>Ga0307430_1000053_pt1 | contig 98318 bp, 95 predicted proteins | sample SalMarWE160130MG_FD_202159 | JGI IMG/M metagenome (GOLD analysis project Ga0307430, IMG submission 202159) | Salt marsh sediment microbial communities from the Plum Island Ecosystem LTER, Massachusetts, United States - WE1603-130 | ecosystem: Environmental > Aquatic > Marine > Intertidal zone >... | reverse complement strand
TGCGTCTTTCGTAAGTCACCAGAGACCGATTGCCCTAATTATGGCACAAGCTCGTCTCATTGAAGTGAGAAAATTGTCAGAAATTCCTTTGTATCCAGCACTGCCCCGAAATATTGAGAAGATACCACATTTTGATGCCCAAGGGCAAGTGGTGGGGGTAGAGATTCTCCACTTGAGCAGTCGGGTAGCCCCAGAACGACTGCGGATCTTGCAGTTTGAGACTGCTAGCGAAACGCTTTACTTCGCACTTTGCAAACGCGCCGCCCGTCGGCTGTGTGTTATGCATCGGGTGGGACCGATGTGAGGAGGCTAATGATGCATGAGCGTCTCTCAGGGAGGCAGCAGAAGATACTGAAGTTCGTCAATGAGTACATCGGGGAAAACGGCTATCCGCCTTCCATCCGCGAGATCGGCGCTGCGGCAGGGATCAGTTCTACCTCCGTCGTGAGTTACAACCTGCAGCGTATGGAGGAGAAAGGGTATATCAGCCGGGACCGGGATGTGTCGCGCGGGTTGAAGTTGACCTCCAAAGCCCGCCAACAGACGACGCCGGAGGTCGTGGTCCGGCTGCCGCTGCTGGGCCGTATTGTGGCCGGTGCGCCTGTCCCGGTGCCAGCCAGCGATTTTCCGCTGATGGGTGACGAGACAATCGAGTTGACCCGTGGCATTCTGGGAGACCCGACGGGGCTGTACGCCCTGCAAGTGGAGGGGAACTCGATGATAGACGCACTGGTGCACGATGGCGACATCGTCATTATGCGTTATCAGCAGCGGGTCGAGAACGGCGAGATGGCGGCGGTCTGGCTGAAGGAGCGTGAGGAAGTGACGCTCAAGCGTTTCTACCAGGAGGAGGGGGGGCGAGTGCGGCTTCAACCGGCCAACCCTACGATGAGGCCAATTTACGTGGATGACCCCCGTCTGGTGGAGATACAGGGCAAAGTGGTGATGGTCATCCGGCAGTTGCAGTAAGCGAAAACCCACGCTCGGGCCAGTCTCCAGACCGTGCCTGCCGTGGCTCGGTCAAAGACAGGCCACAACTCAGAGTTGCAGCGAATAGAAGCACATAGTGTTGTACTCCAGAGGCCTGGCCATAAGGCTGAGCCTCTTTATTTATTGCCCCAACCCGGACAAGCCGGAGCCAAAAAGATTAAACCACAGAGAACACAGATGCTTTTTCCCCTTTTTAAACTCTGTGCGTAACTGCCCAGCCTGGCCGTGCAAACTGTTTCCCGGGCTCGCAGCCCCCGTCCCCGGGGGCGTCGCGGGCAAGGACACCCTGTTAGAAACTGTGACCCGCTGCATGGGACGTCCCCGGGACGGGGACTTCGAGCATTAGGGTGAGATGGTTACCTCTGTGCCCTCTGTGTCTCTGTGGTTCATTTGCTTGCACAATGTGCAAGAACCTCATCGTTTAAGTACAAATTATCCCAACTCTATTTGGGATAATTCTGCTTGACGGCGAACAAATGTTCTGGTATGATGTAGTAGTAGAACGAACGTTCTACTACTTCTATGTGCCAGCCTGGTGCTCACCTGGAGCAGATGTTGGCGGTGAGAAGTGTCTCTTAGAGCCTAACCCTAAATGCCCTGGTCAGTTTCTGGCCAAGCCAGGGGGGCGCAGCCGGAGACTGGCCTAGCGACTTTTTGGATAGGTATTTGGACGGTATAGTTCCTGTAGGAGCAGACAAGGATGCGCAAGAAACTGGAGTTTCAGGCGGATAGGATCGAAGCAGTGCTGACGTTGAACAAGGTGCCTGCCCGGGTGACCGGTGGCACAGTGACTCCCCGCTGGGTCAGATTCCAGGTGTTGCCCGCCGTGGGAGTCAGGATCTCCAAGATCAGAGGCCTCAGCGAGGAACTGGCCGCCGCCCTCGATGCACCCTCCTGCCGGGTGTCCCGGCGTGGGGCGGCCGTCGCCGTCGAGGTGCCCCGCGACGACCCGCAGCCCGTCCGCCTCCTCCCCCTCTTCCGCCAGCTCACTGGGAAGAATGGAGAAAGGGGGAAGAATGGAGAAAGGGGGAAGAATGAAGAACCTCTATCCTCTATTCTCCATTCTTCCCCATCCTCCATTCTCGATTCTTCCCAATCCCCCATCCCGCCCGTGACCGCGATCCTGGGCCTGGCCGAAGACGGCGCACCCCTGCTCATCCGGCTGCCCTCGCCCGACGTGGCCCACATCCTGGTGGCCGGGACGACCGGGTCGGGCAAGACGGTGCTCCTCCAAACGATGATCCTCAGCCTGGCACTGACTAATCCCCGCAAAGACCTGGCCCTCGTCCTCGTCGATCCCAAAGGCCACGCCTTCGGTCTCTTCGAGGGGTTGCCTCACCTGGCACGCCCCGTCATCCGGGAGACGGGAGAAGCAACCGAGGCACTCTATAGCCTGGTGCACCTGATGGAGAGGCGAGACAGTCCCCAGCCCCGCGTCGTGGTGGTGATCGACGAACTGGCCGACCTGCTGATGGTGGAGGGTAAGCCCGTCCAGTGGGCACTCACCAGACTGACACAGCGTGGACGCCAGGCCGGCATCCACGTCATCGCCGCCACCCAGAAACCCACCACGGCCGTGCTGGGCCCCCTGGTAAAAGCGAACTTCCCGGTCCGGCTGGCGGGACGCGTGACCAGCACTGAGGACGCACGCACGGCTACCGGCTGGAGTGGGACGGGGGCCGAGCGGTTGATGGGCCGGGGGGACTTCCTGGCCGTGGCCGAGGGGCGGGTGACGCACTTTCAGGCCGCCCACGTCTCGCCAGCCGAGATCCGGGAGATGGTGGGGAGGATGGAGGATAGACGGGGCGAGGTTGTGTCTGCTAATCCTCCTCTAACCCCTTCTCGCCAAATTTTCCCTCCCTGGTCGGTGAGCCGGTTGACGGAGGTGTTCAGAGGAGGAGCATAGGGATGGATGAGAAAGGGAATCACAATAGCGGTTGGAGACGATTGAAGATTTTCGCCGGGCTGGTGGCGCTGGCCTTCGCCGTGACGTTGGCAGTGATCATCGGCAACCGTTTGAGTGATGAGGCGCTGGCGGTACTCGCCGGGGCGGTGTGTGGGGTGGGGGCGGCCATCCCCACCAGCCTGCTCGTCGTCGCTGTCAGCCGCCGGCGCAACGAGGAAAACGAGCGACGAGCGCAGCCACCCACACCACAAGGAGCATACCCGCCGGTGGTCGTGGTCGCACCGTCGGGCGGGCAGCAGCGACCCAGCGGCTGGAATACATTCCCGCCTTCGTTGACCGCGCCGGTGCAGCGGCAATTTACGGTGGTGGGAGGAGCACCAATAGATGCGGAGGTGATGTCCCATGAGCGCTACCCTTGACGTGTGGCGATGTTCTCAAGCGAGACAGGGTGGGAAAAAGCGCCGGCGGCGCAGTGCAGAGCCCATTGAGATGCGAGAGCGGCGACACGGCTACTTTCCCAAGACCTTCGTCTGGCGCGGGCAGCGGTACGACGTGTACGCCGTGGAGCGTTGCTGGACGGTCTCGCGTCCCCCCCTCTTTCCCCCCCATTGGGGGGGAGGGAAGGGGGTGGAACGGCACTGCTTCCGGGTGCGCTGTTCCTTCGGCGAAGTTTACCCCGAGCAGGGCCGAGGGGCTCAGGGCAGGCCCTTCGACTCCGCTCAGGGCAGGCGCGAGGGCACGTTCGAGGTGTATCAGGACGTGCGGCACAACACCTGGCACTTGCAGCGATGAAGCAGTTAGCGGTTAGTCAGCGGTAGCTAACGGCCGGCGGCTGGCAGTAATGGCTAATTGGGCGTAGTTGGGAGATTGGGCGATGAGAGAGGGCCTGTTGTGGTACGATGACAACCCAGGACGTGACCTGGCGGAGAAGGTCGCACGAGCAGCGCGGAGATACCGGCAGAAGTTTGGCGCAGCCCCTGACGTCTGCTACGTCCACCCCTCGGCACTAAACGGCAACCCTTCGACAGGCTCAGGGCAGGCCGCTTCGACAAGTCTCAGCGCAGGCGGCAAGGTGCAGAAGGTGGGCGAGGTGCGCGTGTCGTCGAAGCCCTCCGTGCTGCGGCATCATTTCTGGGTGGGGCGGGAGGAGAAGCGACGAGCGAGGAAGGGCAAACGGACAGCGAATTGATTGAACAGCAATAGAAAGACGCCGGGGGAAAGACCCCCGGCGTTATTTGTTTAATGGGGCGATGCTCTTGTCCGCCAATGCTCTACGCGGACGCCGCCAACCCCGCCACCAGCAGGTCGAGCGCGACTTCCGCTTCGATCTCCCCGCTCTTGATGACCACGTCGGTGTCCAGCAGGTGGCGGTGCACCGCTTCCAGTTGCGCGGTGGTAAAGTTGGTCGCCTGGTTGTAGAGTTTGCCCGCCGGGAAGGGATGGATCCCTAACCTCTTGGCGATGTCTCGCTGCGTGGCTCCCTCCGCCTTCAACTCCTTGACCTGGATCAGGAGCCGGAACTGGCGCGCAATCATCGCCAGGAGCCCCAGCGGATGCTCGCCCGCATCCAGCAACCGGTGAAGCATCTGGGCGGCGGTGCGGCCGTCCCGTTGGCCGAGCGCGTCCACCAGGTCGAAGACGATGGCGGCCTGGGCATAGGGCACCACAGTGTCTACGTCCGCTCTCGTGATGGCCCGCTCCGCGTCGGTGTAGGTCACCAACTTGGCGATTTCCTGGTCGAGCAGCCGCAGGTCGGCGCCGACGACGGCGGCAAGTTGCTGGGCGGCCTGAGGTTCGATCTCGCCGCCGTGCTTGCGGACGTGCCTCTCGATCCAGCGAGGCAGGGCCTTGGCATCCGGTGGGTCGAATCGTTTGACATAACCCCGCTCTTCCCGTTGGGCCAGTTGAAGGACAGGATGGCGGGCTGGTAGAGGTCTCTCTTCGACGAAAACTAACCGAGTCGTTTGAGGCAGGCGGGGGAGGTAATCGGCCAGGGCGGCCAGGTACTCCTTCTGAGTCGTGGGGAGTTTCTGGCCTTTTCGAGGGGTGAGCCGCGTCAGCAGACCTTTGACGATGACGAGCCGTTTTTCGGCCAGGAAGGGGATGGCATCGCAGGCGTGGTGTAGTTCGGCCAGCGTGAGCCCGCTCCCCTCGAGGAGGGTGGTGTTCAAGTCCACAGTGTCGGGCAGGCCGAGCCTGCGCTTGAAGTCGGCCAGCGTCTCAGCGCGGGTGAATTCGTCTGCGCCGTGAAATACATAAAAGGTGGGTGTGGGCTTGGGCATCTACCCCTCGGTGCGGACGTGGTGGACGGTAATGCCAGCCTTCCTTTCCCGCGTGATGCCGATGATGTGCAGGCTGCCGACGTCGGCCTGAGTGGTGACGTGGATCTGGAGAGCAGTGCCCAGTGGTTGCGCCAGGATGATGCCCAACGTGGCGGTGGCGCAGGCGAGTGGCAGGCGAGCGATCCGCTCCAGCGAGAAACCGGGTTTTTCGGAAAAAGTCCGGTTTCTTGTAGATATACCACCGAGTGCCAGGAAGGCACCCAATCCAGCCAGCGTCCCAGCAACGGCGAGGTTGGTGCCACAGTTGGAATGGATGGCCATCCGCCACTGACCGGCCTTCAACCGTCGCAGCCCCTCCTGAGCGGCGGAAAGTACCGCCTCGGTGGGCACGTCGCCGTAGATGTAGAAGCCCCACAGCGAGGAACGGGCCACCAGTCTGAGGCCGCGGTAGCGCTCGCTGAGGGTATGCACAGTCGCGTGCTCCAGCGCGTGGTTACGGCGCACGCGAGAGATAAAAGAAAGGTCTAGCAAATCTGCCAAGGAATGTATTTCGCTCATCGTTCTCCCCAATCGATCTCAAATCTCCGAATCTTGAATCACCTCAATGATACCACGAATGCGATGAAGCGGCCAATTCGAGCAGAGCCGGCGGACTTGCAATCGTCGGCCATTGGGTGTAATACTTCGCCTGAACCTGGATGAAGCGATTCGCATCGCCGAATCGCTAGAGTGGGTCCCCCAGACCCTTCGGGTTTCCAAAACCCGAAGGGTCTAATCGGTTGGGCGGGCGATGACGATCAGCCGGTAATGTAGGCTGCCGTAGGGGTGGCAGGTGACGAGGGTCAGCCTCTCGTCGTCGGTGGGCATGATGTAGCGCGCGTTCTCAAGGCGCACCTCCAAGGGCTGACCAGCCTCGGGCAAGATCAATACTTCGGCGACGGTGTAGGTGTAGGGGGTGTCGTCCGAGTAGACGGTGATGACATCCCCGGCCTCCAATGTGTACAGATCGCGGAAGACCTCGCCGTTGGTAGTGTTGTGGCCGCTGAGGACAGTGTTGCCGGACATCCCCAGCGGCGCGGATGTTTCGTGCCAGCCAGCGGCGTACATCGCCGGGACCTCCCACGCCGCCTGCGCTTGACCGTCTACCTCTACCGTGCGCCAGGAGACAGGAACAACGGGGGCGTCTACGCTGATGGCCGGGATGACGATGCGGGTGGGCAGGGCAAGGGTGGGGGTGGGGGTGGGGGTGGGAGTGCGGGTGAGAGTAGGTATGGGGGTGGGCATGCTCGTGGGGGCGGCGCTGGTGATAGTAGGGAGAGGGGCGGTGGGTTGCAGGAAGGAAGGCATTGGGGCAGGTGAGGGGGGGGAGGCTGCCAGGCGGGAACTCACATAAGGGTAGGCCAGCAGACCGCCGACGAGGAGTAGCAACACGCCACCCCAGATGAGAACCCGGGCTATGAGTCCAATCCCCGTTTGTTCTGCCGAACCAAGATTGTGCATGTTTGCCACCCACCAGTGTGTCCCCGATTATACCCCACGGGCGTGGGGAGGACAAGGGTTAGGTCAAACCCCAAATCCCAAGGATTAATCGCTGACAGTCAACTGGGGATGGGAGGATCCAGGTCTCGACAGGCAACTCTCGGGCATTACAGCACACTCACTGGGTCTACATCCACGCGCCAGCCGGGGGGAATTTGGACAGCGTGTAGGAAGGAGGGAGGATCGGGGTGGCACAGGAGCACTTGCCAGCGGTAGCGGCCCCGCAATCGGGCGAAAAAGGGGGGAGCGGGGCCGATCAGGTCGGTTGTGGGGAGGCCCCGCCGGGCCAAAGCATCGCGCAGGGTCTCAGCCAGCGCCTCGGCCTGGGCCTGGGCACGGGAAGGGCTGGCGTCCTCGTAAACCAGTTTCGCCAGGCGACGGTAGGGCGGGTAGCCCTGTTCGCGGCGGAAGGCCAGTTCCCGGGCGGCAAACCCAGCGTAGTCGTGATTGGAAGCGGCGATGACTGCATAGTGGTCGGGGTTGTACGTCTGGAGAATGACCCGCCCGCCGAGGAGCCCCCGCCCGGCCCGCCCGGCCACTTGCGTCAGCAACTGGAAAGTGCGCTCGCCGGAGCGGAAGTCGGGCAGGTTGAGCGCAGTGTCGGCCGAGATGATGCCGACGACGGTCACCAGCGGCAGGTCGAGCCCCTTGGCGACCATCTGCGTGCCGACGAGCACGTGGGCCAACCCGGTGCTAAAAAGATGGAGGACGGTGGCGTGAGCAGCGTAGTTGCGGGCGGTGTCACGGTCCCAGCGCAAGGTGCGGACATCGGGCCAGCGCTGGTGTATCGCTCGTTCTACCCGCTCGGTGCCCAGGCCGAAGTAGCGGATGCGCTCACCCCCACACTGGGGGCAGCGGTCGGGCTGGGGCTCATGATGGTTGCAGTGGTGACAGACCAAGCGGGCGTGGGGCCTGTGATAGGTCAGTGGAATGTCACAGCGCGGGCAGCGCGGGACGTAGCCGCAATCGCGACAGAGGACGAAAGTGGCGGTCCCCCGCCGGTTGAGAAATAGGATGACTTGCTCGCTGCGGCCCAAAGCCTCGTCCATCGCCCGCTGGAGGGCGCGGCTGAAGATGGAGCGGTTGCCAGCGCGCAGTTCGGCCCGCAGGTCCACGATCTGCACCGGTGGCAGGGGCAGGTAGCGTGCTTCGGGGGGGCCATCCCGCAGGGCGTGATAGCGGATGCGGGGGATGTGGTAGCGGGCCTGGAGGTCACGCAGGCGGCGGGTGTGGGCCATGATGCGGCGTGGCATCTCCAGCAGCGTGAACTCGCCACGCTGGGCGCGGTAGTAGGATTCCAGGCTGGGGGTGGCAGAGCCAAGGATGACCGTCGCGCCGGTCAGGCGGGCCAGTTCAAGCGCCACGTCGCGGGCGTGGTAGCGAGGGGACGGGGCAACCTGTTTATAACTGTCATCGTGTTCCTCATCCAGAACGATAAGGCCAAGGTTGGGAAACGGAGCGAAAAGGGCAGAGCGTGGGCCGATGACGATGTCCACCAGGCCAGCACGGGCACGACGCCATGTGTCGTACCGCTCACCCTCGGTAAGCGCGCTGTGGAGGATGGCGATACGCCGGCCAAAACGCGCTCCAAAGCGGTGTGCTGTCTGCGGCGTCAGGCTGATTTCCGGGACAAGCGCGATGGCCTGCTGGCCTCGCGCAAGCACCTCCTCCACGGCTCGTAGATAGATTTCGGTTTTTCCGGAGCCGGTCACTCCATGGAGTAAATGAGTAGATGAGGCACGAATGACATCCCAAACGGCCTGCTGGTCCGGCGTGAGAGGGGGCAGGGTGTCGGGGACGAAGGTTTCGTCGGCCAGCGGGTCTCGCCAGACTTCCTCGGTGTCGAAAGCGACGAGGTTTCGCTCGGCCAGTTTGTTGAGGTGATAGCGCTTGCAGCCGGTCTCGGCGTAGACCCAACTGACGTCCACGGGTTCCCCTTCACGGCGCAGGAACTGGACGACGGCAGGATAGCACTCGCTCTTCAGTCCAGCCAGCGCTGCATCTGTATCAACGTCGTGGGCTATCCATTCAACTGTGCACACCTGTTTGGGACGGGCGCGGGGCGGGGCCAGAAAAGAGGACTTGACGACCAACCCCCGGCGGGCCAGTTGATCCGCAGCCCTACGCCACTGACGGCGGGGCAGCACGCGGTCCAGTTGTCGGCCGTGCAGGAAGCCGCGGCGGTCTAGTACTCTGAACAACTGCTCCTGGGCTACAGTTCGTGCATCCTCTGGCCTGGCCTTCTCGTCCAGTGCGGCCTGCACGTCGGCATAGCCGGCCACGCCCGGCGGGAGCATCAACTCCAGGCACTCGTGGAGTGGGGCCAGGTACTCGTGGCTCATCCAGCGGGCCAGCGCGATCTGGGCCGGCGTGAGTACTGGTTCGGGGTCCACCAGCGATGCGACGGGGCGGGTCTCAGGAACGGGGGACTCGTCGCTGAGGGCGACGACGATGCCGTAGAGCCGCCGGGACCCGAACGGGACGACGACGAGGGACCCCACCGTAAGACGGCCTTGCAGTTCGTCCGGCAGGTGGTAAGTGAAGACAGGCACAACTGTGCCCGAGGCCGGCGCTTTGACCGGCGAGAGAACGACCACCTCAACGAATGGACTGGTCTCCATACCAGATTCAACCGCTCCGCTGACTGCTAACGGCTAGCCGCTGACGGCTATTACACCTCCTCACCAAAGCGAGGGCTGTAGTACAGGAACACCAGGTAGCCCACGACGAGCACGATCAACGCGGTGACGGCGGTGCGCAGTAGAAAGTCTAGACCCGTTGGCGCGCCCCGGTAGAGCAGGTCACGGTAGGAGGCAATGATGGAGGCCATCGGGTTGAGGCGGCGCAGCCAGAGTCGGACTTGAACCGGTCGGCCCAGCAGAGTGGTTTCTGCGGGAACCGAATTAATAGAGTAAATGATAGGGGTGAGGAAGAACCACGCCAGCATAATCACGCCCAGGATGTGCTGGGTGTCTCGGTAGAAAACGTTAAGAGTGGCGAGGAGGAACGCCAGTCCTGTGGTGAAGGCTACCTGGATTAGGATGGTGATCGGCAGGAGGAGTGCCCACCAGCTCAGTGATGCACCTGATACCAGCGCCAAAACGAAGAAAATAGGCAGGGCGATAAGGAAGTTGACGAGGTTAGACAGCACAATGGAGATAGGGAGTACCTCGTGAGGGAAGTGGACTTTCTTGATCAAATGGGCATTGCCGATGATGCTGCCGGTGGCCTGGAGGACTGAGTCGCTAGAGAAGTTCCAAGGCAACAGCCCGCACAAGAGGAAGACTGGATAGTGGGGAATGCTGCCATCGCGCAGGGCGACGGTGAAGAATACGGTGTATACGATCATCATCAATAGCGGGTTAAGCCAAGACCAGGCAACGCCCAGGACAGAGCTTTTGTAGCGCACTTTCAGGTCACGCGCGACCAGATTGCGGATCAGCTCTCGATACTGCCAGAGTTCACGCAGGTAGCGCAAGACTTTCATACAACCTCCGTTAATCCTTCGATGTGAGGACAGTGCGGTAAACGGTGAGCAGGTGCCGTCCGGCGCGGTCCCAGGAGAAGTGACGTGCGGCCCGCGCCCGCAGTTTCTGGCCCAATTCAATCCGCCACTGCGGGGCATTCAAGAGACTGAGAATGGCGTCAGCCAGGGCGACGGGATCGCCAGTCCGCCTGGCATAAACGCCTAGCGCGCCCAGGTACTCCCGGCTGACCGGGGTGTCGAAGGCGACAGTGGGCAGCGACATTGCCATATAGTTCAGGATCTTGCCGGCACCCTCGGTAGCGGAGAGCTTAGGGGCTACGGCGACATCGCCCAGTGCCAGGTGGGCCGGGGCCTCCTCGTAGGGCACCTTGCCGGTGAAGGTGACCCGGTCGGCCACTCCCAGGTCGGCTGCCATCTGCCGGTAGTGAGAGACGGCCGGGAAGCCCATGATCAAGAAGTGCACATCTACCCCGCATTGCTTGAGAACTCGCGCCCCCCGCACGAGAAGCGGCGTGCCCTGGTAGTCGGCCAGGAGCCCCAGGTAGGCGACGACAGGACGGCCAGGCGGGATGCCCAGGGCCGCCCGGCGGGCTGTGACTTCCTCGGGAGTGAGCACACCAGGCCGGAAGAAATCCAGGTCTACGCAGTCCGGCAGCGGGTAGACGCGGCGGGCATTGCAGTTGAAATCGCGCTCCAGCAGGAGGGCGCCCAGTTGACTACTGGTGACGATGACGTCGGCGAGTTGGTTAATGCGTAGTTCCAACAGCCGCGCCCAGCGGTACCACGGCCCTTCAGGGTTGAGAAAATGATGATCTATCATCTCGCTGGTCATGCTGCCTTGAAAGTCGAACAAGAGCGGCACGCGCAAGAGGCGGCTCAGGAAGTAGCCAATGAAGGCACCCTCGTGCGTGTGACCGTGGACGATGTCGAAACGACGGCGTAGGATGGTCTTCAATCCCGTCCAGCCCAGGAAAACGTCGAAGGCGAATTTGTGCGGCGACGAGCCGACCTCGTAGTCGGCACGCCAGGGCGTGGGCCGGGTGCGCACGATCTCCAGGTCGGGCAGGTCGTGCCCCAGGTAATAAGTGATGATGGTTACCTGATGGCCCAATTTTTGAAGCACCCGCGCCTCCTCCAGGATACGTATGTGGCCGCCGTAGTCGGAGAAGAAGGAGGTAGGGGCGATCATCAAGATGCGATATGTCTCAGTCAATGCGTCTAGCCTGGCAGAGGGTGTTAAGATGTGGTGCTACCGCTTGCGGGAGTGACCCGGCCCTTCCTTCAATCGGGAGGTCGCACGGCTGCCGAAGATCAGTTGCCCAACCCGTTCGCCTGCAGTGGGTATGTGATCCATGGAGAGGTCGCCGTTCTTGACCCACATACCTTGCTCCCGCTCCTCAATCCAGCGTGCCCGTCCCTCGGTGGCTGCGACGAAGGCCTTCTCCAACAGTTCCGCGTCATCGTGCGTCAGCAGGTCACGCAGGCGCACCAGTTCGCTCAAGAGGACGTTGAGCCGACGCCGGACGTTCTCTCGGTTGAGAAAGATGGCGGTGTGGCGCTCGTAGGCGTCATCGGCGGCCGCCGTGGCGACGGCGAAGCGGTAGCCGGCGAACTTGCGCATCTCTTGCCAACCGGGAGTATCCACGGTGGCTCGCAGCAGCGCGATAGCCAGCAGATCGGGCAACCCATCGACACCAGCCTGCAGCCCGTCGTGCTCGGTGGTGTCAATGAAGAAAGGATGAGCCCCAAGTGCCTCGGCCAGTCCGGTGAAGGCATTGATCACCGCGCTGGAGGTTCTGGTTGGCGTGGTGAAGCAATAAAGCGCCTCCTTCAGCAGGTCAGCGCTGGCTGCATCCAGCCCCTCTGGAGAATCGAAGTCTACGATGGCCGGATTGGGAATGAGGTGACCGCCGACGAAGAAGACGTTCTCTGGCAAGAGTTCTTCAGCCCAGCGCATCACCGGGGCCTTGAGACATGCAGTATCGGTGACGAAGCAGCCGAGTTGAAGATGCGGCGCGATGGCGATGAAGGTCTCGCGGACGGCGGGGAGCGGCACGGCGACGATGACCAGATCGGCATCCCGACACGCTCGATCCGGCTTACGCTCCACCCGGTCAAAAGCCCCCTTGACACGCGCCAGGTCGGCTGCCACGACCTCGGCATCGTAACCGATGACCTGAGGCGGTTTTTTCTGTGCCTTCAACTTCAGGGCGATGGAGACACTGATGCAGTCGGCACCGATGACCACGACTTGTTTGAAATCCATTTTGTGACAATTCCTTCCTGGGCCGCCGGGGCAGATGTAACTGATAGAGCACACCAGCACTAATTCAGGTTATCGGCCGCTTGCAGTACGGTCAGCAATTGATCTGCCTCGGTTTGACAATTCGATATCCGATCCTGGTGTCGCCGGATGAGAGCGACGACGAGAGGCGAGCAACCAGCCTCCTGGGCCCAGCGTGCTCCCACCTCCGGGTGCCGGGCGTGGACGACGAAGGGGCGACGCCAGCCTTCTGGCTTTCCCTGGCTCAGGCATGCCAGCAGGTGCGGCGCGAAGTGCTCCAGAAGCACGATGATCGCCCGCTGCCACGCCGGTAGCCGGGCGGCGGCCTTACCAGCGTCGTGCAGCAGTGCCGCCTCTAGAAGCTGCGAGTTCGTGTGGCCTGCCTGGCGGAGCGTGCGGTACACCGCCAATGCATGACGCTGGTCCTGGACGGCCTGGCGTTGGAAGAGCGCCTGTGCTTCCGGCGTCAGGATGCGTATCGCCCGTTCCATCTCCATCTCCGAGACCCGGGCTATCAATGCTCGCACGAACTGTCCCACACGATAGCGAAACGCGCGGGTTGGTTGATCCATCAAAAGAATAATAGCAGGTTCATGATGAGCATGTACACTGGCGTGATCACTATTCCGATCAGGTCCACTCCCAGTCGCGGAAGGACGAAGATCAGCACAGCCAGGATGAGCATGCCGAATGGACGCAAGCGTAGCAGGCTATCTCCCCACCGGGGCGGCAGCAAACCCATCAGAACTTTCTCTCCATCAAGAGGGTAGATGGGAATAAGGTTAAAGAACATGAGACCCAGGTTGATCCCGATGGCGATAATCAGTAGGCTACCGATACTAAAGCCTCCCGTATGCCAATCTGTCCAGCCCATGCGGAAGGGAATGGCAAGCAGCATAGCCAGGACGAAGTTGGAGAAGGGGCCGGCGGCTGCGCTGATGGCCATGCCTGCCCGGGGATTCATGCGCATCCGGTAGGGGTTGACGGGTACTGGCTTGCCCCAGCCGAAGCCGGCGAGCAGCAACAGCAGGCTGCCAATGGGGTCGAGGTGGGCCATAGGGTTGAGCGTCATGCGACCCTGCAGGCTGGCGGTGTCGTCCCCTAACTGGTAGGCTGACCAGGCGTGGGCCCATTCGTGGATCGGGATGGCCACAAACAGGATGATGAGCCGGACCAGGATTGTAGATATGGAAAGCCCAAACATAGAATGCATCTCTCCAGAGTCGTCTTTCGGCCGCCGCAAGCAGCAGCCTCCAATTATAACACGGTTGTCGGAAAGGGGCGAACGGACAGTTGCTCCTATTCTCCGATGATGCTATAATTGCTTCGGAGGAGAGCGATGAGATTGAGTCGGGAAGAAGTCGAACATATCGCCGGGCTTGCCAGGCTGGCCCTGAGCGACGAAGAAGTGGCCTTGTACCAGGAACAACTTTCGACCATCCTGGAGTACTTCGAACGACTGCAGGAACTGGACACCAAGACCATCCCGCCCACGGCGAGCGTGCTGCCGCTGCGCAGCGTGATGCGCGCCGACGAGCCCAGGCCCCCTCTCCCCCGCGAGGACATTCTGGCCAATGCCCCCGCTGCCGATGAAGGGTGCTTCAAGGTGCCGGCGGTGCTGGAGTAGGTTAGAGGCACTGTGAAACTCCACCAACTGACCATCCACGAGGCTCACGACCGCCTGACCGCCGGAGAATTCACGGCGGTCGAACTGACCAAGGCAGTGCTGGAGCGCATACTAGCAGTGGACAACGACGTCAAGGCCTACCTGACGCTGACACCCGAAGAGGCGCTGGCGCAGGCCCGCGCCGCCGACCGTGTCCTGAGCGTGTCGAAGGACGAGCGTCACGCTGCTGGCAAGGGGGCTTCCCCCCTGGAGGGGGGACTGAGGGGGGTAGAGGACACCCCGCTGCTGGGCATCCCCCTGGCGATCAAGGACGTGCTCTGCACGGAAGGCATCCCCACCACTTGCGGCTCGCGTATCCTCGAGGATTTCGTCCCACCTTACGACGCTACCGCCGTGGCGCGTCTGAAGGCCGCTGGCGCGGTCATCCTGGGCAAGACCAACCTTGATGAGTTCGCCATGGGCTCCTCCACGGAGAACTCCGCTTTCTTCACCACGCACAACCCGTGGAACCTGAACCGCGTGCCGGGTGGAAGCAGTGGGGGCAGCGCCGCCGCCGTCGCCGCCGACGAATGCCTGGGCGCACTGGGGACCGATACCGGCGGTAGTGTGCGCCAGCCTGCGGGCCTGTGCGGCGTCGTCGGCCTCAAGCCCTCCTACGGGCGGGTCAGCCGCTACGGGCTGGTGGCCTTCGCCTCCTCGCTGGATCAGATCGGTGTGCTGACGAAGGACGTGGCCGATGCGGCGTTGCTATTGGGCGTCATCGCTGGCCATGACCCCTGCGACTCCACCTCGATGGCCGTGCCCGTGCCAGACTATAGCGGCGGATTGCAGGACGGCAACGGACTGGCGGGGGTACGTGTCGGCGTGCCGAGGGAGTACCTCATCAAGGGGATGCAGCCGGGGGTGGAGGCAGCGGTGTGCGCTGCGGTAGACCAACTGGCCGACCTGGGGGCCGAGGTGCAAGAAGTCAGCCTGCCCCACACCGACTATGCGCTGCCGGTTTACTACCTGATTGCTCCAGCCGAGGCCAGCGCCAACTTGGCCCGCTACGACGGCGTGCGCTACAGCCTGCGGGTGGGCGACGACGGTCTGGATGAGATGTACAGAGCAACCCGCGGGCAAGGATTTGGCCCGGAGGTGAAGCGACGCATCATGCTGGGCACCTATGCTCTCTCTGCTGGCTACTACGACGCCTACTACCTCAAGGCGCAGAAAGTGCGCACGCTCATCAAGGCCGACTTCGACGCTGCCTTCGAGCAGGTGGACGTCATCGTCGCCCCCACCAGCCCCACCACCGCCTTCCGCATCGGTGAGAAGACCGACGACCCGTTGCAAATGTACCTCTCTGACGTCTTCACCCTCTCGATGAACCTGGCGGGCATCTGTGGGTTGAGCCTGCCCTGCGGATTCGACGCTGGTGGCCTGCCCATCGGCCTGCAGGTGATGGGGCCGGCCCTCGGCGAGGAGCGGATGCTGCGCGTGGCCTACGCCTACGAGCAGGCCACTGACTGGCATACCCGGAGGCCGTCGTTGTGAGTCGGGAGACGGACGTTCGAGCCTGGCTGGAATACGCGGAGGCGGATCGCCGCTCTGCCTACAACGCGATGAGGGCTGCTGACTACCGGGACGTGGCCTTCCATTGCCAGCAGGCGGTGGAGAAACTGCTGAAGGCAGTCATTGTGCGACAGACCGGTTGTCGTCCTCCCTACTTACACAACCTCTGGCGACTCTGGCAGCATATCTCCAGCATCACGTGTCCGCAAGATGTTCAGGAAGCACTGGCCGCCCTGAATCCGCACTATTTCCTGAGCCGGTACCCTGGTGTGGGCATCGAGTACGACCTGACAGCGGCTCAGGAGTTGGTGGAACGCATGGAGCGTATATGGCAATGGCTTACGATGACCGTGAACTTACCAGGCGAATAGCTCACTACCTGGCGTTCGTAGGACAGTACGTCCGCATAGAGCGGGCCTTTCTCTACGGCTCGTATGCCTATGGCGTCCCCCGTTCGCGCAGTGATATAGACATGGTGGTGCTCTCCCCGGCTTTCGCTGAGATGGACCGCCGCCGCCGCCAGGAGCAATTGGCTATCTGGGCCTGGCAGGCGGGGGTGGGAGACATCGAGGCCCTGGGGCTGACGCCGGAGGAATTTGAGGCTGCCAGCGACCTGAGCCTGCTGGGCGAGGTGCGGGAGAGGGGCGTTGTCATCTACGACGCTGCTCACCCGGAGTGCATCCCTGCTATGGCGCTGCGAGAGCGGCGGGCGGAGTACGGGAATACGGAGGGGGACGTGGAGAACTCCCGGTGATTCCCAGGCATTCCCGGGGGCTGCTGTTGTGAGCACGCACGGTCGGAGAGGTGAGATATGGGTGACGTCTGGAGCCAATAATCGTGAGACCTTGCGACGCGGGCAGGGAAAACGCGGCCTTTTGCTGACCGGTCGCTCCACCTCGGCCCTGCAGGACGTCTCAGGGCAGATGCTGGGCCTGTTCAGCGAGACCATCACGCTGGCGATGACTGAGCGTGTTTCGCTCGGTGACATCCCTCTTCCCCAGCCCTTCATCCCTGTCCAGTGACTGCTCCGACAGGGCTTCCGCTGCGCAAGCGACGGAGCAACCAGCATCCAGTATCAAGTACTCAGCATCCGGAGGTCGTAATGATCACTCTACAAGACAAAATCGCCAACCGTACCGCGCACATCGCCATCATCGGGCTGGGCTACGTCGGCTTGCCCCTGGCGATGGCGTTCGCCAGGGCCGGTTTTCGCACCACCGGTGTGGAAGTGAACCGGCAGAAGGTGGGCTCCATCGCCGCTGGTCGGAGTTACATCCCCGACGTCCCCGACGACGACCTGGCTCCTCACGTCCGGTCGGGCCGCCTCACAGCCACACCGGATTACGACGTACTGCGCGAAGCGGATGCCATATTCATCTGTGTCCCCACCCCTTACGACGCTCAACGTGCCCCCGATCTTTCCTACATCCGGGCCGCCAGCGAGGGTATCCAGCCCCGCCTGGAGCCCGGCCAACTGATCATCCTGCAAAGCACAACCTATCCGGGCACGACGGAGGAGATTGTCCAGCCGATCCTGGAGCAAAGCGGCCTCAAAGCCGGAGAGGACTTCTACCTGGCCTTTTCTCCTGAGCGCATTGACCCCGGCAACAGGCAGTGGTCGGCCTATAACACGCCCAAGGTCGTGGGCGGCATCACCCCGGAGTGCACCCAACTGGCAGCCGACCTTCTGCGCCAGATGGGCGCGCCGGTGCACCCCGTCTCCTCCCCCCGCGCCGCCGAGTTGACCAAACTACTGGAGAATACCTTCCGCACCGTCAACATCGCCCTGGTCAACGAGTTGGCCCTGCTGACGGAGCGGATGGGGATTGACTTCTGGGAGGTGATCAAGGCCGCCAAGACCAAGCCTTTCGGCTTCATGTCCTTCTATCCAGGGGCAGGAGTGGGCGGGCACTGCATTCCAGTAGACCCCTATTATCTCTCCTGGAAAGCACGCGAATATGACTACTACACCGAGTTCATCGAACTGGCCGGCGAGGTCAACCAGGCGATGCCCTATCACGTTGTAGACCTGGTGTCCCAGGCCCTCTCCTTACGCGGAAAGCCTCTGTGTGATGCTCACGTGCTGATCCTGGGCGTGGCCTTCAAGCCGGACATTGACGATGCCCGCAACTCCCCCGCCGAACGAGTCATCGAACTGCTGCTGCACCGTGGCGCTGTGGTGCGCTACCACGACCCCTATGTACCGCGCTTCCAGGTGGGTAACAACGTCTTCCACAGCCAGACGGTCGTGCTGGAGTCGGTGCCGCTGACGGAGGAAGAACTCACCGCTGCCGACTGTGCCGTCATCGTCACCGGTCACCGCTGCCTGGACTACGAGCAGGTGATGCGGTATGCTGACCTAGTCGTAGACACGTGCAACGCGGCCGCTGGCATCGCTGACCACAGGGAAAAAGTCGTGCGTCTGGGCGCACCGCTACCCCTCCCCCGGCCCTGCGCCGATGCAGGGAGGGAAAACTAGCCAGGTGATATGCCCAAACCGCCTTCTTCTAAAAACGACTATAGCACCGCACCCGCTGTCCCCCCTCCTCCGCCCACCGGGCGGTTGAGGATTGTCCAAATCCTGGCCGTCATCGCGATACTCGCTGCCCTCGGCGCAGCCGTCTACTTCCGCAACCGCCTCCAAGAACTGGAACAATACGGCTACGCCGCCGTCTTCCTGGTGGGGCTGGTCAGCAACGCGACGATCATCTTCCCCATCCCAGGCCTGGCCGTCAGTTCAGTGATGGGCGGTGTCTTCGACCCGTGGATCGTGGGTCTCATTGGTGGTTTGGGACAGGCTCTGGGCGAACTGACCGGCTACATGGCCGGCTATAGCGGGCAGGCACTCGTGGATGGGAACCCCACCTACGACCGCCTGACGCGCTGGATGCAGCGCTACGGCGCGCTGACGATTTTCGTGTTGGCCATCATCCCCAACCCGATCTTCGACCTGGGCGGCATGGCCGCCGGCACGCTGCGCTTCCCGCTGTGGAAGTTCCTGGTGAGTTGCACCGCTGGCAAGGTAATCAAGAACGTCATCTTCGCCCTGGCCGGCTACTATGGGATTGAGGCGGTGCTCAGACTGTTTGGTGGTTGACGGTACCGCAAGCACATGGTATAATTTAACCACAAACTACATTCGGAAAGACGGCGAACAGGAGGAGTAGGTGGGAACGGCCCTGGCGAACCGTTTTTGGTCATAGAGACGGGAAGAGAAAAGGGTCACCGACTGCAAACCCTCGCAGCGCCCCCCGCCGAAGGTCGCCTGGGAGTCGAGAGGCTGAACCGGACTAGCAGGTGCCGGATAAGCCTCTCCGGGTCCGCCCGTTACCGCGGGCCCCCTTGTTGGAGGGCTACTAGAGTGCAACGACAGAATCTACTAACACCCTGAAATTCGGGGTCTGTTGTTGAACCAGGGTGGTACCACGGAAGGTTGCCCCTTTCGTCCTTGGACGGAAGGGGCTTTTATGTAGGATAGAAACCGGCTTGACGGACAGGCCAAAGCAGAGTAGAATAAAGTGCCACCATAGTGGCGTATCCTTCGTGGAGGTGAGCGAGATGGGTGTCGTCAAGCTGACAGTCAGGTTACCTGAGCCGTTGCATAAAGCACTGCGGCGCAAGGCCCAGAGTGAGAACCGTTCCTTGAATCAGACCGTTGTTGAGGGATTGTGGCGTGCCCTGGAGAGTGAAGCGACCTACGAAACTGAACATGAGCGCGTGCAGCGCGTGCTCCGCGAAAGCGGCATGCTGATCGAACTGGGGCCAGCATGGGACAAGTACATTGACGGCGCTCCTGACATGACTACCGAGGAAATCCGCGAGGCACTGCGTGGGCTACCGCCAATCTCAGAGGATATCATTGCTGACCGAGGAGAGCACTGATGAGTCAGTTTTACTTCGACAGCAGCGCATTAGTCAAATACTACCTGGTTGAGCCGGGCACCTCATGGGTGCGCTCGACCATTGAGCGACGGACGAATCTAAACTGGGAGCACGAAATCACCGCTTCGATTCTGAGTATTGTAGAAGTAATCTCTGCCTTTGCCAAGCACCGGCGAGCCAAGAATATCTCATCTGGGCTGTATGCCAGCGTTATCTCCCGCTTCCTGCGCGAGGGGCGGCAACGCTGCAAACTTTTGAGTGCTGGTGAACCTGTTGTTGACCTGGCCGCTCAACTAATCCAGCGCCATCCCCTTCGCGCCTACGACGCCGTGCAATTGGCGACTGCGTTGAGGCTCAACCAAGTCATGCGCGACAACCTGCTCCCGCCTCTCACCTTCGTCTCCGCCGACGAAGTGCTCTGCCAGGTTGCCGAAGCGGAGGGATTGGCGGCAGTAAACCCGAATAAGCAAGAAACAGAAAGGGGGCATGGCTGATGACCGACAAACTTTCCAAAACTTACAACCCCAAAGAGCACGAAGAGCGGATCTACCAGTGGTGGGAGGAACGGGGCTACTTCCGCCCCGAAAAGCAGGTCGAACTGGGGCTGGCCTCCGCAGACGGCCCACGTTGGTGCATCACCTTGCCCCCGCCTAATGTTACCGGCGCGCTCCACCTGGGCCACGCCATGGTTGCCGCCGTCGAAGATCTGATGACGCGCTACCATCGCATGCGTGGCTTCGAGACCCTCTTCCTGCCTGGGTCCGACCACGCCGGCATCGCCACCCAGAACGTCGTCGAACGCGAATTGGCCAAAGAGGACATCACCCGCCACGACCTGGGCCGCGAGAGGTTTGTCGCCAAAGTGTGGGAATGGAAGGACGTCTACCACCGTCGTATCACCGACCAAACCAAGCGGCTGGGTGTCTCGTGCGACTGGACGCGGGAGCGATTTACCCTCGACGAGGGACTCTCCCACGCCGTGCGCACCGCCTTCGTGCGCCTATACAAGAAGGGCCTCATATACCGGGGCACCTACCTGGTCAACTGGTGTCCCCGCTGCACCAGCGCCATCTCCGACCTGGAGGTGATCCCGAAGGAGCGGCCCAGTCACCTCTGGTACATCCGCTACCCCATCCTCAACGACGACTGGGATGGGCCTCTCCCTCCCCCCCTGGAGGGGGGGCCGGGGGGGGTAGGGTGGGGCAGCGGCGAATGGGCTAAGGGCGCGACCGAGTTTATCGAGATGGCGACCACCCGCCCGGAGACCATTCTGGGCGACACCGCCGTCGCCGTCCACCCCGGCGACCCGCGCTGGCAGCACCTCATCGGCAAGACCGCCGTGTTGCCTGGGCTAGGCCGCCGCATCCCCATCATCGCCGACGAGGTGGTGGACCCGGAGTTCGGCACCGGCGCGGTCAAGGTCACCCCCGCCCACGACCCCACCGACAACGAAATTGGCATCCGTCACGGCCTAGAGGCCCCTAACGTGATGACCGACACGGCGCAGATGAACGAGTTGGCTGGTCCCTACGCCGGGCAGGACCGGTTCGAATGCCGCCGCAACATCGTCGCCGACTTCGAGAAGGAAGGGCTACTCGTCAAGGTCGAGCCCTACTTCCACGCCGTGGGCACCTGCGAGCGCTGCCATACCGACATTGAGCCCCGCATCTCCACCCAATGGTTCGTGCACACCAAGCCCCTGGCCGAGGCGGCGATGCAGGCCGTGCATGACAGGCGCACCGTCATCGTGCCGGAGCGGGAGGAGCGACGCTTTTTCCATTGGATGGAGAACATTCGCGACTGGTGCATCTCACGCCAACTGTGGTGGGGCCACCGCATCCCGGTCTGGTACTGCGACGACTGCGGCGATCAGACCTGCGAAACGGACGATCCCACCGTCTGCGCCCACTGCGGAAGTTCCAACATCCACCAGGACGAGGACGTGCTCGACACCTGGTTCTCCTCCGGCCTGTGGCCCTTCTCCACCCTTGGCTGGCCGGACACGGACGCGCCCGACTACTGCCGCTACTACCCCACCGATGTGCGTGAGACCGGCTACGACATCCTGTTCTTCTGGGTGGCAAGGGAGATGATGCTGGGCATCGAGATGACCGGCCAGACCCCCTTCGCCACCGTTTACCTGCACGGGCTGGTGCGCAACGAGGAAGGCAGGAAAATCAGCAAGTCAATGGAGAACATTGACGAGTATGACCCGCTGAACATCATCGGGAAGTACGGCAGCGACGCGCTTCGTTACACCCTGCTGACCAGTTCCACGCCGGGCCTGGACATGAACCTCGATCCGCGCCGTCTGGAAGGGGCGCGCAACTTCACCAACAAGATCTGGCAGGCAGCCCGTTTCGTCCTCAGCAATCTGGAAGACGGCCTGACCCCTCTGGCCTTGCTTCCTGCTTCCTGCTTCCTGCTTCCTGACCGCTGGATCCTCTCACACCTCAACCGCCTCATCCAGAACGTGACACGCCTTTTCGAGAGCTACCAATACGGCGAGGCCGGCCGCCAGATCCACGACTTCCTGTGGGGGGAGTACTGCGACTGGTACATTGAGGCCAGCAAGGCGCGCCTCTACGAGCCTTCGACAGGCTCAGGCCGTTGCGAGACGGCGGACAGGGCTGTCCCACAGGCCGTCCTGCTCCACGTGCTGGAGACATCGCTACGGCTGCTGCACCCCTTCATGCCCTTCGTCACCGAGGCGATCTGGCAGGCGCTGCCCCACCTCCTCCCTACCCCCCCCTCCCAGGGGGGGGCTGGGGGGGGTGAGGCGCTGATAATGGCCCGCTGGCCGCAGCCGGATGCTGCCCTCCTGGACGACGAAGCCGAGGAGCAGATGGAATTGGCGACGGCCCTCATCCGAGGCATCCGCAACCGGCGGGCCGAGTACGACGTGACTCCCGGCAAGCGCATCCCGGCCCTCATCGCGGCGGGTGATGCTTCCGGGTGGCTGGAGGAACAGCGTGCACTCCTGTGCACCCTGGCCAAACTCGACCCGGCGCAACTGACCATCCAACCCACGGCGGAGCCGCCAGCCCAGGCTGCCACCATCGTCGTCGGTGATATCGTCTGCTACCTGCCGCTGGCCGCGCTGGTGGACCTGGAGGTAGAGCGGGAGCGGCTATCGTCGGAGTTGGCCAGGATTGAGCCCCGCATCGCCCGCAGCGAGAATCTGCTGGCGGGGGAATTCGCGCAGAAGGCCCCCGCGCACGTCGTCCAGCGGGAACGGGATAAACTGGCCGACCTGCAAACCGAACAGGCGAAACTGGAGAAGCGGCTGGCAGCGTTGGAGCAATCGGCATAGTGAAATCTGGCAAAATGAGGCGAGAACTGGCCATTTGACCTAACATATGGCGTGTTTTTTACAAAGCCGGTCACCAGGGGTTGGAATGATTGCTTTCTTGTGAGTCCCCCACCGCAGACCAGGGTAAGAAGCCCACAAACATCCAAGTTCTAGCAGACTTCGGATGTTTTTGCGCTTGGCTTGTAACACCAAGTGTGATATAGTACTGAGGTCGGCGAAACCAACGACTGTGAATGGAGGCTCACTATGCCCGTTGACCCCAGAATCGAAGAACTACGCCACATGCGCAAGCAGGCCCGGCTGGGTGGCGGCCAGGACCGCATTGACCGCCAGCACGCCCGGGGTAAGATGACCGCCCGCGAGCGGGTGGATAAACTGCTCGACCCTGGCTCTTTCCGCGAACTGGACACGTTCGTCACCCACCGCGCCACCGGCTTCGGCGTGGAGAAACGGAGATACCTGGGCGATTCCGTCGTCACCGGCTGGGGCACGATCAACGGACGGTTGGTCTACGTCTTTTCCCAGGACTTCACCGTCTTCGGGGGCAGCCTCTCCGAGGTTCACGCCGAGAAAGTGTGCAAGATTATGGACCTGGCGATGAAGAACGGCGCCCCCGTCATCGGCCTCAACGACTCCGGCGGTGCTCGCATCCAGGAGGGGGTCGTCTCCCTGGCCGGATACGCCTACATCTTCCTGCGCAACGTCCTGGCCTCTGGCGTCATCCCGCAGATTTCGGCCATCCTCGGCCCCTGCGCTGGCGGCGCGGTCTATTCCCCGGCCATGACCGACTTCACCCTGATGACCAAGGAGACCAGCCACATGTTCATCACCGGCCCGGAGGTCATCAAGGCGGTCACCCACGAGGAGGTGACCTTCGAGGAACTGGGCGGGGCGATGACCCACGCCTCCAGGAGCGGCGTGGCGCACTTCGCCGCCGAGAACGAGGAGCACTGCCTGGCCCTCGTTCGCCAACTCCTCAGTTACATCCCGCAGAACAACCTGGAGGACCCACCTTTCGTCCCCACCGCCGACCCCGAGGACCGGATGGACGAGGAATTGAAGATCATCATCCCCGACAACCCGATGAAGCCCTACGACATGAAAGACATCATTCGTCACGTGGTGGACAATGGTCAGTTCCTGGAGGTCCACGAACACTGGGCGCAGAACATCGTCGTCGGCTTTGCCCGGGTGGGTGGCTTCTCCGTCGGCATCATCGCTCAGCAACCACTGATCCTGGCCGGCGTGCTGGATATCAACGCCTCCCGGAAAGGCGCTCGTTTCGTCCGCTTCTGCGACGCCTTCAACATCCCCATCGTCACCTTCGAGGACGTGCCGGGCTTCCTGCCTGGTGTGGAGCAAGAGCACGGCGGCATCATCCTCAACGGGGCCAAACTCCTGTACGCCTACTGCGAGGCCACCGTCCCCAAGGTTACGATCATCACCCGCAAGGCCTACGGCGGAGCCTACGACGTGATGAGTTCCAAGCACATCCGGGGCGACATCTCCTACGCCTGGCCCACGGCGGAGATCGCCGTGATGGGGCCGGAGGGAGCGGTCAACATCATCTTCCGCAAAGAAATCGCCGCCGCTGAGGACCCGGAGGCGGAGCAAGCGCGGCTGGTACAGGAATACCGGGAGCAGTTCGCCAACCCCTACGTCGCCGCCGCGCGGGGCTACGTGGACGATGTCATTGAGCCCCAGGAGACCCGCCTCCGTCTCATCGAGGCGCTGAAGATGCTGCAGAACAAGCGAGATACGAACCCGCCGAAGAAGCATGGGAATATTCCATTGTGAATGAACAATGAACAATGACCAATGAACAAACCAACCGCATCTGGGAAGCACGTAACTGCCCCCTTTGATCCAAATATCTGAAGGAAGAACGAGATGACCGAGAAGCAAGCGACACGAAACAATCTGCCACGTGTGCCTGATACCGGTGTCGTTGGCCGGGAGCAGGAACTGGCCGAGATCATCAAGGCGTTGTTGGACCCCGACATCCCCATCGTCACCCTGGTGGGGCCGGCCGGTGTAGGCAAAACGGCACTGGCCTTGGCCGTTGCCCACCACCTGCGGGAACAAGGCGAGTTCCTCGGCGGGATAGTCTGGCTTAACGCCAGCACGGTCCAGTCGCTTGACGACGTGTGGGAGACGATTCGGCAAGTGCTTGATCTACCGAGCCCCCAGGCAGCCCGGCGGCATCTGCGCGAACGTCCAACCTTGCTGGTTCTCGATGGTTTTAACGAGGCTGTTCCGCAACATAGGATGGAGATGCTGGCCTTCCTTGATCACTTGCCCCATCCCAACAAAGCGCTGGTAACGAGTAGGGAGCGGGTGGAACTGCGAGGCAAGGAACGAGTCTTTACGATTGGCCCTCTGAGCGAAGAGGATGCGGTTCGGCTCCTAATGGAGCTTGCTCCCTATTATGGTGTGGAAGTATCGGCAGAAGATGCTGGTGAGATTGGTCGGATGCTTGGTGGTATTCCCTCAGCCATCCGCTGGGTATTGAGTGTTTATCAGGGAAAACACATGTCACTGGAATCTCTCAGACAATACCTTGCTGAAGGACTGGCAGAACCGAGCATCAAGACTTCGCTGCGTCTCTCTTATGAGCGGTTGTCTGAAGATGGAAGGAAGTTATTTCGTCGCCTGGCGGTCTTCGCTGCTGCGGTGGGCGAGAGGACTATTGAGCACGTTTGTCAGGTAGAAAACTGGGAAGGGGCATTGAGGCAACTGACGCGTCTATCGCTGGTGGACGTGCAGGGTGATCGCTATCGCATGCATCCCGTGGTGCGTCAATACGCACTAGCTCGATTAGAAGAGGCAGGAGAGCGATTTGATTCCGAGAAGCGGGTGGCCGAATACTTCCGTGACTACGCCGGATTCCACAGACTAGGAGTGGATACGGCTGCGCTGACCCGTCAAGTCCGCGAACTACCCGGTGATCAACTGGATGGCTGGCTGCTGTCACGCCTGCCAGAACAGATGCGCGAGCGGTACACCGGACTGTCCCAAGCGGAGAAGGAGAACCTGGCCATATCAGTGGCTGTGGCCCAGGCCCGCGCCCCTCTGGAGGCGGAGCGCGCCAACATCGGCGCGGCGATTGAGTGGGCGGCGGAGGCGGGAGAACACAGGCTGGTGCGGGAACTGGTGGACGCAGTGGAGCCCTTCCTGACCACCGCTGGTTACTGGCGTGACCTGATGCAGTATGAGCGGCTGGCCCTGGCGGCGGCCCGCGCCGAGGGGAATGAGCGGGCCGTGGCAGTGTGGGCGCACAACTTGGCAGTGACGCTGGATGGTCTGGGGAGGAAAGCAGAGGCGGAGACGCTATACTCGGAGAGCCTGGAGACCTCTGAGCAACTGGGCGACCGGGCGGGGGTGGCGCAGAGCCTGCACAACATCGGTGCGATGCGCCAAGCGCGGGGCGACTACGAGGCGGCGCTAGACTACTACCGCCGCAGCTTGGAGATCAAAGAGCAACTGGGCGACCGGGTGGGGGTGGCGCAGAGCCTGCACCAGATCGGGATGGTGCACCAGTATCGGGGCGACTACGACGCGGCGCTCGCCCACTACCGGCAAGCAGGGGCCGGGTTCGAGGAACTAGGGGCCAGGCGGGAGCAGGCCGCCGTGCTGCACCAGATTGGGACGGTGCACCAGGCGCGGGGCGACTACGACGCGGCGCTGGCCCACTACCGCCGCAGCCTGGAGATGGCCGAGCAACTGGGCGACCGGGCGGGGCTGGCGTCGAGCCTGCACCAGATTGGGATGGTGCACCAGGCGCGGGGCGACTACGATGCGGCGCTGGAGCACTACCGCCGCAGCCTAGAGATAGCCGAGCAACTGGGCAACTGGGCGGGGGTGGCGAAGAGCCTGCACAACATCGGTACGGTGCATCAGGCGCGGGGCGACTACGGCGCGGCGCTGGACCACTACCGCCGCAGCCTGGAGATCCTTGAGCAACTGGGCGACAGGTCAGGTGTGGCAGCAAGTTTGCACCAGTTGGGGGTGTCGGCCCAGGCCACCGGGGACTATGCCGAGGCTCGCCGTTTCTACGCTGAAAGCCTGCACATCAAGGAACAACTGGACGACAAGTCAGGTGTGGCAACAAATCTGCACCAGTTGGGGGTGTTAGCTCAGGCTACGGGAGACTACTCCGAAGCCCGCCGCTTTTACACTGAAAGCCTACGCATCGCCGAGGAGCTGAGCGACAAGAACGGCATCGCTTTGACTTTAGGCCAACTCGGACAACTGGCCGAGGACGAGGGAGACTACCGAACAGCCTTGCAGTTGTGGACTCGTGCTTTAGTTATCTTTGATGAGCTCCGTTCGCCTAATCGGAGACTTGTTACAAGCTGGATGGCGCGGCTACGTGAAAAAGTCGGCGAGGTAGAATTCTGGGAAATCCTGCAAGCGGGCATAGAAGTCTCGCCGGAAACTCTGAGGCCTGACATCGAAAAGCCTACTAACTGGGTTGTATATTTCGTCAATTTGGCGGCCTATCACGAACAACAAGAAGATTGGCGGGCCGCGGCCAATACTTACCGGCAGGCTCAGGGGTTCATTAACCTGAGGGAGGCAACCGCCGATGACCGCCATCGCTATGCCGAGATCAGCCATCGCCTGGGTGTCTGCTTACGCCTCGATGAACAGCAGGGACCGGCCGTTGAGCAGGAGGAGGAGGCCTTCCGCCGATTCAAGGAATTGCGTGACTTCCACGGCCAGGGGCGGGCCTACCTGGAGATCGCCCGCGCCTACCAGGCGATGAACAGTTATGACCTGGCCGTGCTTTACTACCGTGACGCTTACCGCCTTTTCCGGCGGGCTGGTGACGTGACGCTGGCCGCCACGGCTAAAGAGGAATTGGGCAACCTGGAATATTACCTGCGCATCCTCAAACCCGCGACGGCCGACTGGGAGGAGGCAGCCCGTCTCTACGAACAGGCCGGTCGGCCAGGTAAAGTCGCCATCATTCGCCAGAACCTGGCCCAGGTTCAGGCTGGCTGAAGACTACAGACGCTTGATATGGAGGTACACGATGCCCGAGGGAAATGAACTGCTCAAATTCGCCGCCGCAAAGGAGCGGTGGGGCTGGAAAGATACGCCCCCTTTCCGCGTCGAACCGCCCATTGAGGACGCCAGACAACTGGCCCGCCTCTTCACCGGCCGCCAGGCCGAACTCAGCCGTGTTATCCTGCCCCTGTACAACGGCCGCAACCTCCTGGTGCGCGGGATGCTGGGCGTCGGCAAGAGCGCCTTCATCCTGCGGGTGTTACACGAACTGGATGCCCAGGCTAAGGCGGCTCGGGAGAAAATCCAGCCCATCTACATCTACCACTTCTATGGTGGTACCACTGACGGCTTCTACCGGCTCATTCTTTACGCCCTGTCCGGCATCCTGGCCGACAAAGACGACGAGGCCAGAGGCATACAGGGTGCCCTGCGGGGTCTGAAGGTGACCGCCGGCCGCTCCAAAGGGGTCAGTGGGAAGATGGGCGTACACGTCTTCCAGGTAGCCGAAGCGGAAGTAGGCGTCGAGATGGGCCGGGAGACCGGACGTGAGTTTACCCTGGAGAACCCCCACTACTTCGTGGACGAATTCCTGAAGCGCGCGACCAAACGTTTCGGGCGGCTGGTCATCGCTGTGGATGACCTGGACAAGGCCCGGCCGGAGAACGTGCGTCTGGTGCAGACGATGCTTCAAGGGGCCCTGCCCCTGTTGCGCTCCGACAAGTGCGCTTTCATCCTGACCGGCCTCACTCTCCCCCTGGCCCACATGGCTGCCTTCGATCTCTACGGCTCAATGTTGGGCCTCTTCGATGAGGCAATCCAACTTAACGTCCTCTCCCCCGATGAGTTGCGAACCATTGCCGTCAAGACACTGAACCTGGTTCGACGGCAGGAGCGAGAGGATGCGTACCCCTTCGACGATGAAGCCATCGCGGAGGCCGCCACCCGCTCCCACGGTATCCCCCGGCTATTCAACGTCATCTGCGCCCGCGTGTTGGAACAGGCTGCCCTGCAGGAAACCGAGGTCATTGACAAAGATGCATTTGCTGCCTGTTACGAAGCCGTCCAGATAGGCGTCAGCGCCGAAGTCACACCTCAAATGCGTTCCGTGCTGACCATCGCTTCCCGGACCCCCGGCGGTTTTTCGTCAGAAATGCCGGATGAGGCGCTGGACGAACTGGGCTTCACCACCTTTGTAGAGTTGATGCCCCTTGCCGAGTATCTGGTTGCCAACGATCTGATGATCCGTCAGGAGTACGAGGGTGGCGTGCGTTACATCGTCGCCGACCTGGCATCACGAGCAGCAAGTGCTGCACCCAAAAGAGCGGGGTGAAAGGGAGGATGCTATGCCTGAGAAAGTCAACATCACCCAGGTCGCCGCCAGGCTGACGGAGCCGTTCAAGCACATCGTCATCGGGCAGGTGGACGATTACTGTGCCTACATGACCCGCATCAAGGGCGCATACCTCTTCCACCAGCACGCCAAGGACGAGATGTACCTGGTGCTGGAGGGGGAAGCCGCCGTTGACTACGCCGACGGGACCAGCATCACCCTGGGTCAGGGGGAGAGCCTGGTCGTGCGGGCAGGGGAGAAACACCGCTCCCGGTCGGAGAAAGGGGCGCTGGTGTTGATGTTCAAGGCCAGAGATCTCTTTGCAGAGTAGAACACAGATCAGCAGAATTGCACGGAGAGAGCAATGAAGTTACTGCACAAAGAGACCACCGGCACCCTCATCGGCGTCTACTACAACGTCTACAATGGCACCGGCCGCAACTACCCCGAGTACGTCTACGAGAGCGCGATGGTCGGCGACCTGCGGGCACTGCGTGTCCACTGCCAAAGGCAGGCCGAGTATCGAATATTCTACAAGGATAGGCCTGTCGGCTTGCAGAGGCTCGACCTGTTCGTCGCAAGGGAAGTCGGAGCCGAACTCAAGGTCGTGCCCGTTCTGCTCCCGATTCATAAGGCGCAGGCCGTCTCCTACCTCAAAGTCATCGGCAAGTGTGTAGGACTGCTCTTCAATTTCGGCAGCCCCGAACCGGAATTCGAACGGCTCTACTTTGAGCCTCGCCTGCCGCAGAACGACCTGGATGCAGCCATCCACGCTCTGCCCGAATTCCCCACCTCACACCTGAACTCACCTACGACGTCATCGGCGGGCTGTTCGAGGTTCACACCACCCTGGGGCCTGGCTTCATCCACCGCATCTATGCCAATGCCTGCTATCACGAACTTCAACTGCGTGGCCTGGATGTGCGCCCGCAAAAGGCGTACCAGGTCATCTACCGTGGCCGCTCTGTTGGCGAGATCAAATTCGGGCACTTGCTTGTCGCTGGCTCTGTATTCGTCTTTCCCGTCGCCGTCCAGGACGTCAACGACATCCGTATCAACAACCTCAAAGACTGGATGCGTGTCCAGCAAGTCCCTCTGGCTATCCTGGCAAATTTCTACGACACCAGCCTTCGCCCAATCGTGCTGCGAATCTAATCCGTAAATCCTGCCCATCCGTGTTCTGGAGGCAACATGACCAACCAACTCAAGATCTGTGACCTGATGCTCCGCGATGGCCACCAATCACTCCTGGCCACCCGTATGCGCACCGACGATATGCTGCCCATCGCCGAGAAGATTGACCAGGTGGGTTACTGGGCCGTGGAGATGTGGGGCGGCGCGACTTTCGACTCCGCCATGCGTTTCCTGGACGAGAATCCCTGGGAGCGCACCCGCCGCCTTAAAGAACGCATGCCTAACACCCCCTTTCTGATGCTCCTGCGCGGCCAGAACATCGTCGGCTACCACCACTACCCTGACGACGTGCTAGAGCGATTCATCGTTCACGCCCACGCTGATGGCATTGACGTCTTCCGCATCTTCGACGCGCTCAACGATGTGCGCAACATGCGCCAGGCGATGGAGGTCGTCAAACGGGAGGGCGCTCACGTCCAGGCTAGCATCTGCTATACCATCGGCCCGCCCTATGACGTGGATTACTTCGTCAGGACCGCTAGCCGACTGGCAGACATGGGCGCCGACTCCATCTGCATCAAAGACATGGCCGGTCTCATCACCCCCTACATCGCCTACGAACTGGTGGCGCGGCTCAAGGCCGACATCGGCCTGCCGGTGCACCTCCACTCCCACTCCACCAGCGGCATGGCAACGGCGGCGCTCCTCAAGGCCATTGAGGCCGGGGTGGACATCGTGGACACTGCCATCTCCGCCCTTTCGGGGATGACCTCCCATCCGCCGACCGAGTCCATCGTGGCCACACTCCAGGGCACCGAGCGGGACGCGGGATTCGACCTCAACCTGCTGGCTGAGATCGCTGCCTACTTCGCCGAGGTGCGCAAGAAGTATGCCCGCTTCGAAAGCGGGATGAAGACCGCAGACGTGCGCGTCCTCCAATACCAGATTCCGGGCGGCATGCTCTCCAACCTGGTGTCGCAGTTGCGCGGGCAGAACGCCGAGGACAAGTACGAGGAGGTGCTGGCGGAGGTGCCCCGGGTGCGGGCCGAAATGGGCTACCCACCGCTGGTCACGCCATCGAGCCAACTGGTCGGCACGCAGGCGACTCTCAACGTCGTCCTGGGAAAGCGGTACAAGATCATTCCGGAGGAGGTGCGGCAATACGTCCGGGGCTACTACGGCCGTCCGCCGGCCCCCATTGACCCCGATATACAGCAGCTCGCCATCGGCGACGAGGAGCCCATTGACTGTCGCCCTGCCGACCTGATCCCGCCGGGGATGAAGCAGGCGTGGGAGGAGATCGGCGACCTGGCGCGGGACGAGGAGGACGTGATTTCCTACGCCCTCTTTCCCCAGGTGGCCCGCCCCTTCCTGGAGCGACGCGCCCGGGGCGGCGCTGGGAAGGAGCCGGTGGTGGCCGCCATCACCGGGCTGCTGCTCATGCAGCTGGAGGAACGGGCCGTCGCCACGGCTGCACCCGCCGGCCCCGCCATCTCCCCGTGGAAGGTCGCCTGGCGACCAGGGGCGGGCCGCTGGATGGGATTGATTGACGGTGCGGGAGGGATGAGATGAAGCGAGAGTTCACATTGACGCTGGAGAACGTCGAGTACCCGGTCGTCGTGGAGGGCGAAACCATCACCGTCAACGGACGTCCCTTCACCGTCGAGGTCACCGAGGACGGCGCGGCGCTGGTGGACGGCATCGCCTACGACGTCACGCTGGAGGGCGAGACGGCGACTGTGGGCGGGGAGTCCTACGCGGTGCAGGTCAGTGGCCTGGCAGTGACGGCCGCGGCCCTCTCTCCCACCCCGTCCGGCCCCGCCATCTCCCCTGTAGCCAGGGCCGGTGCCGGCGCGGTCCTGGCCATCATGCCGGGCAAGATCATCCGCGTGATAGTAGAACCAGGCCAGAAGGTTCAGGAAGGCGAGTCTGTCTGCGTGATGGAGGCGATGAAGATGGAAAACGAACTCCGCGCCCACCAGAGTGGCACCGTGCGGGCAGTGCACGTGAAGCCGGGGGACGACGTGGAGAAGGATCAGGTGCTGATGGAGATCGAGTAGATCACTCAACACCTACTACGAAGAAACCGAAGGCAAGCTCTACGAGGCGGCAGGTGACAGTTTTCACGTACATCCGCTACCTGACGGTCTCCTGTTACCTGGGCCTGGATGAGAAAGGTAACGTCGTAGACCTCACTGACAAAGCACCATGATGAGCACCACCAATGCCCGGAGATAACCACTCGGACGAAACTCGTGACTCGCAACCTGAGGTGGGAGGCATCACTCAACCTGTCCAACCTCTCGAACCTCCTGCCCTGCTGGGTGACACACAACCCGTGAAGACCCCTTCGCCCGACGACATCGAGACTGCCGAGTTGCCGGGCAAACTGGGCGAGCCCACTATCGCCATACCTCGGGTGCCCACCGGCGCGACGCCGACCGCCCGCCTGCCCCGCACCGTGCCGCCGCCACAGAGGCCTGGCTATGTCCCACCTCGCCCCACTCCCCCCTGGAGGGGGAGGCAGGGAGAAGGAGCAGGCCACAGGCCGCGCCAATGGGGGCGGATTCTGATAAGGGCCGGCTTCGCCATAGTAGTCACCGTGGTGCTGATTTTCTTCCTGGCCGTCGGGGCCGCTGTCGTCGGCTACGTCGCCATCGCCAAGCAACTTCCCTCGCCCGAGGAACTGCGGAATCGCCAGACGAACTTCGTCAGCAGCAAGATCTACGACCGCGAAGGTGCACTGCTCTACGAAGTCACAGACCCCCAGGGAGGGCGGCGCACCTATGCCTATCTAACCGAGATTTCCCCCTACCTCATCCAGGCGACCATCGCCACCGAGGACCGTAACTTCTACGCCCACCCCGGCTTCGATCCCATCGCCATCATCCGCGCTGTCTACTACAATCTCTCGGAGAGGAGGATCGTCTCCGGTGGCAGCACCATCACCCAGCAGTTGGCCCGCAACATTCTACTCACGCCGGAGGAGCGGATGCAGGAGACCGCCTGGCGTAAGATCAAAGAGATCGTCCTGGCCGCTGAACTGACCCGCACTTACCGCAACAGGGACGAAATCCTGGAAATCTACCTCAACGAACTCTACTACGGCAACCTGGCCTACGGCATCCAGGCCGCCGCTGAGACCTACTTCGGCGTGGACGCAGCCGACCTCACACTGGCGCAGGCATCCTTTCTCGCTGGCTTGCCCCAGTTACCGGCCACCTACGATCCCTTCGGTGGCGGCCATGACCTGGCCCTCGCCCGCCAGAAGGACGTGCTGGCACTGATGGTCGAGGCTGGCTACATCAGCCGCACCGATGCCGCGCTGACAGCCGCCGAGATGCGCGACTACGAGTTCAAGGTCCCCTGGCTCGACACCACCATCGCCCCCCACTTCGTCATCTACGTGCGGCAGACACTGGAAGATCTTTATGGTCCGGAGGCGCTCTACCGGGGCACGGGCCTGCGCATCTACACCACGCTCGATCCCCGCCTGCAGGCACTGGCCGAGGAGGCCATGCGCGAAGGTGTGGCCGCGCTGGCCGACCGAGATGCCACCAATGGCGCACTCGTCGCGCTTGACCCGGCCACTGGCCACATCCTGGCGATGGCCGGCTCCGCTGACTTCCGCGACGAGGAGATTGATGGGCAGGTCAACGTTGCCCTGCGCTGCCGCCAGCCAGGCTCTTCGATCAAGCCCCTCACCTACCTCGCCGCCTTCGAACGCGGCTGGACGCCGGCCACACTGATGTGGGACCTGGAAACCGCGTTCCCTGACGGGGCCAACCCGCCCTACGTCCCGGTCAATTACGACGGGAAGTACCATGGCCCGATGCTCCTGCGCGACGCCCTCGCCAACTCGTACAACGTCCCCGCCGTTGCCGCGCTCCAGTTTGTGGGAGTTGACGGCCTGTTGGAGATGGCTACGCGGTTGGGCGTCGAATCGCTGGTTCATCCCGAGTTCTACTGCCCCGAGTACCCCTACGACCAGCCGCCAACCTACGGCCTGGCGCTCACGTTGGGCGGTGGCGAGGTTAAACTGTTGGAGATGACCGGCGCCTTTGCCGTCTTCGCAAGCGGCGGCGTGCGCGTGGAGCCCAGTCCTATCTTGCGCATCGAGGATAGCCGTGGCAACGTCCTGGTGGATAACTTCGCGCCCATTGGCGGGCAAGCCATCTCGCCCCAGCACGCCTATCTCATCACCAGCATCCTCGCAGACAGTCAGGCCCGCTGCCGCGCCTTCCACTGCCCTAGCATCCTCGAACTCACCCGGCCGGCGGCCGCCAAGACCGGCACCACCAACGACTTCCGCGATGCCTGGGCCATCGGCTATACCCCCGACCTGGTGACCGGCGTCTGGGTGGGCAACTCCGACAACTCCCCGATGATCAACCTGCCCGGGGCGGCCGGCGCCGGCCCGGTATGGCACAACTTCATGGAAGCAGCCCACGCTGGCCTGCCCGTGCGCGATTTCGCGCGTCCGCCTGGCATCGTCGAATACGAAATCTGCGCCGACTCCGGCGCTCGTCCCACTGAGTACTGCCCGCACCGCAAGATGGAAGTCTTCGCCGAGGATCAGCCGCCGTTGGACGAGGAACACGACTGGTACCAGATAATTAAGGTTGACGCCCTCACCGGCCTGTTGGCGAACGAGTTCTGTCCCAATCAGGTCGTCGAGCAGTTGAGGGTCGTCATCACCAACGAGCGGGAGCGGGAGTGGGCCCAGGCTCACCCGGAGTACTTCGCAGGGTTGCCGCTGGTGCCGCTCGAAACCTGCACTGAGAGCGCCGATCGCCTGCGGGTCTTCATCACCCAGCCTGCTCCCGGGAGCACCGTCTACGGTATCGTGCCGGTCATCGGCACCGTCCAACTGCCCAACTTCGAACGCTACGAAGTGCAATACGGCATCGGCAGCAGCCCCCAGGGTTGGAGTTGGATCAGCGGGCCGCATCGGGCGCAGGTGCAGGGCGGCCTGCTGACGGAGTGGGACACCGCCCACCTGGCTCCCGGCCTCTACACGCTGCGCATCACCGCCTTCGACCATGAGCAACACCGCGTCGAGGCTCAGGCACAGGTCTACGTCGCCGCCCCGACCGAGACACCGACGGAGGAAGCCACGCCCGCACCCGAACCTTCCCCCACGCCGGAGGGAGCCTCGACCGAGGAGGCGACCCTCACCCCGATGCCGTAGCCTTGCAGCAGGGCTGTAAAACTAGCGAGCCCCTGCCACGGGAGACAGGGGCTTATTTGTCTTGTAGTTGACCCGTTACTTTCTTTCCGCCACCAGGAAGCGGCACGCCTCCGCGCCCATCGCCCGGCACTCGATCTCGCGCACTTTGTAGTCCTGCCCCGTGGCCCATTTCACTGCCTCGCTGATAGACCCGATATAGAGGTGGCAGACGGGGTGCTCGGCTTCGCGGCAGCAGCACACTCCACAAGTGAAGTCGGCGAAGACGAACCCCTCCGGCGTCTCCTGCACCTCGATGTACGTCTCATCATTCACGTCCATCAGCGAATTGGCCATCCGGGTGAGGATAAACTTGATGCGCATCTTCTGCGGCATCAACTTCAGTGCCGCGCCGGCCACGCCCATCAGCGTCGCCTGCTCTTCGACGCCGTAATGGAACGAGGCCCGGCCGATGCGCTGCAACATGCCCTTACCGGCACGGCCGTAGAATTCCTCCACCGCCTGATTGAGCGCGGCGTACTCAACTGTAGCTACGCCCTGTTCCAGGTCGTTAGGCGGCAGTTCGTCAACGTAGCGCTCCAGACCAGCCTGACGCAGCACCACCTTGAGGCCGCGTTCGCCCATCACATCGCCAATCGCCAGGATTGCCTGGCGCATCAGCGCGTTAGTGAAGAGCCACTTCTCCGGTTCTCGACGTCCCCTGGGCATATGATCCTCCTCTCTACAACTGCGATTCCCACGCCGTCATAAAGTGTCCCGTCGGTTCAAACCCGAAGCGACGATAAAGCCGCTGGGAGCAGCAGTTGTCGGTTTGGGTGTTGAGCGTGACCCGCTCGGCCCCGCGTCGCCAGAAGGCACGCAGTGCATCGTGCAGCAGCAATGCGCCGATACTGCGGCCCTGGTGGGCCGGATGGACGGCAATGCGGTTGAGATGAGCCGCCGGGAAGCGCAGTTCCCCCTCAGCGTATCCCACCACTTCACCCGCCACTTTTGCCACGACGAAGTGAGACGACGCAGCGGTCCTCCGGTGCACAGTGGTCTCGCTGCGCCACCAGTGGGGGGTAAACGCTGCCCGATCCACGGCCACGACTGCAGGGATATCTGCGTCCGATGCCAGGCGCAAGCGAGTGTCTGCAGCACTCGTGTCGGGTAGGGTGCAGTCGGACTTGACCAGTGTCACTACCTCCGCCAATGGTCTGAAGCCACGCGCTCTTAGATGTGATCCAACCCAGCCTCTGTAGTCCATCCATGCCACTTTATGCATCCCACGGCAGCGCAATCTGTCGAGAACGGAGGGAAGCACCAGGTCGAGCCACTCACCAACATCCAGTGCATCATCCAGAGCAGCCAACCGTATCCACGCCACAGGCGATTCATCAGGCCACGCGAAGAGTGCTCCTACCAAAATCCCTTCGCGCTCAATTATAATGAACAGGTCGTCTGTAAGATACTTTTCCCACCACCATAGGCGGGGCAATGTGCGACGAGCCCTCTGGTTGAGCGCCTCAATGGCCAGCCAGTCACCCGGACGAGCCCTTCTTACTTCCATGCCCATCATTGTTCATCTGGCCCCACTTTAACACATTGTAGGCTGGAGGTCAAGTCCATTTGCCTTTTTGCTCTATTTGGTGTACACTATTCAAAGTAGTTGAAAAGCATGAAAACCGGTCTTGAAGGCGCAAGTGCAAGACGTAACGAAGCGTAAAACGTAATTACGTTTCACGTCACTGCCAGCGGCACAGGTCTGGAGGGTACACAGTGATGGTTGATGAAGGACGACGGAAAGCGTTAGAAACAGCGCTGGCGAACCTGACCAAGCGCTTCGGCGAGGGCACCGTGATGCGCCTGGGGGACGCGACCCACATGCAGGTCGAGGTCATTCCCACCGGCTCCCTGGCCCTCGACCGCTCCCTCGGCGTCGGCGGCATCCCCCGCGGCCGCGTCACCGAAATCTACGGCCCCGACGGCGCTGGCAAGACCACCCTCGCTCAGCACATCGTCGCCGAGGCCCAGAAGCGAGACGGCGTTGCCGCCTATGTTGACATGGAACACGCCATTGACCCGGCCTACATGCGAAAGTGCGGCGTGGACGTGGACAACCTGCTCATCTCGCAGCCCAATACCGGCGAACAGGCGCTGGAGATTGCCGAGACTCTCATCCGCTCCGGCGCGGTGGACCTCATCGTGGTGGACTCGGTGGCCGCGCTGGTACCCCGGGCGGAGATCGAGGGGGAGATGGGGGATTCTCACCCCGGCCTCCAGGCTCGCCTGATGAGCCAGGCGCTGCGCAAGTTGAGCGGGGCCATCAAGCAGTCGAACACGGCCCTGATCTTCACCAACCAGTTGCGGGAGAAGATCGGGGTGATGTTCGGCAGCCCGGTGACCACCTCTGGGGGGCGGGCGCTGAAGTTCTATGCCTCGGTGCGGTTAGACATCCGGCGCATCGCCGCCATCAAGGACAAGGGAGAGGTGATCGGGAACCGGACGCGGGTGCGGGTGACGAAGAACAAGGTGGCGCCGCCGTTTCGGGTGGCGGAGTTCGACATTATGTACGACGAAGGGATCAGCAGGGCAGGGGACTTGCTGGACATGGCGGTGGAGTTGGGGGCGATTGAGAAGCGGGGTTCGTACTACTATCGTGAGGGTGAGAGCCTGGCGCAGGGGCGGGAGAATGCCAAGCAATTCCTGCGTGAGCACCCCGACGTCGCCGACCAGATCGAAGCCATCGTCCGGGAAAAGATGGTTCAAGAGGGAGTCCTGGCGCCTACTGTCGCGCCTGAGATCGAGGAGGCAGGCGAGGCTGATTAATTGATCTGGTGCTCCAGGTCCTATATCCTATTTCACTGGCTGGAAGTAGCCACGGGTTGATCTCAAATGCCGGCGCTTCTCATACGAGAGCGTTGGGTGAAGAGCCTAATCTTTCTCTGACGCACATAATTGCTTTGCCACTGGAGTCTGGACAAAACGCCCATTTTGGTGACCTGGGTGACCAAAAGGGCATTTTGACCGCTACATGTCGCGGTGTTTTAGTATTGACCTCCATATGTAGGGGGTAGGCAGTAGACACAGGTTTATCCAGACCCCAATTTGCTAAGAGCCTGTCCGAATAGAGATGCGGAGTTACATAGCGACCATTCGGCTGGACTTCAGGATAAGTGTGGGGAGTAGAACGAGGGAAATTGGCACCTACCATAGCAGGGCAATGGCAACAGGTGGTTGTGTCTGGCGTCTGATCGAGAAGGCTATACCCTACCCTTAGCCGGGTAAAGGGTCATGTTAGCTCCATTCTGAGATTAACGCTGACGGTCACGCGTCAACGCAAGCCGTGGCTTCTTAAGCCACGGCTTTGCTTTGTCAATGCTGATGTATTATGGCAGGAACGATTACGGCGCTGCGATTTCAGAAGCGCAACAAGAATCGTGTCAACGTCTACATTGACGATCAATTTGCCTTTGGACTGGCCGCTATTGAGGCGGCACATCTTCGGGTGGGTCAGACGCTGAGCGATGACGATGTAGCCCGACTACAAATGCAGGATGAAGTTGAGCGAGCCTATGAGCGCGCACTTAACTTCCTATCGTACCGTCCTCGCAGCGAGGCTGAGATACGCCGCAATTTGCGCAAGAAAGACGTGGAGGATGAGATTGTCGGAGTGGTAGTCAAACGCCTGACGCGGGCTGGGCTGTTGAACGATCGGGAGTTTGCCCGCTATTGGGTAGAAAATCGACTGCAATTCAATCCCCGAGGAACACGTGCACTGCGCCATGAATTGTGGGAAAAAGGGGTCCCTGCTCCTATCATCGCCGACATGCTGGCAGACTTCGACGAAGAGGCCACGGCCCGTAAGGTAGCAGAGGCCGGTGTGCGCCGATTGGCACACCTCGAACCTCGTGATTTCCGCCGGAGATTGGGGGCGTACCTGGCGCGCAGGGGCTTCTCATACGCGGTGATTGAGCCACTGATTGAGGAAATGTTGGAGGCGGTGTGCTGCGAGGCTTTATCCAACATCGAAAGCGAGGAAAAGAGTAATGGGTGAATGGGTGATCACGGTAATAGTAGCGATTCTGGCGTTGACTGTGGGATTCTGGCTAGGCTCCTTGGCCCGGCGTTACGTTGCTCGGGACAGGATTAGAAAGCAGCAGCAGCAGACCGAGCAACTGCTGGCGAAAGCAGAGAAAAAGGCCAGTGAGACCATGCTGGCTGCCAAGGACGAAGCGCTCAAGACTCGGAACAAGGTTGAGCAGGAACTGGAGCGGCGTCGCGCAAGCCTCCGGCGGGAGGAGGAACGTCTGCAGCGACGGCGCGAGAAGATGGACCACACTCAGGAGCGGTTGCAACAGCAGGAACAAGCCCTCAGCAAGCGTCAAGGCGCCCTGGACAAGCGGCGCAACCAAGTAGAGCGGCTGCGTCAGGAACAGATGGAGACGCTGGAGCGGGTGGCCGGATTGAGCCGCGAGGAAGCCAAACAGGAGCTTTTGAAGGTTGTTGAGGAGGAGACTCGGCAGGATATGGCGCGGGTGATCCACCAAGCGGAGGTTGAGGCCAAGGATGAGGCTGATACACGCGCCCGCAAGATTATCACTTACGCTATCCAGCGCATGGCAAGTGAGCAGGTGGCCGAGTTAACGGTCTCCACTATCCCGTTGCCCTCCGATGATATGAAGGGACGCATCATCGGCCGCGGTGGGCGCAACATCCGTTCCTTCGAGAAGGCAGCCGGCGTGGACGTGGTGGTAGATGATACGCCTGAGGCAGTCACCATCTCCTGCTTCGACCCGGTGCGTCGCGAAATCGCCCGTAGAGCGATGGAGCGGTTGGTGGTAGACGGACGCATCCACCCTGCGCACATTGAGAAGATAATTAAGGATAGCCGGAAAGATGTCGAACGTATCATCCGCGATGAGGGCGAGCGAGCGGCCTACGAGACTGGCGTTCCTGGGCTGCATCCCGAGATCGTTAAACTGCTGGGGCGGCTTAAATTCCGCACCAGTTACGGACAGAATCAGCATGCTCACGCCATTGAGTCGGCCAAACTGGCAGGCATGATCGCAGAGGAACTTGGGGCCGACGCCGAGGTTGCCCGCGCTGGAGGGTTGCTGCACGACATCGGCAAGGCAGTGGACTTTGAGACGGAAGGGACACACGCGCGCATTGGGGCCGAAATCTGCCGGCGCTACGGCATTCCGGAAGAAGTGGTGCACTGTATAGAGTCTCACCACCACGAAGTGGAGCAGAACTCTATTGAGGCTGTCATCGTCGAGGTTGCTGATGCCATCTCTGGTGCCAGGCCGGGGGCACGCCGCGAGAGTCTGGAACTCTACCTCAAGCGTATCCACGCCCTGGAAGAAATCGCCAGTTCCTTCCAGGGGGTGGCGGAGTCCTATGCCATTCAGGCCGGCCGCGAGATTCGGATCATTGTCAAACCTGATGAGATTGACGACCTGGCGACCACCCGACTCTCTAATGACATCGCCAGAAAACTCGAGGAGAGTATGGAGTATCCGGGGCAGATCAAGGTAACGGTGATCCGTGAGGTGCGGGCGGAAGTGTATGCAAAGTAGTTACGGCAAGTACGCCCGCGGATTCTGCTGGGTGCCGTAGTAACGCACCTCGAAGTGCAAATGCGGGCCAGTGGACCGCCCGGTGCTGCCCACCGCGCCGATGACTTGCCCACGCTCTACCGCCTGCCCTGAGAAGACGTAAATATTGCTCAGATGGGCATAGTAAGTGGCAAAGCCATTGACGTGATCAATCACGATCAGGTAGCCATAACCTACGTCGGTCCAACCAGCGAAACTGACGAAGCCGCCATCGGCCGCCAGTACCGCACTGCCCGTGGGAGCCCCAATGTCAATCGCCCGGTGGCCGTACCAGTACCCCTGTGTGATCATGCCCAGCACGGGCCACTGGAATCGCCCTGTACCACGGGCACCTTCAGGGACGGCCCCCGCGTACGTGGTGACCACTTTAGGTACATAAGGTTTCTCGCCCCCTGGTACAATGAGCCACATCCCCTCCACAATTGAGTAGCCTGGGGGCTCCAGGTGATTGTACTCGCAGGTAGCAATTGCCTCGGGCTCTACGTTGTACTCTTCGGCGATGGATTCCAGTGTGTCACCCTCGGCGACATTGTGGTAGGCCCCGTCAATGGGCAGGATGGTCACTTCCTGGCCAATCCGCAGCAAGTCGGGGGCGTCCTCAATGGCTGGGTTTGCCCAACTGATCGTGGTAGGCTGTAAGCCGAAGAGAACTGCAATGGATTGGACGGTGTCACCTGTCTGGACAGAGTATGTGACGACATCCATGCGCGGGCGCTCGGGGATGATGGTGTGCGGTTGAGCCAGCCGGGCAACGGCTCTGCTGCTGCTGGAAGGAACTCCACCGTTTTGCCCGTTGAACTTGGCCAGTACGTCCTCTACCGTCTTCTCGTTTCCCCCATCCCCGGCGGAGATGGGCATGGCAGGCATAGGTGAACGGGAAGCAGCCTGCGCTGGCCATTCGATGCTGCTCAGCCCGATGGCCATGATTGCCACGGTAATGACTGCCAGGTGTGCGCTGGCACGTGTGAACAGCGGACGCCAGCCACGCCAATCGCCGGTCAGGCGGTAGATCGTGGTCGCCAGCCAGGCAAAAGCGCGCGGGAGCCCGTCCTCGAACCAACGGCGGGGGGAATGTCCTCTCGTCGTGTTGGACGGCCCGGCATTGCGTTGTAGCAACTGCATCGTTTCTCCTGCCCGATGTGTGCGAATCCCCCCGCTATGGCAGGTAGGCCTGCGGGTCCTGCGGCACGCCGTTGTGCCGAATCTCGAAATGGAGGTGAGGGCCAGTAGACCAGCCGGTGCTACCGCAGTAGCCGAGTAACTGGCCCTGATAGACTGCCTGCCCGCATCCCACAACGATGTCACTGAAGTGACCGTAGCGGGTGACGAAGCCATTGCCATGGTTGAGTTCGACCAAAACCCCGTAACCGCCATTCCATCCCGCTATGGTCACTACGCCGTTGTCCGCAGCATATAGGGGATCGCCCAGCCGGCAGGCGTAATCTAACCCAATGTGCGTTGGATTGCGCGGGTCGTGGAAGTACCATCCCGAGACGCGGGAACTGCCGGTGGGGAGGATGAACCAGCCATTGGCGCCAGGCCCGGTAAACGTCACGCCGCTGCAGACCCCCCAACTCCACTGGGATGCCCCGGCTACGGGATATGTGGGGCGTGGCGGTGTCCAGACCACTTCCTCTCCCTTGCCACCAGGCACAACGAGCAGTTGTCCCTCACGCAGTTGCTCTCCCTCTTCAAGATCGTTCCACTCGTTGTACAGAACTGCTGGCTCTACCTCGTAGTCGGCCACGATACTCACCACTGTCTCCCCCTCGCGGACGGTGTGATATACACCATCCACCGGGGGGACGAAAATCTCAATCCCCGGCTGGATGAGCCATGGGGCGTCTTTAAGGCCTTCACGGTTACTCCAGACGATCGTCTCTGGGGTCAGGCCAAACCGAGCAGCGACGTCGAAGATGTTATCACCTTGCTGGATGATGTAGGTGATCACTTGTGCCCGCGGTCGCTCCGGGAAGGTGGTGTGAGGGATGGGCAACCGGGCAACTATGTCCGCGTCAGGGGCATGAGGCCGATCAATGAGTAGAGGTGGGGTGGGCAGCGGCGGCGTCTCCGGCTCTGTGGAAGAGGCCATCTTGAAAGAAGACCCCACGTCGGCGTTGGACGAGCTGTCTACGGCGGCCCGTGGTGTCGGAATTCCTACGCCACTGAAGACGATAGTGATCAAAGCGAGAGCGATGATACTAAGGTGGGCAGTAGCGCGGGTCAAGAAGGGGCGCTTGGTGCGCCAATCCACACAAGTGCGCCAGACTGTAGTCACGCACCAGGTCACAAAGCGCAGGGAAATGGGACGCGAGCGAGAGGGGGCAGCGACTACCGTATGGCGCTCCCTTTCGACAGAGATCGGGAGTGGTGATTTATTCATTGGGCTTGACCTGAGGTCATGCAACAATAGTCGCTAGTACTCCGCCACACTGATTCTAATAGCCTGTCATTCTGAGGAGCGAAGCAACGAAGAATCTCGTTCTGGGCAAACAAGCATTTCTCTATGGAGACAATATGCAAACAATGAAATTCTTCGCCTCCGCTGCGCTCCGGCTCAGCAATGACGGACATATCATTTCTACTGTGGTGGTGCGCTACCCTCGCAAATCATTATACCACTAAAGAGATAGGATGACAACTTCTACCTGCCACACCGGATATAGGTCAAAGGCTTGAGTGAAGAGCCCAGACTAGCGGCGAGCAGATGCCTCCTGAGCCAGCAGGCGGCAGAGTATAGGGACTGCCGCCTCGACAGCCCGGGCACGGTGGCTGATACGATTCTTCTCCACCTGCGGCAGTTGGGCCATCGTGCAGCCGTAATCGGGCAGGTAGAAGGCCGGATCATAACCGAAGCCTCCTCGTCCTGCTGTCTCAAAGGCAATCAGCCCTTCGCATACTCCCTCGGCGCTATAGAGTTCCCCGACGAGCGTGGCAATGACAACCACGCAGCGGAACCGGGCTGTGCGTTGCCCCCAGGGCACGTCGCGTAATTGCGCTAGCAGCGCCGCTACTCGATCGGCGTCGTGTCCCGGAGCGTAGCGAGCAGAGCGAACACCAGGAGCACCGTCCAGAGCATCCACCTCAAGCCCCGAATCGTCAGCCAATGTGAGCAGACCAGAGGCACGCGCGTAGGCCAGAGCCTTTTGACGGGCGTTATCGGCGTAAGTAGTGCCGTCCTCCGGGACCTCCACCTGTAGGCCGAGTTCAGGCGGGAAACAGAGTCTTGCTTTCAAAGGCGCAAGCAGGAACCGGAACTCGCGCACTTTACCTAGGTTCTGAGTGGCGATGAGGAGTTTCATAGCAGTGTATTTCTCCAATATAACCTTAGCACAAGTTGGCTATTTGGGCAACTGCTGGCGACCAGGTGCGGATTTTCCGACCTGCTCCAGACCATTTTATGTATACAAAGGCCAAAAAATCTTGACTATAGGAGATGATTGTGTTATAATATATACGCTTTATGAACTGCTGATGGCCTCGCCAGGTCGGGTAACAATTAATAAGGGCGGGCAACTAAGAGTCTATCCGAAAAGTCGCTAGCACTTCTCGGATAGGTACTCAGAAGTGGCCGTGAAGAGCCTCTTGAGCCTGCTATGATTCGTTTCGACGTTTCTGCTCTTACCAAGGCTCGGCTTGGTACGTCGCTTACCCTGAATGTGGACACAGGGCCCCAGAGCCTGACCGACCTGAATGTCCGTTTTCTCCACGGAACCGTCCAGGTGGTTCGTGTACAAGGCGGTTTGCTTGTTCGAGGCACTGTGGAATCGCAACTGGGGCTAGAGTGTGTCCGCTGTTTAGAACCCTTCGTTCTCCCTATCACCCTAGAGCTGGAAGAGACGTTTCGGCTACCGGGAGCAGGCCCGAGGCCAGATGTATCCTATGCAGTGGGCAATGACGGCTGGCTTGACCTAGCTCCCCTGCTGCGTGAGCAAGCGTGGGTAGCCATCCCAATGAAACCCCTCTGTAGCCCCGATTGTAAAGGATTATGTCCACAATGTGGCACAAATCTCAACCTCGAATCGTGTACGTGTGAGAGCATGAGGCTTGATCAGCGGCTGGCATTGCTAAAAGACCTGTTGCAGCCGAGAGAATGAATTTAGGAGACCTATGGATGTAGTTGGGGAACTGTTGGATAAGGCAGAAATTCAGGGCTACCTGACTACGGAAGACATTCTGGACTTGTTGCCGGAGGCCGAGGAGATCCTGGATCAACTGGAGGAAATCTTCATCTCGTTGCACGAAGCAGGGATCGAAGTGTTCAATGACAAGGAAGATGCTGAGGCTGGGGAAGAGCAGGCACTAAGCGTTACGGTCAATGGATACGAGACGAACGATGATGGAAACGGCGATTTGAGTGGAATCTCCAGTGACGACACAGTGGGTTTGTATCTTAGGGAGATGGCCCGCGTACCCCTTCTAACGATCGAAGAGGAGGTTCGGCTGGCCAAGACCATCGAAGCAGGACGCAGGGCTCAGGAGATTCTGAGTAACGATGGGTCTGACCCAGCGAAGAGCGAGGAACTCGAGCAACAAGTGGATGAAGGACTGGCCGCGCGTGATCATCTGATCAAGGCCAACACTCGTCTGGTGGTCAGCATCGCCAAGAAGTACATGGGACGTGGTGTGCCGTTCTTGGACCTGATCCAGGAGGGCAACCTGGGTTTGATGAAGGCGGTGGCGAAGTTTGACTACAGCCGTGGGTATCGCTTCAGCACCTACGCCACGTGGTGGATCCGCCAGACGATCACACGGGCGATTGCTGACCAGGGACGTACGATCCGTGTGCCAGTTCACATGTCAGATCGCATCCGCAGGCTCTACAACACGGCCCGAGCATTTGAACAAGAGCATGGTCGCCGACCGACGCCGGAGGAGATAGCGGCTGAGATGGACATAGAGCCGCGCAAGGTGCAATGGATGCTTAGGGTCTCGTGGCGGCCGCTGAGCCTGGAGCGACCGGTTGGCGAGGACGAGGAAAGCGAACTAGGAAGTTTTATTGAGGACGAGACGACCCCCATGCCGACGCAGAGCGCCTATCAGCACCTGCTCGGTGAAAAGGTCGAGGAGATGCTGGCTACGCTGAACCCGCGTGAGGCGCGTATCCTGCGGCTCCGCTTTGGGCTCATCAACGGGCGCAGTTACACGCTTGAGGAAGTCGGCCAGAAGTTTGGGCTCACGCGGGAGCGCATCCGGCAGATCGAGGGCAAGGCGCTGCGCCGCCTGCGCCATCCCCGCCGTAGCCGCCAGTTGCGGGACTATTTGGGCTAGTGTAGTGGACGTAGCACTCCATTGTTTCGTTATGATGATGTGCAACCTGCCGTGGCGGGCAGAGGAGGAGGCTCCCTGTCCGCGATAGGCCATCGCCCCCTTCCGGCCTCACGGCAACACACCGCCAGCCTCGCTGGCGGTTTTCGTTTATCGCACCCTGTGTTAAAATATATCTCACGCCCTCAAGGAGGAACGCCGATGTCCAAACACATTCTCGTCGCTATCGCCTGGCCTTACGCCAGCGCCAAGATCCACGCCGGCAACGTCACCGGTTCCCATCTCCCCGGAGACATCTGTGCCCGCTACCACCGCCTGGCCAGCGACCATGTGCTGATGGTCTCCGGCTCCGATTCGCACGGCACCCCCATCACTGTGTGTGCCGACCAGGAGGGCAAGTCCCCTCGCGAGGTCTTCGAACACTTCCATCACGACTTCCTGGAATTGTTCCAGCGCCTGGGCATCAGTTACGACCTTTTTACCCACACCGATACGGAGACCCACCATCGCATCTCTCAGGACTTCTTCCTCGCACTGCTGGAGAAAGGCTATCTCTACAAGCAGATCCAGGAACAGATGTACTCGGAGATGCAGAAGCGCTTCCTGCCTGATCGCTATGTAGAGGGCACCTGCCCGGTGTGCGGATACGAGGCCGCACGGGGCGACCAATGTGACCACTGTAACAAGCTATTGGACCCGAAGGACCTGATTAACCCGCGCAGCAAGATTGACGGCAGCACGCCTGTGCTCCGCGAGACAGAGCACTTTTTCCTCGACCTGCCCAAACTGGCTCGGGCCGGGCTGGCCGAGTGGCTTCAGCAGGGCAAGGAACACTGGCGGCCTAACGTGATCAACTTCGCCCGCCGCTACGTGGGCAAAGGGTTGCAGGGAAGACCCATCACCCGCGACCTGGAATGGGGCATCCCAGTGCCTGTACCAGGATGGGAGGGCAAATGCCTCTACGTCTGGTTCGAGGCGGTCATCGGTTACTTCTCCGCCAGCGTCGAATGGGCGCATAACCAGGGCCAGCCGGAGGCGTGGAAGGATTGGTGGTACGACCCGGCGGCCAAAACGCTCTACTTCATCGGCAAGGATAACATCCCCTTCCACGCCGTCATCTGGCCGGCGGAACTGATGGGGGTGGAGCGGCTCTACGAAGACGACCTGTCCAGGAAACTTAACCTGCCCTACGACGTGCCGGCCAACGAGTTCATGAACCTGGAGGGGCGGAAAATCTCTGGCAGCCGCAACTGGGCGGTGTGGATGGACGAGGCGCTCGACCGGTACGATCCTGACGCGCTGCGCTACTACCTCACCGTGGCGATGCCGGAGACGCGGGATACCGACTGGCTGTGGGATGATTTCGTGCGCCGCAACAACGATGAACTGGTGGCCACCTGGGGCAACTTGGTCCACCGGGCGCTGACCTTCGCCTACCGGCGCTTCGACGGGCGGGTGCCCACACCGGGGCCGTTGGAGGACATAGACAGCCAACTGCTGGACCGGGTCGAGGCTGGCTTCGAGACCGTCGGAAATCTGCTGTCCAACTGCAAGTTCCGCGCCGCGCTGAGCGAGGTGATGGCACTGGCGCGGGATGCGAACCACTACCTGGAGGAGAAAGGCCCCTGGTTCCAGATCAAAGAGAACCGCGAGGCGGCCGGTACAACCATTTACGTCGCGCTCAGGGCCATTGATTCGCTGAAGGTCCTCTTGGCCCCCTTCCTGCCCTTCTCGTCTGAGCGGTTGCACCAGTACCTGGGCTACGAGGGGACGCTGTTCGGGCGGTCGTACACGGCCACCTTCGAGGAAAAGAGCCGCGTCCACAAGGCGCTGTGCTACGACGACAGTGGCGCGACGGGCGAGTGGAAGCCCAGCCAACTGCCTCCAGGCCAACCACTGCGCCAACCCAAGCCGCTGTTCAGGAAACTGGACGAAATCGCGGCTGAGGAAGAGCGTTCCCGCATCGGGGCCGGAAGGCCCACCGCGTAAACCAGCACAAGAACATGGAGAGGAGAAGCGAGATGAACAAGAATTGGTATATCATCGCGATGGTAGTAGCCATGCTGTCACTGACAGCACTGGCCTGTAGCCTGTGTGGCCTGCTGCCGGGGGGAGGCGGCGAGGACACCCCCCAGCCCCCCGGCTCACCACCTGGAGTGCTGTTTCAGGATGACTTCAACGACCCGGACTCCGGCTGGGAGGTAGGAGACTACGAGGGCAGCGGTGTAGGCTACGAGAACGGGGCCTATTCCGTCACTTCCCACGGCGATGGCGACACGATGTGGGGTGTGGCCAATCAATCCTTCGATAACCTCATCATCGAGGTGGATGCCACCCAGGTCTCAGCCCCGGCTAACAACAACAACGATTACGGGGTGGCATGCCGGGAGCAGGGTGACGGCTCTGGGTACTACCTGCTCATCTCCGGGGATGGTGGATATGCCATCCTCAAGGCCAAAGAGGGGAATTTCGAACCTCTGGTGGACTGGACGGAGTCGGACATCATCCGGCCGGGAAATGCTACCAACCACATCCGGGCGACATGCGACGGTTCCACCCTGGCGCTGTTCGTCAACGGCCAGCGTCTGGCGACGGCCGAGGACGACACGTTCACCAGCGGGGACATCGCGCTGACCACGACGTCCTACGAGGACGAGCCCACGGAGATCCAATTCGACAATCTGGTGGTGCGCGAGCCGTAACGACGTGACCCTCACCGCAACGATGACCCTCTCTTGATGAGAGGGACACTTTCTTGGGTCTACGTGGAAACGCAGGGGCAATATGCTTAAAGGGAATATGTCCATCCCCGTCTGTGGGGGCCGAGAGGCGGCCTGTCCTCATAAGTGGGGCACGGGCGGCACGCCCGCTTGGAGCACCCCTCGCATCCACGTAGAGCCGCTTCCTCTGCAAAGGTGCGGTTGCCACAGGCAGCCACTTGTGGTATCCTTCGCGTTGGATGCTCGATACCGGATACTTGATGCTCGACTCCAGCATCCAGCAACCAGTATCCAGCATCAAGAAAGGGGGCAGCATGGCACGCTTGCATGAGTATCAAGGTAAAATGCTTTTGGCGCAGAAGGGTATCCCTATCCCCAGAGGCCAGGCAGCCGGCACACCCGATGAGGCACGCGGGGTCGCGGCCGAGATCGGTGGGCCGGTCGTGGTGAAAATCCAGGCCTGGGTGACTGGCCGGGCCAGCCTGGGCGGCATACGCTTTGCCGAGACACCCGATGAGGCGGCACAGGCCAGCGCCGACATGCTGGGGATGCAGGTGGGTGGCTTCACTGTCGAGAAGGTGATGGTGGAAGAGAAACTTTCCATCGAGCGGGAGTTCTACGCTGGCGTCATCGTCAGTGACCGGGAACGGGCACCGGTAATGATGTTCTCCAGCGTCGGGGGTACCGGCATTGAGGAGATCGCCCGTCAGCACCCGGACAGTGTCGCCAGCGCAGTGGCGGACATTGAGCACGGACTACGGGATTACCAGGCCCGCAACCTGGTGCGGCACACGGGCATCCACGGACGGTTGCAGCGGAACCTGGCCGCGCTGCTGGTGAAACTATACGATGTGGCCCGCACGTGGGAGGCCCGCGCGGCTGAGATCAATCCGTTGGTGCTGACGACCGAGGGCAAACTGGTGGCGGCCGACTGCCGCGTCACGGTGGACGACTACGCCGTCTTCCGCCACAAAGACTTAGGGATAACCTTCGCCCGCGAGTTGGATCGCCCGCCGACGGAACTGGAGCGCGTCGCTTACGCCGTCGAGGAGGGAGACTACCGGGGTACCTTCTACTTCATCCAGATGGTCGAGGACTTCCAAAAGGGGGAAGGGATCATCGGCTTTCACGGCGCCGGCGGCGGCGGCTCGATGATGAGTATGGACGCAGTGATCAACGAAGGGTTCTGCATCGCCAACTTCGTGGATACGTCGGGCAACCCCCCCGCCAGCAAGGTCTACCGGGCCGCGCGCATCATCCTCAGTCAGGGACCGATTGACGGCTACTTCGGTTCCGGCTCAGGAGTGGCCAGCCAGGAGCAGTTCCACTCCGCGCGCGGGTTGGTGAAAGCATTTCTAGAGGAGCCATTGACAGTGCCGGCCGTCATCCGGCTGGGCGGCAACGCCGAGGACAAGGCGGTGGAGATTCTGGAGCGGATTAACTCTCAGAACGGCGGTCACGTCTCCGCGCCGGTGGAGGGATACAAGAAGGACGACACCCCTCAGTTCTGCGCGCAGCGGCTTAAGGCCCTGATCGAGAGTTACACGCCGCCGGCCGAAAAACCCCAGGGCCGCCAGAAGCCGGTCGCGCAGCGGCCCTACACCTTCGAGACGGTGACCGGCGGCACAGTGACCCTCGACCACGCCGTCTGTGCCACCTGCGAGAGCAAGGTCTGCGTGGAGGAATGCGTGCCGCAGATCCTCACGCTCAACAAGGAGGGCTGCCCGGTGCTGAACATCACGCTGGAGGAGGCGCAGAAAGGACGCTGCATCGAGTGCCTGGCCTGCGACGTGGCGTGCTACTTCCGGGGCGCGGGCGGGGGGTACGTGGAGTTGCCGATACCAGGGTTGGAGGAGACCGGTAGGTTGGAGAGGGAGGAATAGCGATGAGTCAATGGCAAGAATACAACTTGGAAGAGAAGATCACCAAAATCCTGTCAGATGTCCCAGATTATGCTCCAGATCATCACTTGGGCCGGCCATTCTTAACGGCTTATCAGATTGCTATTGAGTTTGCTCACCGTTACCCAGAAGATTTTGCCCGGCTGGGCTTTCCAGTCGGTGGGATTGGTATCGGTCAGAGGAGCAGTCTGGCCCAGTATTTGGCCAAGCGACTGTCCGATGGGATTAAGGCTAGACGTATTACCCACATCGAGGGTGGCTTTTTGTCCAACCAGCATCTCAACGACATCTACTTTGACAATGATGGAGAGAGCATTCGCTCATCACTGACCGGCACCCAGTTCACGCTTTCTATGTTCCGTTTGCGTGATGCATAGAAAAAGATGGACTGGCAAAGGGGTACAAGACAACGTGCTGCTGCTGGAGACGATCGGCGAATGGGCCGCATACATCTACATTGACAAAAGCGGCTCTCTATCCGACCCACGCGATACGATTGTGACACTGGCAGCAATCAAAACGCTGTCACCAAGACCACTGCGTTGGATCATCAAGCGAGTGAAGCGGGACGTGCGACGTAAGAAGCCGAAACAAGACACTCTTTCGGAGTTTAAGTTCTACACCACGACGGATAGTGCCCGCGTTGCGGTGTTGGAGGCGCTGGCACGGGAGCAGGTAGAAGTATATGCACATCGTACATAACATGCTCGACCTGGATGTAGAACTTCGTTATGTAGATAGCGTCAAGAATCCTTACATCCAGTTGGCAGATTTTGTGTCTGGGACCATCCGCGCCAAGCACATGGGACGGAATTTGCTGCTATACCAGTTCATCCAACCACGAATGATCAGCGATCAACTGGTAAGATGGCAGGTGCTGCGAGGCGAGTGGATGGAGGGCAATTGGCGAGCATAAACAAAGAGCGACAACAGCCGGAGGCGCCTGTTTCGAGACCTTTTTTCAGGGCCCTCAGCCTCAGGTGGTCAGCCGCGAAGGTAGGCCAGCACTCCCCCGGAGTTACGTTGCCGTTCCAAGTGTATTTTACCACTACCAGACCGACTTGTCAAGCAGGAGTAACAAGGAATGTCCATTCTCATTGACGAAACCAAACGAGTCATTGTCCAGGGCATAACGGGCCGCGAGGGGCGGGCCCGGGCCAAACTGATGAAAGGATATGGCACCAATATCGTCGGCGGGGTGACGCCGGGCCGAGGCGGCCAGGAAGTCGAGGGATTGCCTGTCTTCGACACCGTCGAGGAGGCGTGGGAGAACCTGGGGATGATTGACGTGAGCGTGCTCTTCATTCCCGCACCGCTGGTGCGCAGTGCGGCGCTGGAGGCGATTGGCGCGGGCGTCAAACTGTTGGTCATCGTGCCCGACCGCGTCCCCATCTACGACGTGCTGGAGATCGCCAAAGCAGCCGATAGCGCCGGGGCGAGGTTCGTCGGCCCCAACACACTGGGAGTGCTCAGCCCCGGCAAGGGGGTGCTAGGGATGATCGGCGGGCGGGCGGTGTCGGCCCGGGCCTGGTTCTTCCCTGGCCCGGTGGGTGTCTGCTCCCGCTCCGGCGGCATCACCTCCTCGATGGCCTACTACCTGGCGCAGGAGGGTATCGGCGCAACCACACTGGTCCACGTGGGCGGCGACGCTATCGTGGGGCTGCCACTGCCGGAGGTGGTGCGCCTTTTCCAGGCCGACCCGGAGACGAAGGGTATCGTGACGTTCGGCGAGATCGGCACCAGCCAGGAGGAGCAGGTCGCCGACCTGATCGAGCAAGGGGAGGTGACCAAGCCGCTGATCGCCTACATCGGCGGGAAAGGAGCCAAGAGCGGCACCCGCTTCTCTCACGCCGGGGCGATCATCGAAGGCGGGCGGGGCACCCGCGAGGGGAAGGTGACCCGACTGCAAGGTGTTGGCGCACACGTGGTAGAGAACTTCGGAGACATCCCCCACGTGACCAGGGAGGTCTTGCAAGAGATGGGGGTGCTGTAGCAGGAACGTTGGCGGGGAGGGCGGGATGATTAAGATCGTTCTCGACTACGACGGCACACTGACCGCCGAGGAGCAGCAGGTGCCGGAGGTGACGCGCCGCTCGCTGGTGGAACTTGCGGGCGAAATCTTGCACGTGCCACTGGCAGAATTGGAGGCCGCCTACCAGGACACCGTCGCGCGCCTGCGGGCCGCGCCGCACGAGTACCACTGGCAGGTGAACGGCATGCGTGTCTCCTACTGCGACGAGGGCGCCTTCATTCTCAACACCGCCGCGCTGCAGACCATGCTGGCCGGGAACCCGACCTACGTGGAGGCAGTGGCGGCTCGCTTTCCCGACGCCGAATACAACCCCGTCGCCGCCTGCACCAATCACCTGTTCCACACCCACACTGCTCCACTGCAGGCTCCATTTCGCCAGGCCGTGCCTGAGGTGCTGCGCTGGCTAATCGCCCAGCCGGGGGTCGAACCACTGGTGCTAACCAACTCGCTGGGCGACAAGGTGGGCCGCAACCTGGCGCGGCTGGGCCTGCCGGCAGTCCGCGTGCTGGGCGACACCCGCCAGTACGATCTGGACGCCGAGTGGACGGTGCCCCTCAACGATGGCGAGCCGTTCCTGGCGGTAGACGCGGTGCACACGGTGGACTTGCGGCGGCGCATCTACCACGCAGCGCTGGCCCGCGAACGAGCCGACGGCAGCCACCCGGCGGTGGTAGCCGATACACTGTCGCTGCCCGGTGCGCTGCCGCTGGCGATGGGCATCCCCTTCGCATTGCTGCGCACGAACTATACCCCCGACTGGTGCGCCTCCTACGTCGAGCGCCACCCGCTGGGGACGGTGCTGGGTGGCCTGACGGCGCTCCCCGCCTGGGTAGAGCAGAACACAAACCTGCGGACGCCCTGCCAGGACGACCCAGACGTTCCGCGTAAACAATCAACGAGTCACAGGAGTAACCGATGAGCAATTTACACTGGACCACCGCGATCACCTCCGTTCAGCCTAACGAACTGCGGCTGCGGGGGTACCGCATAGACGAACTGGTGGGCCGCGTGACCTTCGGGCAGGCGGTCTACCTGGCGCTGAAGGGGGAACTTCCCTCGCCGGAGGTCGGCCGGCTGATGGACGCCATGCTGGTCTCCTCGATTGACCACGGTGCGACGCCCCCCTCGGCGCTGGCGGCCCGTACGGCCGCCTCCACTGGTGCGACGCTGAGCGCCAGCATCGCCGCCGGGGTGCTTTCCATCAACCGCTACCACGGCGGGGCCATCGAGGGCTGCATGCGGCTCCTCCTGGAGGCCATTGACCGGCTCGACGGGGAACACCCCCCGGCGGAAGTGGCGTCCGAAATGCTGACCGCACTGAGGGCCCAGAAGAAGCACGCCCCAGGCTTCGGCCACCGTATCCACACCGACGACCCGCGCACGAAGCGGCTGCTGGCCCTGGCCGAGGAACTGGGGGTGAGCGGCAACGGGGTGACGATGGCGCGAGCCTTCGAGAAGACGCTGGAGGAAAGGCTGGGACGGCGGCTACCGCTCAACGTGGATGGGGCCCTGGCGGCACTGCTGGTGGATCTGGGCTTCCCCCCTGAACTGGGCAATGCCTTCTTCATCATCGCCCGCGTCACCGGTCTGGCGGCTCACGCTCACGAGGAGGTGACTCGCCAGCGGCCGATGCGGCGCATTCATCCTACCGATCACGAGTATGATGGGCCGGCACCACGGGAATTGGAGTGAGAAGTCTGCAAGTATGCAAGTAGGTAAAGAAGTGAAAAGTGAACGAGGAATTGATCCAGACGATCTTCGCCCGGCGTAGCATCCGCAAATACACGGCTGAGCCGGTCAGCGAGGCGGACATCAAGACGCTGCTGGAAGCGGCGATGGCGGCTCCCTCGGCCTCAAACCGCAAGCCGTGGCAGTTCGTCGTCGCGACCGGGCGGCAGACGCTGGACAGCCTGGCCGAGGCCCATCCCCACGGTAAGATGCTCTTCGAAGCGACGTTGTGCATCGCCGTGTGCGGCGACCTGACCACGTTTGAGCGCTTCTGGGCGCAGGATTGCTCCGCTGCCACCGAGAATCTGCTCCTGGCGGCGACCGCGCTGGGCCTGGGCGCGGTCTGGCTGGGCGTCTATCCCAGGGAGGATCGGGTTGCCGCCATACGCCAGGTACTGGGCCTCCCGGAGACGATTACGCCGCTCAACCTGGTCTCCATCGGGCATCCGGCGGAGGAGAAGGAGCCGCGCACGCAGTACGACGAGACGCGGGTGCATCGGGAACGGTGGTAGCCCACACCAGGGACTGGCATGGAGGGGCATGCGCTAGAGGTCGAGCGTGATGAGGAGCGCCTCATTGACCTGCCGCATGGCCTCCATAGATAGGTGACCTAGATAATGAAGCAGACGGCTTTTAGCGACAGCCCGCACCTGTCCGCCCAGCGCGACTGAATCCACCGTCAATCCACCATCACCCTGAGCCAGGCGGACATTACTGGGATAGTCTCGCTTGACGTTGGCAGCTTTGGTCACCGGAACGACAACGATGACGGGACTGTAGCGGTTGATGGCATTCCGGCTGACGATGATCACGGGCCGGACTCCGGCTTGTTCCGAACCCTCGGTCGGACTGAGCCGGGCATCGTAGACGTCACCGCGTCTCATCGCGCTGTCTCGCCCAGTTCGAATGCTTCCCAGTCGGACGCGGCAAATTCTTCTGCCAGGGTCAGGTTTAACGCACGGTAGTCTTCATCATCAGCCATAGCCGCGAATTGCGCGTCAATCGCCTGTCGTTCCAAGTAGTCCAGAAAATGTTCCAACGCAGCGATCATCAAAGCGTTGCGACTGCGTACCATGCCTTCATCTACAATGCGTTGTGCTCGTGTCAGCAGAGCAGGTGGCAGGTCAACGGTAGTTCTGACTCGCTTTGGTTTCGTCAAAATAGTTGACATCATCAAGTCTCCTCTCATTGTCTGCTGGCATATTGTACTATCATCTATTGAAAGTGTCAAACGATGGAAATAGAAAGATTTATCGCGTGGAGCAGAGCGGCGGGCACGCTGGTCGAGATCGAACGTGCCGTTGACCCGCAGATGGAACTGGCGCGCGTGATGTACGCGCTTGACGGCCGGCCAGTGCTGTTCCGCACGCTGACCGGCTTCCCCGGCTGGCGGGCCGTCTCCGGGGTGTGCGCACAGCGGCAGCACTTTGCGGCGGCGCTGGGCTGCACGGTGCCCAATTTGATCCACCGCATAGCCGACGCGCTGGCCCACCCGGTCCCGCCGCCGGTGCTCGACTCCGGCCCCTGCCAGGAGGTCATCGAGGAACGGGTGGCTCTGACCCGCCTGCCCATCCCCCGCTACCACCCGGACGACGGCGGGCGCTACGTCACGGCAGGCGTGGCAGTCATCAAGGACCCCGACTTCGGGCGCAACATCGCCTTCCACCGGCTGGTGCTGTTAGACGAACACCGCTTTGCCGCCCGCATCGTCGAGGGGCGCGGGACACACACCGCTGTGGGCAAGACCACGGGTGATCTGCCTATCGCTATCGCCATCGGCTGTCCTATTCAAGTGCTGTTGGCGGCGGCGATGAGTCCGCCCCAGGGGGTGGACGAGTTGAGCATCGCCCAGGCTCTGGTCCCGACGCCCCTGGTACGGTGCCAGGCCGTGGACCTGGAGGTGCCGGCCGAGGCGGAACTGATCCTGGAGGGCCGCATCACCCACACGCTGACCGACGAGGGCCCCTTCCCCGATCTAACGGACACGATGGACATCGTGCGCCGCCAGCCAGTGATCGAGATTGACCGCGTCACCCATCGTCGGGACCCTGTCTTCCACGCTCTCCTCCCTGGCGGCCTGGAGCACAAAAACCTGATGGGCATGCCCCGCGAACCGACCATCTTCGCCGCCGTCAGCGAGGTCTGCCGTTGCACCGGCGTCTACATTACGCCGGGGGGGACCTCCTGGCTGCACGCGGTGGTGCAGATCGAGAAGCAGCACGAGGAAGATGGGCGCAGGGCGATCTGGGCCGCCTTCCAGGGCCATACCTCGCTTAAGCACGTCGTCGTGGTGGATACGGATGTGGACCTCTACGATAGCGCTGACGTGGAGTGGGCGATTGCCACCCGCTTCCAGGCCGACCGGGACCTGGTGATCCTCACCGACCAGCCAAGCAGCAGTCTCGATCCCTCGGCCACGCAGACGCCGGGGCAGAAGGCACGCACGGCCAAGATGGGGCTGGATGCGACGGCCCCGCTGGGCGAGGCACGGCGAGGGTACGAGAAAGTGCAGTATGGGCTGGTGGACCTGGCACAGTACGGCGTGAAGGGCAAGATGTAGGGTATAGAGACTGCTTGCAAGATGACCGGTTTTGGTGTATTATAACATTGAACCGCATCGATAAGACTCAACCAGGTCAGGGTGGGTCTTGATGGATTCAAGGGCCGAGGAAGCGCAAGGAGGGATGCAATGGACCTCATCAAGGTTGCGGCCACTTCTCGCTCGACGGCGGTGGCTGGTGCCATCGCAGGTGTCATGCGAGAGAGGGAACAGGTGAATGTGCAGGCCATCGGTGCCGGAGCAGTCAACCAAGCGGTCAAGGCAATATGCATCGCCCGCGGCTACCTGGAACTGGATGGAATTGACATCGTTTGCGTCCCCACGTTCGTCGAGGTGATGATTGACGGTCAAGAGAGGACAGCAGTGCGGTTAAGCGTCGAGAAACGATGTGCCAGCGCCAAAACCGAGTAGATCTGCATATCCACAGCACAGCCTCCGACGGCGTGTTCACCCCGTCGGAGATTGTTCGTATGGCGCTAGAGCGTGGGTTGGCCGTGATCGCGCTCACGGACCACGATACGCTGGGCGGAGTGGCGGAGGCCCAGCAGGCAGCATTTGGCACTGGGCTGGAGGTCATCGCTGGCGTAGAGGTCAACTCCGAGGGCGAGTGGGGCGACTTGCATTTTCTGGGCTACTACGTGGACCCGGAGAACGGCCCGCTGCGGGAGAGGCTACGAGCGATGCGGAATGCGCGTCTAGAACGGGCTCGTAAGATGGTTGAGCGGCTGCGCGAGATGGGGATGGTGCTGGGGTGGGAGGAGGTGCGGGCATTGGCTGGCGGCAACAGCGTCGGACGTCCCCATGTGGCACGGGCATTGCTCAATCGAGGCTACGTCAAGACGCTTCAGGAAGCCTTTGACCGCTTTATAGGCAACGACGGTCCGGCCTACGTCCCCCGCCCGCGGCTGACCCCGCCGGAGGTGATCCAGGCGATCATTGGAGCCGGGGGTGTGCCCGTGATCGCACATCCTGCTCACTCCGGTCCAGCGGCAGTGAAACGCATACCGGAATTCGTGGGCTATGGGCTGCACGGGGTGGAGGTGTATTACCCCCACCACTCGCCCGAGGAGATTGAGGTGTTGCTAGGGCTGTGCCGGAAGTACGGGCTGCTCGTCACCGGTGGCTCCGATTTTCACGGGCCGGGCGTCGGTGAGGGAGCACCGCTGGGCTTGGTTCACGTGCCATTGGAATGCGTTGAGCGGCTGCGGGAGGCGGCCGCTTTCAGAACACGGATTGCAGGACGGTAACGGATTGGGCCTGTCGTAATGTTGCTCGGCAGTTCTCCCTTCGCCTGTGTCAGCATCTCCTGTTTGCTCTTCCCAAACACTCATGCTATACTCACCCCAGTGATCCAACCCCTCGTGCACTGGAGGTGAACTGCGTATGGCCTCGACTGAAATCCAACTTCACCTGACCGTCACCGAAGCGGACGCTGACCCCGAAAGGCTCGACGAATTGACCGGCCGCCTGCTGCGCGACCTGCGCGAGCTGGGCGCCGAGTCGGTCGAACGTCCCTCCGGCGGAGCCTTGCCGGAAGGTGCCAAAGGCAATCCCTTCACGCTGGGCGCGCTGGCCCTGGTCGCCGTGCCCGCCTTTCTCCCCAAACTGATTGATTTCCTGCCGGTGGCGGCTCCCGTCGCCTCTGATCTCTGATCTCTCTGGACTCTGGGACTCTGGGGCTCTGGGGGACGCGCGGTTCTGGATCGCGAAGGTCACGAAATCACGCGAAGGACGCGAAAAGCCTCCGCTTTCGTGCCTTTCGCGTTCTTTCGTGATTTTCGTGTTCCAAAATCACGGCCGGGGCAGGTCGAGCATCAGCACCTCAAGGGTGAGACGAGCGTTGGCGTTGCGCTTCAACCGATCGACCGCGCTGCGCAGGGCCTCTATCACAGCACCGCTTCGTTCCACCCCGAAGCGACGGGCGTGGGCGCGCAGTGCGCTCTTCCGATCCACGTTGGTCAGTGATGCGTCAGCCTCAGCCGCCAGCAGCAGCACGTCGCGCCACCAGCCGATCCACAGATCGAGCGTCTCCTGCGTGGCGACGGGGTTGCGGGCCAGTTTCTCGGCGTAGCGAAAGCGTTCGGTGGTGGAAGCGGTCAGGAGTCGATCCAGGTCGTCCAGATGCTGTGCGCGACGCCGGAGGGCCGCCTTGTCGGTGAGCGTGCGCACCGCCCAGCCCACCCGTCCGCCCGAAAGATGGGCCAGGAGTTCGGCCTGCTCAGGCTCCGCGTTCCAGCGCTCGGCGAGGGCCCGCTGCACCACCACCACGGGCAGCGGGCGCAGAGGAACCTGCTGGCAGCGGGAAACGATGGTCGGGAGGAGGCGATCGGCGTCGCTCGCCAGCACCGCGAGCACGACGTAAGGTGGGGGCTCCTCCAGCGTCTTGAGCAGCGCGTTAGCGGCGGAGGTGGTAGCCTCCTCGAAGCGGCGCAGGATGGCCACCTGCCAGCGGGCCTCGACCGGGGTGAGAGCGAGTTGATGCTGCAGGTCGCGCACCTGTTCGATCTTCAGGCGGGCGCCGACCCGTTCGGATTCAACAATGTGCAGGTCAGGGTGATTGCCACTGGAGACCAGGCGACAGGCGCGACACGCGCCACAGGGAGGCTCTCCCTCACCCTGGCACAGCAGGGCGGCGGCCAATGCCCGCGCCAGCGTCGTCTTGCCCACACCTGGCGGGCCGGTGAACAGGTAGGCGTGGGAGATGCTGCCCGAGGCCACGGCCCGTCGCAAGAACCCCACAGCCCACTCATGCCCCACGATACCCCAATCGCCGTTTGTTTTCATTGGGGAGAATTGTAGCACAATGGGTGTCTCTTGCAAAATGGGGGTACGGTGGTATAATCTGAACATTCCGGGCGGTTAGCTCAGATGGCCAGAGCGCCACGTTGACATCGTGGAGGTCACAAGTTCAAGTCTTGTACCGCCCACCAGACCGGCTGGCAGTCTTGCTGGCCGGTCTTTGCTTTCCCCTTCGGTGACATTTTACGTGAATGAATACGCCGCCTTGCTAATCCCTTCCTTTTGCGTTATGATAGGCTCAAATGGCCAACCTGTACGCGCAACACCCCATTGATGCCCTGAACCTGCCCACCCGCGCCCGCAACGCGCTGGTGCGGGCGGGCATCACCACGCTGGAGAACCTGGTCGCCCGCAGCGACCTCGAACTCCTGGCCCTGCGCGGCTTCGGCTCGACCTCGCTGGCGCATGTACGGGAGCGGCTAGCGGCGCGGGAGCGGGAGCGCCAGCCAGACGAGGCAGTGCCGGGGGAAGAATCCGGCGCTGGGCCTGACGATGGGGACGAACACAGACGTGAACTCCTCACGCCCTTGCCAGGGCGGCAGGTGCTCCACGCCACATGGATCCCAGGTTCTCCCGGTCACCTCTTCCTGTGGGGCGAGGGAGAGCCGCTACCGCCCCGCAAGGGACGCGCTCCCAAGACGCCGCCACATCCCTTCCAACTGCCACCTGCTGTCCTGCGCGACGCCCTGCCCGGTCTGATCCCCGCCGATGTAGATGAAGCACGGGCGCTGGCCCACCTGCCGGCGACCGGTTGCACCCCCCAGCCCAGCCCCCAACTCATCCGTGACTTCCTGGCCGAAGATCCCGGCGAGTTGGAGTCCCTCGGCCTCTGGCGGGTGGATGGGCTGGCGCTCCCGCCCCTGGTGGCGCTGGCCTTCCTGAACGATCTTCCTCGCCCAGAAGACCTGGCTCCCCGCATCGCGCCGGGAGCCGACCTGCGCTTCTGGTCACTGGCGGGCAAATTGGCGCTGGAACTCCTGGCCCGGCAGCAATTCGCCCCCACGCTGGCTCGCCAAAACGGGAGCCTCCGCGCTCTCTGGGTACCCGTCCTCGACCGGCCCGAGGACCTGCGGCGGGTGGAGCGGTTGGCACAGGCGATGCCCCCCGTCTGCCGTGCCCTTACCCCCCCCTCTGCTCCCCCCCATGGGGGGGGAGGGAGAGGGATTGCTTCCCCCCCAATGGGGGGGATGAAAGGGGGGGATGAGCCACCCGCGCCCCGTGCCCTGCTCAAGGACTTCCTGGGCGCGATGGTGGACACGGCCGTGCGGACCTGGCCCCCCCCACTGCTCCAGGTCGTCACCAAGCGGGACGATCCTGCCCTGCGGGCCTGGCTGACCGCCCTATTCCGCGCCAATTCGTCGGTGGACGCTCCCTCCCGCGATCTGGAAAAACTCCACGCTGAGGTCGCCCGCTGGCTGGAGCAACTCCTGGCCGGCGCAGAGGAGCCGTTCCGCCTATGTGTTCGCCTGGAGCCGCCCGCCCCGCCGGAGTCGGAGGACGAGGAAGAGACGCCGTTGTGGGTGCCGCCGGACGAGTGGGCCTTGCGCTTCTTCCTCCAGGCCCGTGACGATCCCAGCCTGCTCGTTCCCGCCGGCCTGGTCTGGCGGGAGCAAGACTCCACGTTGCGCTATTTGGACCGCCGCTTCGACAAACCCCAGGAGCGGCTCCTGGCCGGGCTGGGTCAGGCCGCCCGTCTCTTCCCCCCGCTGGAGGACAGCCTGCGTACCGCCCGCCCCGAGGCCTGCTACCTGGACACCGAGCAGGCGTACACATTCCTGCGGGAGGCGGCCCCGCTGCTGGAGCAGAGTGGCCTTGGTGTCCTGGTGCCCCAGTGGTGGAAGAAGCGTCATAAGCGGCTGGGCGTGCACGCCACCCTCTCCCCCGCCGACGGCAAGGGCATCCTGAACCTGAACGCGCTGGTGCGCTTCCACTGGCAACTGGCCCTCGGCGACCACACCCTCGCTCCAGGCGAGTTCACCCGCCTGGCGGCACTCAAACTGCCGCTGGTGCAGGTGCGCGGCGAGTGGGTCGAACTCCAGCCAGAGCAGATCGAGGCCGCCATCCGCTTCTGGGAGAAGCGCGCCGCCGAGGAGGAGATGACGCTGCGCCAGGCGCTCCAGATGGGGCTGGCGGAGGAGGGCCAGGCCGGCGACCTGCCGGTCGTCGGCGTCGAGGCGAAAGGCTGGGTGCGCGACCTGCTGCGGCGGCTGGGTGGCGGCGAGCCATTGACCGAACTGCCCCCGCCGCAAGGCTTCGTCGGCCAACTGCGTCCCTACCAGGTGCGCGGTTTCTCCTGGCTGGACTTCCTGCGCCGCTGGGGCCTGGGGGCCTGCCTGGCCGACGACATGGGCCTGGGCAAGACCATTGAGACCATCGCCCTCATCCTGCACGATCTGGAGGAGAGCCGGGCCGACGGGCCGATCCTGGTCATCTGCCCCACCTCCGTCGTGGGCAACTGGGCGCGGGAGATCGGACGCTTCGCCCCGTCGCTGCGGGTGATGGTGCATCACGGCAGCGACCGGGCCAGCGGAGAGGAATTCGCCGCCCACGCCCGGCAGGCCAACGTCGTCATCAGCACCTACGCACTGGCCCGCCGGGACGAGGAGACGCTGCGGGCAGTCGAGTGGGGCGGGGTCGTGCTGGACGAGGCGCAGAAGATCAAGAACCCCAGCGCCAAGCAGACCCAGGCCATCCGGCGCTTGCCGGCAACCTACCGGGTCGCGCTCACCGGCACCCCGGTCGAAAACCGCCTGTCGGAACTGTGGTCCATCATGCAGTTCCTCAACCCGGGCTACCTGGGCTCGCAGAAGTCGTTCCGCACCAACTTTGCCCGGCCCATCGAGCGCTACCAAGACCGGGAAGCGGCGGCACATCTGCGGAAACTGATCCGGCCCTTCGTCCTGCGGCGCGTCAAGACCGATCCGACCGTCATCCAGGACCTGCCGGAAAAACTGGAGCACAAGGTCTACTGTACGCTCACGCCGGAGCAGGCGACGCTCTACCAGGCAGTAGTCGAGGATGCGATGCTCCAGGTGGAGGAGGCGGAGGGCATCCAGCGACGGGGGCTGGTGCTCTCGATGCTCCTGCGACTAAAACAAATCTGCAACCACCCGGCGCAGTTCCTGGGCGACGGCTCCTCGCTGCCGGACCGCTCCGGCAAACTGGCCCGCCTGGGGGAGATGTTGGAGGAGGTGCTGTCGGTCGAGGAGCGGGCGCTGGTCTTTACTCAGTTTGCCGAGATGGGCGCGCTCCTGCAGAGATACCTCCAGAACCTCTTCGGCGGCGAGGTGCTGTTCCTCTACGGCGGCACGTCGGCGAAGCAGCGCGACCGGATGATCGGTCGCTTCCAGGAGGAGCGGCACGGCCCGGCCATTTTCGTCCTTTCGCTCAAGGCGGGCGGCCTGGGGCTGAACCTGACCCGCGCCAACCACGTCTTCCACTTCGACCGCTGGTGGAACCCGGCCGTGGAGAACCAGGCTACCGACCGCGCCTTCCGCATTGGGCAGACGAAGGACGTGTGGGTGCACAAATTCGTCTGCGGCGGCACGCTGGAGGAGCGGATTGACGAACTCATTGAGAGCAAGAAGGCGCTGGCGGAAAGCGTCATCGGCGCGGGGGAGGCCTGGCTGACGGAACTGAGCACCGACCAGTTGCGGGAGATGGTCACGTTGAGCCGGGATGCCACGGGAGGGTAAGGGATCAATGAGAGCAAGTACAACAAACTCTGGCAAGACAGTGGCTGAATTGAGAGATTACAATGTCCTCACAGTCGAACATGCGCGCAACATAGCCACGACCTGGTTGGAGAGTGTAAGGTTAGAAGAAGCCATCGCCTTTGGATTGCCGGAGATAGACGATAGGTATCACGTGTGGCGTGTTCCACTCGTGGGGAAAGATCGACGCGAGAGGGTCGGTGAAATCGTCATTGATGCGCGAACGTCTTTGATCTACGAGGACAAAACAACTGCCAGGGATGTTCTCGAAAGACGTTTGTTGAGAAGAAAGGGTGGTCAAAGAAAACAGACGCCGGGAAATAGACGGTGCAAAATTTCCGCTCTAAGAAACACGATAGCCTGTGGAGACGCCGAAGACATCCTACAGCAACTGCCAGAAGAGTCTATCAATCTTGTCTTTACGTCGCCGCCATACTACAACGCGAGACCCGAATACACGGAGTACATTACGTACGAAGAATATCTCCTGAAGATGCGCAAAGTGATTCAACTCTGTCATCGTGTTCTGAACGAGGGGCGATTCTTTGTCATGAACGTCTCGCCAATTCTGATACGTCGTGCGAGCAGGAGTGAGTCGTCAAAAAGAATCGCTGTGCCGTTTGACATGCACAGGCTGTTTGTGGAGGAAGGATTTGATTTTATAGACGACATCATCTGGGAAAAGCCCGCAGGAGCGGGATGGGCGACTGGGCGAGGTCGCAGATTTGCCGCAGATAGAAATCCACTTCAATACAAGCCGGTCCCAGTGACTGAATATGTCCTGGTATATCGAAAGCACACAGACCGCTTGATAGATTGGAATATCCGGGTGCATCCCAAACAGGAACTGGTGCAGGCGTCGAAAATAGCCGATGGATATGAAACCACAAATATCTGGCACATCAAACCGTCGCATGACAAGAAACACCCGGCTGTATTCCCCGAAGAACTTGCGACGAAGGTGATCACCTACTACTCCTTTGTAGATGATGTTGTTCTGGACCCGTTCGCCGGTATCGGCACTGTTGGTCAGGCCGCAGCGAAACTAGGCAGACTTTTTGTGCTCATTGAGATAAACCCGGAATATGCACACGAGATTTGCCAACGGGCGAGAAAGTGGCTGGGCAAAGAAGACGTTCAGGACGTTTTTCTCATCAACTGCCCTCCCATTCCCGTTGACGATATGCTTCTGTAAGCCAAATCAACATATAGAGGGTGATATTCGATGAAACAATCCAAGTCCTTTCAGGTCACGAGTTTGACCAAACTCATGAGCGAGGAATCTTTGAATCTACTCGATGCCAGTGGCCCTGAGTTGGTCAGAAGAATCGGTATGGATGCTGTCAGGACTGTAGTATTCGATGTTCTGTCAGGCAGGAATCTACGGGATTCAACCGAAATGCTCACACGTCGCAGATTGGCAGCCCTAAATGCGGCTACAGTGTCCATGTTTCTCAAGGGCACTGCGATTCAACTGGATTTTGTCGAGCGGCTGCCAGCCATTGCCGCAAGAATCCTCAAGGACGGCCGTCTCTCCAAGTCTGAAAGATGGGTAGCACAATGGGCATTGGGTCTAACAGACAAAGCCAGTCAGAATGTTCTCCGCGATGACGCCAGTCTGCTGGCAGAGTATCGAGATCGCTATGTCTCGACGTGCGAGGAAATCATTCGTGAGAGCATAGCTGAATTTGGCAATCTTGGCGGCGAGATACGCCTTGGCGATGAACTGATGACAACCCTCAGTTGGAAATTCATAGTCTACTTGCTTGGAACGGTTGGGGCACAAACCCTGACCATACGGGGGTCAGAGAAATCGGCCTACGGTAAGCCATTCGAACGACTGGTTCTTGGTTCTTTGCTACATATTCTTAATTTTCGCTTCGTGGGTCCGGATGGCCCGAAGCAGTTTGAGCGCGAGTTTTGGTTATCGTCACGGGGGGAGAAAAGAGAAAGTGATACAACAGCTCTCTGGCGGGCGGGACAAGGGATACGTTTTGACATTGGATTCATTGGTCGAGGAAATCCCGAAATCTCGCTGGACAAAGTGACACGATTTGCTCGCGAGATGGAGTTGGGTCGATCCAAATGGTACATGGCAACCATTATCATCGTTGACCGCATAGGGCAGGGTAGCGGAATCAAGGACATGGCCCAGGAGATAGGCGGTGATATTGTCCAGATGAGCATGACTTATTGGCCTCAAGAGGTGGCTCAGATTCTCAATCACAGGATGAAATTTCAACATCCATTGGTAGATATGCACCGTTCTGAGATCAGCAGCTACTTGAAAGAAGCGATGAAAAGCGTTCCACTGGTGGACTATTTGCCCTGAGCCCGCTATGCTGTACTTTGTCCGCATCTTCTCAAAAAGTTGGGGCAATGTAGACAAGGTTTCCATACCTCCGTGCGCCGATCGCGGTTCCGGTGGGTGATTTTATCCTGGCGCGGGATGCTCTGGGTAATCGGCATGTGATGATAGGTCAGGGCATGACACGGGAGAACGCCGAATGAGCCGTAGAAGATACAGCAGTTACTGGGGCTACTTCCCCAAAACTACCCCCATCCCGGTCAAGGATGGCATCAAGGCACACACGCAGCGCGGGCAGTTTGGGAAGAACTGGTGGGCGCGGCGCTGGATCGCGGTACTGCAATCCTTCGGCTGGAGCAACCGCCTCCAGCGCGGCCGCACCTACGCCCGCAAGGGCCAGGTGCTGAACATTGACGTGCACCCGGGGCGGGTCACCGCCCGCGTGCAGGGCTCCCGCCGCAAACCCTACAGTGTACGCATCAAGATCACACCGCTGAGCGATGACGAATGGCATCAGGCGATTGACGCCATGGCCGGGCAGGCACTTTTCGCCGCGCAACTCCTGGCCGGCGAGATGCCGCCGGAGATCGAGCAGGCATTCCAGGCCGCCGGCGTCTCCCTCTTCCCCACCAGCGACGATATCGCGATGAGCTGTTCCTGCCCCGACTGGGCCGTCCCCTGCAAGCACATCGCCGCCGTCTACTACCTGCTGGGAGAGGAGTTCGACCGTGACCCGTTCCTCCTGTTCACACTGCGGGGCCGCACCCGCGAGCAGGTGATGGAGGCGTTGCGGGCCCGCCGCGCCGCTAGTGCTCCACCGGCTGAGGAAGCCGCACTGGAGGAGGCACCAGAGCCCCAGGCGGAGCCGCTGGAGGCCGATCTTTCTCGCTTCTGGGAACTGCGGGGAAGCGTGGGTGGACTCCGCGTGACCATCGCGCCGCCGCCGGTGGAGACGGCACTCTTGAAGCGGTTGGGTCCGCCCCCTTTCTCTCGCCGCCCCGAGGCATTCATCAGCGCGCTGACCCTGGCCTACGCCGCCGTCACCGACCGGGCACTGGCGCTGGCTTTCGGAGAGGATCAATTTGCGAATGGCGAATAGCGAATAGCGAATGGCGAATAGGGAACGGAGCTCTCTCTCAATAGTCGTCCTGCTCCTCGGCCTGCTTGCGGGCGCCGGCTGTGCCCCTATACCGACCGCTACGCTCTCCCTCACGTCCACCCCGCCGCCGCCGGCCACACCGACGCACACGCCCCCCCCACCCTCCACGGCCACGCTCACCCCAACCACTACATCTACACCTACATCCACGCCCGTCCCGACCGACACCCCTACCTCTACACCCCCACCCACGCCTATCCCCACCGACACCCCTACTCTCACGCCCATCCCTCCTACTTCTATCCCCTCCGACACCCCCACTCCCATACCCCCTCCCCCTACCCTCACACCTTCTCTCCCCTTTGCCCCTGCGCCTCCACCCGGGCGGATGTTTGCCACTCTGGACGACTACTGGGCCGGGGCCGCCGAGTGGGTGCCAGAACCGTTTGACGTGGGCCTGCCCACGGGCGAATCGGACACCGTCTACCGGGGCGGCACCGAGTTCTGGTCCTACCTGCACGCCAGCCATCAGTCAGCGGGGGTGGTGGACCAGTGCGGCGACCCGGTCCCCTTCCCTGGCTGCGTCACGCTGTGGAAGAGCCACGATGGCGGGCTCCACTTCGTCCTCGAAAACCCCGTCTGCCTCTTCCCCTGCGCCACCTGCCCATGCGACACTGGTCGGGACCACACCCAACAGCAGCAGTACCCGCGCGTCTTCTTCGATAACGACCGCGCCTACATGGTCTACGAGTGGGGGGCGGGCACCTATCTGCGCACCTCCCCCGACGGCCTCCAGTGGTCGGCCGAGGCCCACGTGCCCGGCACCGGTGCCTGGCACGTCGAGCAGGGTCCGTGCACCGAGGCGGAATCCATCGGCAAGCACCCCCATATCTACTCGGAACTGGAGTGGGACTGCCTGGTGGGCGCGCCGCCGGGCATCTACGTCGAGGGCAACCTGCTGTACGTCTTCGTAGGCCTGGGGCGGGCCCCGGGGCATATGGGCTGTTACGTGGGCAACAAGTACGCCGGAGCGGGGGGCTTGCGCAAGTGTGCCTCCAATCCCCTCTTTGGGGCGGAACTCGGCTACGGGACAGTGGATGCCCTGGGAGCGGCAGCCAATCCCTACTTCGAGTTCCGCACCATCTCCTCAGCCGACGTGGTGCGGGTGGGCGACCACTACTACATGGCCTACGAGGGCGTGCGCGGCCCCAGTGACCCCACCGTCGTGGATGACCAATTCGGGCTGGGATTTGCCCGCAGCGTGGGGCTAGCCATTGACGGGCCGTGGGAGAAGTACCCCGGCAACCCGGTGACTATGGACCTGGCCAACAACTGGGGCGTGGGCCACGCGGACATCGTCATCGTCGGCCCGGCCACCTATCTCTACACAGCCACCTCGCCCACCACCCGTGGGCGGTACGTGCTGGTGCGACGATAACCACTGGCGAATAGCAAATGGCAAACAGCGAACCAGGCATCAGGCATCGCACATCACACAATACGCAGTGCGCAACATGCATTACGTTTTGCCTTTCACGAGCCGATGAACCGGAGGGACACTATGAACCCATCTATCCACCATGTAGCCATTGCCGTCCGCGACCTGGACGCGGCGCTGGCTTTTTACCGCGACACGCTGGGGCTGAAGATGACCGAGCGATGTGAGGTGCCCGAGGAGGGGGTCGAGATCGCCTTCCTGCCGACCGGCAAGGGAGAGGTCGAGTTGCTCCGGCCTCTAAACGAAGAAAGCGGCGTGGCCCGCTTTCTGAAGAAACGCGGCGAGGGCCTGCACCACGTCTGCCTGGCGGTGGAGGATATTGAGGCGGCGATGGAGAACCTGCGGGCCGCCGGAGCACGCTTGCTGAGCGAGGAACCCCGCGTCAACGTGCACGGCACCCGCTACGTCTTCGTCCACCCAACGTCCACCCACGGCGTGCTGCTGGAATTGTACGAAGCGGTGGGATGACTGAATAAACCCGCGAGCAACAACGTTAAACATGCAATACCACATCTCCACTATTGGTTGTCAAATGAACGTGGCCGACTCGCGGCGGCTGGCCTCGGCGCTGGAGCGGCTGGGCTACACGCCCGCCGACCGAGCCGAGGAGGCCGACGTCGTCGTGCTCAACACCTGCGTCGTGCGCCAGTCGGCCGAGAACAAGGTCTACGGGCGGCTGGGCAGCCTGCACTCCCTGAAGAAACGGAAGCCGGCGATGGTCGTCGGGCTGATGGGCTGCCTGGTAGGCGTGAAAGACCCGGCCCCGCTGCGCCGCCGCTTCCCCTGGGTGGACGTATTTATGCCCCCTTCGGAGCCGGGGCCGCTGCTTGAGTACCTGGCCGAACGAGGGATGGCGGACGAGGGCTGGGCGCTGGAGACGACGGAGGCCGCCCGTCGCTACCGCCTGCAAGAGGGCGACCTGCTCCTCCCGGCCCACGACCGAGATACCCTCGTCTCAGCCTACATCTCCATTATCCTGGGCTGCTCCCACGCCTGCACCTATTGCATCATCCCCTATCGGCGTGGCCCCGAGCGAAGCCGCCCCGTCGAGGAGATCCTGGCCGAGGCACGGGCACTGGCGGCGCAGGGGGTGAAAGAGATCACGCTACTGGGGCAGATCGTGGACCGGTATGGGTTAGAAACCGGGTTTTTAGGAAAAAACCCGGTTTCTCCCTTGGTGGGACTGCTGCAACAACTCCACGAGATCGAGGGTCTCCAACGCATCCGCTTCCTCACGTCGCACCCAAACTGGATGACGGGCGAATTGCTGAACGCCGTGGCGGAGTTACCAAAGGTGTGCGAGCACATTGAGGTGCCAGCGCAGGCCGGCGACGACGAAGTGCTGGCGCGCATGCGGCGCGGCTACACCGCTGACGGCTACCGGAGCCTGATCGCGCGCATCCGCGAGCGCATCCCCGGCGTCTCCATCGCCACCGACATCATCGTCGGCTTCCCCGGCGAGACGGAGGCTCAGTTCCAGCGCACCTACAACCTGCTGGCCGAACTGCGGCTCGACAAGGCCCACGTCGCCCGCTACTCCCCGCGCCCGCAGACGCTAGCCGCCCGCCGCTTCCCCGACGACGTGCCGCCAGAGGAGAAGGAACAGCGCCGCAAAGCGCTCGATGACCTGCAGGCCAAGATCGTGGGGGAGATCAACGGACGCTTGCTGGGACAGACGGTCGAGGTGCTCGTCGTCGGGCGGAAAAAGGAACGGTGGTGGGGGCGCACCCGCACCAACAAACTGGTCTTCTTCGAAGATGAAGGGGACTGGCGGGGTCAACTGGCTCCGGTGCGCATCACATGGACTGGGCCGTGGTCGCTCATCGGAGAAATCAGAACCTTAGCGAAGGCACCTACGGCAGATAGATGTGGGGGTCCACCGGGCGGCCGTGGTAGCGTAACTCAAAGTGCAGATGCGGTCCGGTAGAGTAGCCGGTGGTGCCCGCCCCGCCCAAAAGTTCTCCTTGCCGTACCTCTTGCCCGACCTCGACCACGATCTCCGCCAGGTGCGCGTAGTAGGAGCGCCAGCCGTCGTCGTGTTCCACGATGACCAGGTTGCCGTAGCCCCCCCCCCACTCGGCGAAGACCACCACCCCGTCCGCCACCGCGACGATGGGATCCCACATTCTGGCAGCGATGTCGAGGCCGATGTGACCGGGGTTGCGGGGATCATGAAAGGTCCAGCCGGAGATCGCGCGCCGCGCGGTGGGCCACTGAAACAGCCCTTGAGCGGCAGAGGCGGCGTGGTCGCTGGAGGCCGCTACGGTCAGCTGGACAGGAGGAGTCGCTCCGGGCGTGACCGGTGCGGGTGCATCTAAGAGGGTGAGCAAGAGGGAATACCGGCCCGGCGCACCCGAGGCCGGCACCACCTGTATACGGTAAAGGCCGGTGGTCGGCAGGTGCGGCTCGACCACATAGGGGAGCAGGAACACGGAGCCTGTCTCTTCCGCCAACACGGTCCCATCGGGCCCGATCAGGTGGACGGCCAGTTCAGCCTCCACACTGGAGCCGGAGCCGGGATAGAGCCACATTTCAATGGTGGCGGACTGCCCGGCGCGGCCCCGAAATCGCCATTCGTCCCCGGCCTCCGCACCCAGTGTCCCCTCCACGGGCTCAGCGGGTACGAGCCAGGCGGCGGCCTGCGCCGGAACCTGCGTCTCGCCGGGAAGCGCCAGAGGCGACTCCATCCAGCCACGCGCCAGAGACGGCTCCATCCAGCGGTGCGCCAGTCCCGCTCCGGTCAAGTAGGCCGCCGCCGCCAGCACGGCAGCCAGCGCCGCCCACATCAACAGCGAAAGGGGACCTTTCCTGCCCCCAGTTGGTTTCATCTCCACCCTTTACCGCTGCACAACCTTCCCCTGCATATCGGGAGGCACCGGAATCCCCATCAGGTCGAGTACCGTGGGGGCCACATCCATCAGTTGCAGCCCCTCCACGTACCGGCCGCCGTGGCCCCGGCGCGGGTCCCAGAGGACGAAGATGCCATGCTGTGCATGGTTGGCGTCGTCTGGTCCGAGGTCATTCTCAAAGGTATAAATGTCGGGTAGGCCAAAAGAGCCCAGCGACCGCCAGCGCAGGTTGCCGAAGTAGACCACCAGGTCGGGGGCCACGTTGCGCACCTCCCGGTACAGTTCCTCTGGCCTGAAGGCCACGGAGCCCATCGGCTTGCCCTCGTGGTCGGGCAGGGCCTCGATCAGCTCCTTGAGCTGATCCCGTGCTTTCTCGTAGTCGCGGGCGGAGATTTTGCCCTGGGGTTCGCGCCCCTCCACATTCAGGAACACGCGGGCGTAGTAGCCCCCGGCCCCCCAGGCAGTCGTCTTCTCCCAGTCTACCTCCACCTTCTCGAAGGGAACCAGCCCTTCGTAGCGCGGCTCCTCTTTCAGCACGAGCAATCCCTCCTGCCGGAGCCACTCGTTGACAGCAAAGCCCCCCTCCATTGCTTTCGCCCCATGGTCGGAGACGACCAGCACGACAGTGTCATCGTCCAGCATCCCCAGGATCTCGCCGATTTCCCGGTCCAGGTAACGGTAGTAATCCGGGATGGCGTCGAGATACGGGTTGCCCGGCTCGTGTTTAGGGTGAGAAGAGTCAAAGAACTTCCACATGCCGTGGTGGATGCGGTCCAGGCCGATCTCCACGAACATGAAGAAATTCCACGGCTTCTCGCGAAGCAGATACTTGATAACTGCGAACCGCTTCTCGGTCATCTCCTGGATCTGCCGCAGGAGGTAGTCCTTATCCTCGGTGCGGAAGCGGGGCACGTCCACGTCATAGGGCCGGCCGTCCAACACCCGGTCAATCTCATAGCGCAGTTCGTGGGGATGCGTGTACTGTCGCTGGGTGCTGGGGGTGAGGAAACTGCTGATCAGGCTGCCCTTGAGCGGCTTGACGGGATAGGTCTGCGGCACGCCGACGACGACGGAGGTCTTGCCAGCCTCGCTCAGGATGTCCCAGACGCGCTTTTCGTGGATGGCATTAGCGGTGGCGATGGTCATGCGGTCGTAGGAATGGTCGGCCCGGTTGCGGAAGCCGTAGAAGCCCAGTGTGCCAGGGTCCTTGCTGGAGAGCATTGAGCACCAGGCCGGGACGGTGATGCAAGGGATGGAACTGGAGAGCGGGCCGTACAGCCCCTCGTCAATGAGGCGGCTCAGGTTGGGGAGTTGATCTTTCAGCCCCAGGCTGCCCTCGCTGCTTCTGCGAAACAGTACTGCCGGTGGGGCACAGTCCAGCCCCACTACGAAAACCTTGCGATGTTCATGGCGTTTGAATAGTCTTAGCATAACTTGCTCCTTGATAATCAGTGAGACGTGAAACGTGATTCGTAAGCCTTTCTTCACGCTTCACGTGTCACGCATTATGCATCACTCCGGTGCTTCATCCCTTCCAACAATACGCGGGTGACCTCGGGGCGAGTGAACTCTTCGGGGAGCGTCTCACCCCGCTCCAGCATCTCGCGCACCTGGGTGCCGCTCAGGAAGACCCAATCCTCCGGCCCGTGGGGGCAGGTCTTGACGGAGACGATCCCGCCACACTTCTTGCAGTAGAAGGCGTGCTCGAACCTGAAGGGGACGATGCCAATGTCCTCCGGCGGGAACTGGTCGAAGATATTCTGGGCGTCGTATGTGCCATAGTACTTGCCCACGCCAGCATGGTCGCGCCCGACGATGAAGTGGGTGCAGCCGTAGTTCTTGCGGCAGAGAGCGTGGAAGATGGCCTCGCGGGGGCCGGCGTACCGCATAGCGGCAGGGAAGACGCCCAGGATGACCCGCTCGGCAGGGTAGTAATCGCGCAGGATGGTCTGGTAGGAAGCGATGCGCACATCGGCAGGGATGTCGTCTTTCTTCGTCTCACCTACCAACGGGTGGAGGAACAGGCCGTCCACGATCTCCAATGCCGTCTTCTGGATGTACTCGTGGGCGCGGTGGATGGGGTTGCGGGTCTGGAAGCCGACGACGGAGCGCCAGCCTCGCCGGGCGAACATGCGCCGCGTCTGGGCCGGCGTGTGGCGCAGTTCGGGGAACTCGGTCTCGACAGCGCTGGGCCAGTCCACCAGCCAGACGTCGCCGCCCAGGAGGATGCCCCCCTGCCGGTAGATGCGGGCCACACCAGGGTGAGCCTCCTCAGTGGTCCGGTAGACCTCGCGGGCTTCCCGCTCCTTGACCTGCTGGTTGTAGGGGTACTTATCGGCCACCTCCATCACCGCCAGGACTCGCTCTCCCCCTGGCCTGAGCCCTGTCGAAGGCTCACAGAGGGCCACCTCCTGCCCCTCTTGGATACGGTCACTCAGGTCCTGCTCCACGGCCAGGGTGACGGGGATGGACCAGACGAGACCGCTGTTCAGCCGCATCTCCTCGACGCAGCGGTCGTAGTCAGCCTTGCGCATGAAGCCGGTGAGGGGGCTGAAGGCACCGGTGGCCAAAAGTTCCAGGTCGGAGAGACCCATCCGGCCCAGCGGGACCTTGACCATCTGCTCGGCCCGCTCCCGCACCGCTTCCCGTACCTCACCGCGCAGTACGCGGTCCACTAGTACGCCCCCGTGGGGACGGATGACGTCGTAGTAAGGTTCGCTCAATTGTTTGCTCCTTTGCTCTGTTTAGTTTCCAGCGTAGACGCCGAAAGATTGTACCACTTACCCAAGACAGCCTGCCACTTATACAAAGACAAGGCTGGATATCGGTTGAGTAATTTCAGTCCTGTTCCCATTCTGCGCACCGCAGAGGTGTGCAGGTCTTACAGCCTCACTCTCGCCCATTTACACCGGTCCGTCTGCGTTGATCTCAACGGTTTGCCCCAGTATCCCCAGGTACATGCTCCCTCACCTCTTTTCGCAGCCAGGCTAGCCAGGCATCCAGCCCTTCCCCGGTCTTGCAAGAGAGAGGAAAGAAGGCCAGGCCGGGGTTGAGCACCTCCACCCCCCGGCGGAAATAGCCCACGTCGAACTCGAAGGCCGCCAACACGTCCATCTTGTTCAACACCAGACCGTCCACACCCCGATACATCGGCGGGTACTTGTAGGGCTTATCGTCCCCCTCCGGCACGCTGGCGATGAGGACACTGCGGTGCACTCCCAGTTTGAAACTGGCGGGGCAGATCAGGTTGCCTACGTTTTCGACGATGATCAGATCTAACTCCTCCAGCGGGAGTTGCGGCAGTGCCCTCTGGAGCATCGCCGCGTCCAGATGGCAGGCACCACCGGTGTTGATCTGGACAGCGGGGATACCCATAGCGGCGATCTGGTCGGCGTCCAGCGTGGTAGCGATGTCGCCGTCCACCGCGCCGATGCGGAACTCCTCACGCAGCGGTTCCACCGTGCGCGTGATAAGGCTGGTCTTACCGGCACCGGGGGAAGCCATTAAGTTGATGGCGAAGACCCTCACCGCATCCAGCCGGGCACGGTTGGCGGCGGCCAACTGGTCGTTAGCGCTCAAAATCTGTTCGACGACGGGCACACGTACAGTCATACGATCCTACTCCACCTCGATACTCTCCAGTCGGAAGTCATCGCCCCCAGCGGCGACGACCCGCTTCTCGCCACAGGCCGGGCAGGCGTAATCCCGACCGTTCAGGGGGAAAGTGTGGCCGCAGCCCAGGCAGCGCAGGATCCCCGGCACACGCTCAAAGTGCAACTCGGCCTCTTCAGCGATGGTCCCCTGGCTGATGATGTCCCAGTAGAATTGCACCGAGTCGTCCACAATGCTCGTCAGTTCCCCGATGACCAGATTCAGCCGAGCGATGCGCCGGGCGCCGGCCCGCTCCGCGTGGCGCAGCGCAATCTCAAGCAGGCTCTGAGTAATGGACAGTTCGTGCATGGGCATCCATGCCCACCTGAGACCTCGGCGTGGGCTGGCAAGTTGTCGTCATTATACTTGAATCAATCGCAACGCACAAATGAGCGGCCGCCCTCACAGCCACGTAGGGACCATCTTGGTCCTGGCGCTCGAGCACACGTCGCCCAGATGGCGCTTGACGTGTCCCAGGGGACAGATGCAATGTTGCTCACCGCGCGCCGCGAGTCGATAGCGTGCGAGGGCGTAAGCCGGGTGGCTGAATGGCAGTCAGATGCAGCACAGCGCCCCGGTGTGGCCAGGCCCACCGGGGGCTGTAGCGACAATTTGAGCAGCCTCAGTCCACTCCAGGCACGCCCAATCCGGCCAACCTGGCGACGACGGTAAAAGTGGCACGTCCGGTAGTCATGATACAGACACCGTGTTCGTTGGCCTTCTCCACGGTGCCAGGGTCAGGCCCTCGCCCCTCGGCGATAACGATGCCGGCCAGGTCAAGAAGAGAGGCCACCGCGACGATATTGGGATGAGCCTGCAGTGTGATCCATAGGTTACCCTTCTGGGCCTTGGCTAGCGCGCAACTCAGGAGATCCGAAGCATATCCCCCGGTGACCTCAGCATCTAACCCCTGCGGGGCGGTCCGAACCGTGAGTGCAGCAGCGGCGACGATCTCCTCGAGTTTCATCTCTCCCTCCCCATGTGCTCTCCCTTTTCGTCCACGTAAATGATGACCTCCAACTGTGTCCCCACACCGACGGCCGATTCCAGCTTCATCTGATCGGCACAGGATTTAATATTGGCCAGGTCCATCCCGGCACCGAACCCCATCTCACGCACCCACTCGGATGCGGTGGAGAAGCCGGGCTGCATAGCCTGCTCGATGTCGGGGATGCCCGGGCCGCCGTCAATGGCCTCAATATGGATCCGCTCCAGCCGCACTTCGGCCACAATCTCCCCCCCATCGGTATAGAGGACGATGTTTATCTCCGCCTCGTAGGTGGCGATGGCGACGCGGCGGATCACGGGAGGAGCGATGCCCAGGCGACTGAGTGTTGTCTTGAGGCTGCTGGAAGCCTCTCCCGCCGTGCTGAAGTCCTTGCCCATGACACGGTAGCCGAATACCAGAGCCGTCTCGTCAGCGACGATGTCCTCGAAGATGTGGCTGGCCCGATAGCGGTGAATCTCCTCCTCGTGATAGTCAATCTCCAGTTCTCTGAGCACAGCCCGCATGATGTCACCCTGAGTGACAATGCCCACCAATTCTTTGTGCCGGTTCACGACGGGAAAACGGCCACACCCAAAACGAGCAAACTTGCCAACAGCATGGACAAGAGGCTCATCGGTATAGAGCGTCTTCACGCCGGGGGTCATCTTCTCGCCCACAGCAGCACCGATCTCCCCGTTCGCCAGCGCTTTGATGAGGTCTTCGATACTGACGATGCCCACCAACTGCCCGTCTTCCAGCACCGGCGTGCCTGAGATGCGGTGGGTGCGCAGAATCTCCCGGAACTCGGCCATCGTAGCCTGAGGAGTGACGGTGATCACCTCTCTGGTCATGGCGTGCTCGACCTTCAGTTCGTAGGTCAGTTCCTGGAGTTTAGTGACCTCTTTTTTCACATCCTTATCCACCTGGCGCCTTCTGCTTGTTTTCGAAAGCCTGACGCCAGCGGCGCAGCGAGAGTTCGAAGAGGCCACAACCGGGGAGGCCCGCCTTGTAAAGCCGGCCACAAGTCTCGAACATGGTGTACTTGGAGGCCAACAGGGCGATGTCCTTCTCCTTGGCCAGGGCGATGGTCTCCGGCGGCGGCAACTTCCCCCGCACGAAGACGATGACCTTGATGCCGACCATCTCCGTCGTGCGCACCACCTGAGGATTGGTCAGCCCCGTCATCAGGAGCGCGTCCTCGTGGGTGAAGGCCAGTACATCGCTCATCAGATCGGATCCGCATCCCATCTGTACTTCCTCATCCAGGTCAATGTTGCTAGAGATGACCTTGCCGTCTATGATTGAGAGGACCTCGCGTAATTTCATACGCTCCTTTCCAGCGTGAAGTATAGCACATTTTAGCCTCGTTGCCAACAGCGCGCCAGCGCACTGGCCCGAAGCGCTGGTGCCAGGCCGTCTCCTACCTGCACCGCCGTGAACAGGCGGTGCAGCCCGCCTCGCCTGATCAAAGCCGTAGTATGACGGTCTGGAGACCACCTTTTTCCAGTCTTCTTTCATTCCTGTACTCCTTCAGGCTGCGCACGCCGCACCTGCCAAAGCCCGACGGCCAGCCACACGGCCATACCCACCAGCCCTGTCATTCCGCCCAGCAACGGGTTGACATCGGGGAACAGCAACCGCCAGATGCCATACGCCTGGCCGTTGAACGCACCGTGAATCCAGCCCGCCAAAATCGAACTGCGATTCCGCAGTGTCAACTCGTTGCTCCGCCATCTAACAACCGGCTCTACAGCCCGAGGTCGCTTGCCGGGAGCACAAAGCCGGTCCAATGGCTGCCTACCTTCCAGCGCTGAAGGAGAAGTGGATCACATCTTTCGGGCAGGTATCCACACAGTTCCCGCACAGGATGCACTCGTCGTTCTCCATGTATCCAGTGCGTGCCATTTGATTGACATCCAGGCTCATCGGACAATTCTGGGTGCACCTTCCGCAATCAATGCACTCGTCCGGTTCGGCCTTCAAGCGCAGCGCCGGCCACTTGACCAGGTTCCGGATCTTGCGCCCGAGGATCATGAACGGGGCCATCCAGCAGATGGTATGGCAGCCTGCTCTCCGGCCAAAGACGACGGCCAGACCCAGGAACAGGGCGAGGGGGAAATTACGGAGAAGGTTCGTCCGTGTCAAACTGGGACATAGCGTGGGCGAACAGTGTTGAAAATGGCCAGGATGTCGCGCAACCCCTCGGCCACCTGGCGGCACCGTTCGACCTCCTCAAGCCGCTCCCGTTCCGCCTGGTAGAGGCGCGCGTTCTCGATGGCTACCGCGACCTGGTTAGCAAAAGTGTGGGCCAACTCTGCCTATTGGGGCGTAAAATGAACGTTACAAACCTGAAATGGTATTGTAACGGATATGAAACACTCAAGATGCCCATTTGGGGGTATAATAAACACGCTTGATACTGGTTTCACGGCGGGACACGCCCAATTACGGGGGTCGGCCGTATCAAGTCTCCTCCTTTCATTTCTTGGCAGTGCCTGGGGGTCAGCCAACCCCGCCCTGGCGGGCTCCCAGGCACGCCGTCTTTTCTCCCATCCACACCCTCACACTTCCATACTTCCCTGCTCCCCTGCTCCCCTGCTCCTCTGCCCCCTCGTTCCCCCCTCACCTCGTTACCTCGTCACTTTGTCATCCCATCATCCCGCCATTGGTCATTGATTATTTGTCGTTGGTCATTGTCCCCTTGCCTCCTGCCCCTTTCTCTGCTATCATTCCTCCAATGTCCGACCAACTTCATGGCACCGTCGAGCGCGTCACCTACTATAACGAAGAGACCGGCTACTCCGTCATCCGCCTCAACGTCGAAGGCCGATCCGAGCCTGCGGGCCGAGCCTCAGGCCGAGGCCTGGTGACCGTCGTCGGCAACCTACCGGAGGTGCAGCCGGGCGAGAGCCTGCGCCTGGAGGGCACCTGGACGACCCACCCGCAGTATGGCCACCAGTTCAAGGCCGAGCGGTGCAAGCAGATCCTCCCGGCCACCATTGAGGGCCTCAAACGTTACCTGGGCTCGGGACTGGTTAAGGGGGTGGGGCCTGTCACCGCGGCCCGCGTCGTCCAGCGCTTCGGCACCGATACGCTCCGCGTGCTCGACGAGGAGCCCCGGCGGCTGCGGGAGGCGCTGGGCGTGGGACCCAAGCGGGCGGCCGCCATCGCCAAAGCCTGGGAGGAACAGAAACACATCCGCGAGGTGATGCTGTTCCTCCAGAGCCACGGCGTCACCACTGGCCTGGCCGTCAAGATCTACAAGACCTACGGTAATGACGCGCTGCGGGTAGTGCGGGAGGACCCCTACCGGCTGGCCCGCGACATCTGGGGGGTGGGCTTCAAGACCGCCGACAAAATCGCCCGCGACCTGGGGTTGCCGCCCGACGCGCCATCTCGCGTGCAGGCCGGTGTGGCCTACGCGCTGAGTCAGCAGGCCGACGAGGGCCACGTCTACGCGCCGGAGGAGGAACTGGTGGCGGAGGCAGCCCGCCTGCTCGACGTCTCCCCCGATCTGGCCAGGGCAGCCATAAAGGACCTGGACGCCGACGAGGTGGTGCGCCGCGAGACGCTGGTCTATCCTCCCCCCCTTCCCTCCCCCCCAATGGGGGGCTTCCCTCCTTCCCCCCCCCCAATGGGGGGGAAAGAGGGGGGGCATGCAGTGCGCGAGGAACGGGCCGTCTATCTGGCCCCGTTCTACTACGGCGAGATCGGCGTTACCCGCCGCCTGCAGGGGCTGGTCGAAAGCCCCACCACCCGCCTGTTCCCTTTCCGTAACGTGGATTGGGACGCGCTGCTGGCCCAGGCTTCGGCCCAAGGCTCAGCCCGAGGGGTCACCCAGGGCTCTGCCATTGAACTCTCGGCCGAACAGCGGGAGGCCGTGCGCGCCGCGCTTACCCACAAGGTGACGGTGCTCACCGGTGGCCCGGGCACAGGCAAAACCGTCACCGTGCGCACCGTCATCGGGGCGCTGGAGGCGCTCCGCTGCCGGTATGCCCTCTGCGCCCCCACCGGTCGTGCCGCCAAACGCCTCTCGGAGGCGACGGGGCGGACCGCCAAAACCGTCCACCGGTTGTTGGAGTACTCCCCGCGGGAGGGGTTTCGCCGTAACGAGGAGAACCCGCTGGAGGTAGACTGCCTCATCGTGGACGAGGCCTCTATGCTCGACCTTCTGCTGACCAATCACCTGCTCAAAGCGGTGGACCCGGCCGCGCACGTGCTGTTCGTCGGCGACGTGGACCAACTCCCCTCCGTCGGCGCGGGCGACGTTCTGCGCGACGTCATCTCTTCCGGTCGCGCCGCCGTCGTGCAGTTGACCACCATCTTCCGCCAGGCCGCCGGCAGTCACATCGTCCTGGGGGCCCACCGCATCAACCGTGGTCAGATGCCGGTGCTGAACAAGGGGGACGATCTCTTTTTCTTCGCCAAAGAGAATCCGCAAGAGGTGGCCGACCTGATTGTAGATATTGTCCAGCGCCGTATCCCAGAGAAGTTTGGTCTCGATCCGCTGGAGGACGTGCAGGTACTAGCGCCCATGTACCGGGGCGCGGCGGGTGTATCTAACCTGAATACCCGACTGCAGGAAGCTCTCAACCAACCTGCCCCCAACCGGCCGGAGCGGCGGCTAGGCGGGCGCACGTTCAGAGTTGGAGACCGGGTCATGCAGACCACCAATAACTATGTGCTTGATGTATTCAACGGGGATATCGGGCGGATCGTGGTAATTGATGGGGTAAACCAAACGTTGACCGTCAGGATAGATGATCGCCCCGTGGAGTATGATTGGGCAGATGCAGGCGAGTTGGTGCATGCCTTCGCCATCTCGGTGCACAAGAGCCAGGGAGCAGAATACCCAGCAGTGGTCATGCCAGTGGTGACGCAGCACTATCTCCTTCTCTCACGTCAGATACTGTATACGGCCGTGACGAGAGCCAAGAGGTTGATGGTGTTGGTGGGTACTCGTAAGGCACTGGCAATCGCCATCCACAACAACCGCGTTGCGGAGCGACACTCCGGCCTGCGGGTTCGCCTTACCAGTTAGGTCACGAACCGGGTCCTCAAACTTGATCTGGCGACGGGGCACGCCTAAGTTCTGCACCAATCGGGCCGCAGCCCATTGGCGGACCGGTTCTTCCTCCACGTTGCCGTAGGTACTCTCGTCACAGCACACACGCTGGCGGAACTCGGAATCCCACTGCTCGATGGGAAACTCGCCAGGACAGGGGTCGAAACGGGGCATAGAACACCTCTCTTACGTTCGACTATATCGCACACTCATCTTACACGTTTACGACTGATTTACAAATAGAAAGAGCGGGAGCCTCTTGGCCCCCGCTCTTTGCTTTTCGCCGGTAATAAGTCTACACCGCGCTCCTCGCCACCTCGACCAACTGAGCAAACGTCTCCGCGTCCCGCACGGCGATGTCGGCCAATATCTTGCGGTCCAACTCCACCCCGGCCTGCTTCAGGCCGTGGATAAAGCGGTTGTACGAAAGCCCATTCTGCCGCGCGGCCGCGTTGATGCGCGTGATCCACAACCGCCGCAGATCCCGCCGCCGCTGCCGTCGGTCCCGATAGGCATACCACTGCCCTTTCATCCACGCCTCGTTGGCCCGGCGGAAGAGGCGATGGCGCGTGCCGTAGTACCCCTTAGTCTGGCGGATGATCTTCTTATGACGATAGCGTGTCCTGGTTCCTCCCTTGACTCTCACGGCACTACTTCCCCTTTTCCTTCAGATATGGTGCCAGACGGCGCACACGCCGCTGCACGCCCCCCGACTCTACCGGAATTTTCTCGTCGTAGAGGCGCTTCGCGCGCGTGCTCTTCTTGCGCCGCAAGTGGGATTTGCCCACCTTGGTGCGCATCAACTTACCCTTGCCACCCTTCGTCCGGCGGAAGCGCTTGGATGTGGACTTGTGAGTCTTGATCTTCGGCATTCTGCTACCTCTTCTCCTACCTTTTGGTGCCGCCTTTCTTTGCCGGCGCCAGAACCATCAGCATCGTGCGTCCCTCCAGGTTCGGCTTTTGCTCGACCATCGCCACGTCGGATAGTTCCTCAGCAATCTGCGTCAGTTGCTCGCGAGCGATCTCGGGATAGCTGATCTCACGGCCCCGGAAGCGAATACGCACCTTCACCTTCATCCCGTCTTCCAACCAACGTCGGGCATCACGAACCTTGAAAGATCTGTGATGATCGGTTGTCTTAGGACGTAGACGGATCTCTTTGACCTCGATCTGTTTCTGTGCTTTACGCGCCTCTCGTTCCCGCTTTGCCTGCTGGTACATAAACTTGCCATAGTCCATCACCCGGGCAACAGGGGGGTCCGCAGTCGGTGACACTTCCACCAGATCCAGGTCACGAGCGTGGGCAGCCGCTAATGCTTCAGATAACGGCACGATGCCCACGTGGGCGCCGTCGGCGTCAACAAGCCGGACCTGGGGAGCCCGGATTTGGTGGTTCAAGCGGTACTTTATTCGCTTGTCAGCACGATATTTCGTTTTCCTAATTCGGTCTACCTCCTCGCAAGTGAGCCAATCATGTGTGCACGATGGGGATGATAACACAATTGCAAAAAGGTGTCAAATCATCCCAGGTGGCTGTCAGTCAGAGCGGTCGTTTCTCCGCCACCGCATCCTGCGCCAGTGCAATGAAATCATCCACGGACATCGCGCCGGGCACATTCCCGTCGCGCAGCCGCAGGTTCACCTGGTCGGCATCCATCTCCCGATTACCGATGACGAGCATGTATGGAACCCTCTGCATCTGGGCATCACGGATCTTGGCCTGCATGCGCTCGCTCGAGTCGTCCACCTCAACCCGTAGCCCGGCCGCTCGCAGTTGCTCCGCTACAGAGCGGGCATAATCCACGTGACGGTCGGCGATGGGGATGAGCACTACCTGTACAGGGCTCAACCACGCCGGGAAAGCACCTCCGTAGTGTTCCACAAGGACGCCGAAGAACCGCTCCAGGCTCCCTAGCAGCGCCCGATGCACCATGTACGGTCGGTGTTCCTTCCCGTCCTCGCCTACGTAGGTCATGTCGAACCGTTCCGGCAGGTTGAAGTCGAACTGAATCGTCGTCAACTGCCAGGTTCGGCCTAGGGCGTCCTTGACGTGGATGTCAATCTTGGGCCCGTAGAAGGCCCCGCCCCCCTCGTCCACTTCGTAGGACAGCCCCTCCGCCTCGATGGCCTGGCGCAGGCTCTCCTGGGCCTGCGTCCACCGCTCTGGTTCCCCCACGTGATTCTCTGGCATCGTCGCCAGGTAGACGTGGAAGTCCGAGAAGCCAAAGGCCCGTAACAGATCAAGCGAGAAACGCAATACGCGCAAGATCTCGCCCTCGATCTGCTCCGGTGTGCAGAAGATGTGGGCGTCGTCCTGGGTAAAGCCGCGCACCCGCAGGAGGCCATGCAACACGCCGCTGCGCTCGTACCGGTAGACTGTCCCCAGTTCCGCCCACCGAAGCGGCAGTTCCCGGTAGGAACGGATGTGGGTCTTGTAGATCAGGATGTGGAAGGGGCAGTTCATTGGCTTCAGGAAGTACTCCACCTCCTCGATGTCCATCGGGGAGTACATGCTATCCCGGTAGAAATCCAGGTGCCCAGACCGCTGCCATAGTTCCGCCTTGCCGATGTGAGGGGTGAAGACGATCTCGTAGCCCCCCTCGCGATGGCGTGCCCGCCAGAAGTCCTCAATGATCTGGCGGACGCGGCCTCCCTTGGGGTGCCAGTAGGCCATCCCCGCGCCGCCCTCTTCGTGGAAACTGATCAGGTCCAACTCTTTGATCAGCCGGCGGTGGTCTCGCTTCTCCACCTCCTCCTGCCAGGCCAGGAACTCGTCCAGTTGCTGCACCGTCTCCCAGGCCGTGCCGTAGATGCGCTGGAGCATCGGGCGGCGCTCGTCGCCGCGCCAGTAAGCCCCAGCCACGCTGAGCAACTTGATCGCGTCGGGGTTGATTTCCCGCGTGCTGCTCACGTGCGGCCCCCGGCACAGGTCTACGAACGGGCCACTTCGGTAGATCGAGAGTTTGGGCGCTTCCTCCAGCGGCTCACCGTACTCGTCCGTTCCGGCGGAGAGGATACCGTCAATCAACTCCAGCTTATAGGGTTGATCGGCGAAGATCTGGCGTGCCTCCTCTTCGTCAACCTCCTGGTAGATGAAGTCATGCCCCTCGGCGATGATCTCTCGCATGCGGGCCTCGATCTCCTCCAGGTCCTCCGGCGTGAGCGGTCGAGGCAGGTCGAAGTCGTAGTAGAAGCCGTTTTCTATCGGCGGGCCGATAGCGATCAACCCGTCGGGAAACTTTTCCAGGACCGCCTGGGCCATCACGTGCGATGTTGAGTGACGCAGTCGGTAAAGGCGACTTTCTTCGTATTTCACTTTCTCAGCCATTGTTTTCCTCCTCATACGTGATCGGATGGGTTGCATACCAAAGCGTGCGAATAGTTCCAGTGTCCTCGTCAGTCTTCCAGTGTCCTCGTCAGTCATTGATTGGCCCTCCTATACAAAAACCCCCACGCCTTGGGGCGTGGGGATCTCCTCCGTGGTTCCACCCAAGTTCGACAACGGATTGTCCATTAACACCGTTGACGCACTCTGAGGCGATAACGGGCCTTACCCGGAGCCCCATACTCTCGCCCGGAGGCAATTTGAGGGACCCACTCGCGGGGGGTTTTCCTGCCCGTCCGGTCGAGGGGACTTTCAGCCGACGCCCCCCTCTCTCTGGGACCTTCTCAGGACAGTACTCGTCCCGGTCAATGCGTTGCTATTCTAAATTGTGCACTTATTATAATCAGTTTGCGATTATTGTCAACCCTGCGTATTCATTCGTTGGGGCGTGCCGTTCGTAATTTCTCCGCCACAGCGGCTAATCTACAACGGCTCAAACCGCGCCGTGAAGTGACGCAGGAGGGGCGGCGCGTAGGTGTAGCGCATACCCCGAATCTGGTCGCGTTTTTCGTAGATGCGCTTGCAGACCCTCACCACGTAGTCCAGGTGCGCCTGGGTGTAGACGCGCCGGGGGATCGCCAGCCGCATCAACTCCAGCGCCGGGTGGATCATCTCACCCGTCTCCGGGTCCTCGCGGGCGAACGCCACGCTCCCCATCTCCACCCCGCGAATGCCGCCCTCCAGGTACAGTGCGCAGGTGAGTGCCTGTCCGGGCAACTCGTGCTGTGGGATGTGCGGCAGGAACCGCTTGACGTCCGGGTAGACGGCGTGGCCGCCGGGTGGTTCCAGGATGGGAATGCCCTCCTCCACCAGCCGGTCGGCCAGGTACTTCGTGTGGGCGATGCGGTAGGCCAGATACTGCTCGTCCAGCCCCTCCCACAGCCCTCGCGCAATCGCCTCCAGGTCGCGCCCGGCCAACCCACCGTAGGTGGGGAACCCCTCCCGCAGGATCAGTTCCTGGCACACCCGCTGGTACAGCGATTCGTCGTTCATCGCCAGGAAGCCGCCGATGTTGACCAGCGCGTCCTTCTTGGCCGACATCGTGCAGCCATCGGCGTAGGAAAACATCTCGCGGGCGATCTCGACGACGGGCGTCTCGGTGTAGCCAGGCTCGCGCAGTTTGATGAAGTAGGCGTTCTCGGCGTAGCGGCAGGCGTCGAGGAAGAGAGGGATGCCGTGGCGGTGGAGCACCTCGCTCGTGGCGCGGATGTTCGCCATCGAAACCGGCTGGCCGCCGCCAGCATTGTTCGTCACCGTCAGCATCCCCAGTGGGACGTTCTCCGGCTCCACTTCCCGAATGAACGCTTCCAGTTTCTCGATGTCTATGTCCCCTTTGAAGGGCGCGTGGCTGGTGATGTTGAACCCTTCTTCGGCCAGGAAATTGACCGGATCGCCGCCCCGGGCGATGACGTTAGCCTGGGTGGTGTCGAAGTGCATGTTGCTGGGCACCGACTGGCCCGGTTTGACCATGCAGGCGAAGAGCACGTTCTCGGCGGCTCGGCCCTGGTGGGTGGGCACGAAGGTGCGAAAGCCGGTGATGGATTTGATCGCCTCCTCCAGGTTGAAGAAATTGCGGCAGCCAGCGTAACTTTCGTCGCCGACCATCATCCCGGCCCACTGGCTATCCGACATCGCCGCCGTGCCCGAATCGGTCAGCAGGTCAATGTAAATGTCCTCCCCCCGCACGGCGAAGAGGTTGTAGCCTGCCCGCCGTAGGATCTCCTCCCGCTCGGCGCGGGTGGTCTGATGGATGGGCTCGACGACTTTGATCTTGAACGGTTCAGCGGGGAACTTAGCCATGGCGTATACTCCTCGTTTGATATTGGTTGCTTGAACCTTGGTACTGGATACTCGGTACTGAATGATGATTATTACATTTTGGCACAATTCACTGCTGCGTGTCAGTCACCCCACGTCCTGCGTTTCCCCCAGCACGATCCGCACGTCTACCGCCCAGGCCCCCTCCCCGGCCTGACCCACGATCAGCGGGTTCAGGTCCACTTCCGCCACCTCGGGCAGGTCGGCCATCAACTGGGCCACCCGGCGCAGCGCCTCCACCACGGCATCCAGGTCTCCGGGCTGCTGGCCACGCACGCACGCCAGTAGCCGCCCGGCCGCCGTCTCTGCCACCATCTCCCGCGCCCCCGCCTCGCTCAACGGCGCCAGCCGGAAGGCCACGTCCCGCAACACCTCCACGGTTGCCCCGCCCAGACCGAACATCACCAGCGGACCGAACTGCGCGTCCCGCTGCGCCCCCACGATGACCTCCAGGCCCTTCGGGGCCATACATTGGACGAACCCCTGCTCTCCCGGCCTCACTATCCGCGCAAACGCCGCCTGCACCGCGTCGGCGTCCCCCAGGCCAAGGGCCACACCCCCCACGTCGCTCTTGTGCACCACCCCCGGCGCGACCCGCTTTAGGACCGCCGGGTAGCCGAGTTGCTTTGCCAGCGCCACGGCCTCGTCAGCCGTCGCTGCCAGGCCGGAAAGAGGTACCTGGAGATTATAGGCGGCCGCCACCTCCGCCCCTAACTGTGGGTCTAGGACGTACTGCCCAGCAGGCTCTGAGCTGAGCCCTGTCGAAGCCCGGGCTGCCTCTACCCACCCCGACACCCGCTCCTGGTCCACCTCTGCCACCGGCCCTGGCTTAGAGAGAGGCCGCGCCCGGATGTGGCTGTACCGCCACAGCGCTTCCAGGCCCAGAGCGGCGCGGGCAGGAGTCAGATAGTGGGGGACGTTGTGAGCGTGGAGGGCACGGGCGGCGGCCCGGATGCCGCCCCCGCCGGAGATGCAGCAGACCACCGGCTTCTCGACCCCCTCGGCCGAGACTGGGCTGAGCCTGGTCGAAGCCCTCCCTACCGCTACTGCCACGTCGTGAGGAGGCATGATCGCCTGGGGCACGAAGACGACCATCACCGCGTCCACTTCGGGGGCTGCCAGCAGCACCTCCAGCGCCGCCGCGTAGTGGTCCGGCTGTGGGCCGCCGAGCATGTCCACCGGGTTGCCGACCATCGCCCCTGGCGGGCAGACCTCCCGCAGCCGCGCCTGGGTCTCTTCCGAGAGGTCGACCAGCCGCAGCCCCTGGCGGTCCAGCGCGTCCGCTCCTACTGCCGCCGGTCCCCCGGCGTTGGTCAGGATCGCCACCCGCGGCCCCGATGGGGGCTGCCGGTAGGCCAGACCGATGGCCGCGTCCACCAGTTCCTCCAGGTTCTCCACTGGGATCGCCCCGGTCCGGCGGCAGGCGGCCAGGAAGGCCCGGTCCGCTCCTGCTAACGCCCCTGTGTGGGAGACCACCGCCCGCGTCCCGCTGGGGGTACGCCCAGCCTTAAGCACCACCAAAGGTTTGTGCGGAGTTAGCCGGGCCGCCGCCTCCACAAACCGGCGGCCATCGGGCAACCCCTCAATGTAGGCGGCCACGACCCGTGTGTGGGGGTCGGCCGCCAACGAGTCTAGTGCGTCCGCTACGTCCACGTCCGCCTGGTTGCCCAGGCTGATGATGCGGGAGAAGCCGACGCCCACTGCGCTGGCCCAGTCCATCGTGCCGCCACAGACCGCGCCGGAGTGGGAGACAAAGCCAATGACCCCCTGGCCCGGCATGGTGCGGATGAAGGTGGTGTCAATAGGGGCGTAGGTGTCTACGACGCCGACGCAGTTGGGGCCGATAAAGCGCATCCCGTACTGGCGGGCGACCTCCCGCAGTTGCGCCTCCCGCTCCCGCCCTCCGGCCCCCAGTTCGGCAAAGCCTGAGGCGATGAGAACTACAGCGGGGACGCCCCGCTGACCGCACCCCTCCAGCACCTCCACCGTCCGCTCGGCGGAAAGGACGATGATTGCCAGGTCCACCGGGTCGGGCACCTCCACCACCGCGCGGTAGACCTGCAGCCCCATCATCTCCCCGCCCCTGGGATTGACCGGGTAGACGGGGCCACGGTAGCCGTGGGTGACCAGGTTGAGCAGCACCCCGTGGCTCAGTTTGGTTGGGTTGCTGCTGGCGCCGATGACCGCGACGCCGCGAGGATGAAAGAAGGTACGCAGTGGGTCCGTCAATGTCTGTCTCCTTGGGTATGTGGTATAAGGGCATATTGTCGCCGCTGGCTTTCCTGGTTGTGGTACACTTGCCGTAGGGTGGACTGGTGGACGTAAATATACGCCTGACGCTGCAAATGGTCAAGTCGGATCTTACCGTTTGTCCGGTTCGTCACGACGCTGGCACAACTTCTCTGTCACACTCTCCGCATCCACCCGCGAGCAGCGTGTGCTTTTCCCTTTGGCGAAACGGATCACCCTGCCAACAAGGTGGGTCTATTCTATCCCACCGCCCGGCAAGAGGTCATCTGTGACTGGATGCCAGGTCACCTCCTTGACACTGGACATATTTTTTCTTATACTGTAACGCAGTAGTTTTGCAGATTCGACAACCGCATAACTGGCTGAAGCGCCTGGCAGATCTCGTTGCGCGTTGCACCGGCCTGGACTCGATCTAGGGTCCAGTCCAATAGCCCCTCCCGCCGCTGAACAATTGCAGGTGCTGCGCCAGACGTGCATCTTGGATATGAATCGGTTGGTCGGGTGCGCCACCATAGACGATATCACTCAAAGCGCTCTAGATGTCCAAGTCGAGGCCGGCGTCTGCGAACGGACGTTGAGGAGGTGACAATGCTGCGCTTTCTAACCGCTGGTGAATCCCACGGCCCCTGCCTGATCGCCATCGCGGAGGGGCTGCCCGCGGGCCTCGCGGTGGACATCGAGGTGGTCAATCACGACCTGGCCCGCCGGCAGGGCGGCTACGGCCGGGGTGGGCGGATGAAGATCGAGCGGGACCGGGTGGAGATCTTGAGCGGGGTGATCGCGGGCCGGACGACGGGCGCACCGGTCGCGCTGCGCGTCGTCAACCGGGACTGGGCCAACTGGCGCGACCGGTGGGCCGCGGGCGACCTGCCGCGACTCAGTGTGCCCCGGCCCGGCCACGCCGACTACGCCGGGATGGTCAAGTATGGCCTGGACGACACGCGGCCGGTGCTGGAGCGGGCCAGTGCACGGGAAACGGCGGCGCGGGTGGCGGTGGGCGCGCTGGCAAAGCAATTGCTCGCCGCCTTCGACGTCGCTGTCGGCAGTGCCGTCACCGAGATCGGCGGCGTGGTGGCAAAGACCCTTGACCTCCCCCCAGCCGAACTCTGGGCGCTGGCCGAGACCAGCGACGTCCGCTGCCCCGACGAGGAGGCCGCCGTGCGGATGAGGGAGGCCATTGACGCAGCGCGTCAGGCGGGCGACTCCCTCGGCGGCGTCTTCGTCGTCGGCGCCACGGGCGTTCCGGTCGGCCTGGGCAGCCACGTCCACTGGGACCGGCGGCTCGACGCGCGGCTGGCGGCGGCGGTGATGTCTATCCCCGCGGTCAAGGGGGTGGAGATCGGGCCAGCGTTCGAGAACGCCCGCCGCCCCGGCACGCAGGTGCACGACGAACTCTACCCCGACGGCGCAGGCGGCGTCACGCGACGCACGAACCGGGCGGGTGGCATTGAGGGCGGGATGACGGACGGCGCGCCGGTCGTGGTGCGGGCGGCGATGAAACCTATCCCGACCATCGTCACGCCGCTGCGCTCGGTTGACCTGGCGACAGGTGAGCCGGCTGCAACCCAGTACCAGCGATCCGACGTTTGCGCTGTTCCTGCCGCAGCAGTCGTCGGCGAGGCGATGGTCGCCTGGGTGCTGACCGACGCGTTGCTGGAGAAACTGGGCGGCGATAGCCTGGCGGAGATGGCACGATGACCAACGTCGTCGTGACGGGGTTCATGGGAACGGGCAAGACCGCTGTCGGCCGGGAGATCGCCCGGCGGCTGGGTCGCCCGTTCGTGGATATGGACGCGGAGATCGAGGCGCGGGCAGGCAAATCCATCCCGCGTATCTTCGCCGAGGACGGAGAGGCTGCGTTCCGGCAGATGGAAGCCGCTTTCTGCGAGGAGTTGAGTGCGCAACAGGGGCTGGCGATCGCCACTGGCGGCGGGACGCTGGTTGACCCCGCCAACCGGGCGCTGATGATGAGAAGCAGCACCGTCGTCTGCCTGACCTGCGCCGTGGACGAGATCCTGCGGCGGGTGAATGCGGGTGGCAACCCGGATCGGCCGTTGCTCAACGTGACCGACCGCCGCGCCGCGATTGAGCGGTTGCTAGAGGCGCGCCGCGAGGCTTACGCTGCCATTCCCTGGCAAATTGACGCCACCGGGCTTTCGGTCGAGGAGGTCGCCGCGCGGGTGGCGGAGATTGCTGGTGTTATTACCCTCCCTGTCCGCCACCCCGGCGGTCAATACGAAATCCACGTCAGCAACGGATTGCTGGCGCACGTCGGCGGTTCGCTGCGCGCAGCGGATGTACTTGAGAGCAGCCGCGTCGCCGTCGTCTCCAACCCGGTCGTCACCCCACTCTACGGCGCGCAGGTCGAGGCCACCCTGCGGTCGGCGGGATTCCGGCCCTTTGCCTGCTCCGTGCCCGATGGAGAGCAGCACAAGACCCTCGCCACCATCTCCACGCTCTACGAGCAGTTCCTCGCTGGCGGGCTGGACCGCAGCGGCACGGTGCTCTCGCTGGGCGGCGGTGTGACCGGCGATGTGGCCGGCTTTGCAGCGGCGACCTTTATGCGGGGCGTCCGCTTCGTCCAGGTGCCCACGACGCTGCTGGCGATGGTGGACGCCAGCGTGGGTGGCAAGACTGGCGTTGACCTTCCCCAGGGCAAGAACCTCGTTGGCGCGTTCAAACAACCGGCCCTGGTGGTCATTGACCCCGCCGTGCTGACGACGCTGCCCGTTGAGGAGATCCGCTCCGGCCTGGCCGAGGTGATCAAACACGGCGTCATCGGCGCCCCGGACCTCTTCACCGAATTGGAGGCCCAGGTTCGCCATTCGCCATTCGCCATTCGCAGTTCACACATTGCCCGTGCCCTCCGTGTCAAAATCGACATCGTCGAAGAGGACCCGTTTGAGCAAGGACGCCGCGCCGTGCTCAACCTGGGCCACACTGTGGGCCACGCTTTGGAGAAACTGAGCGGCTTCGCGTTGCGCCACGGCGAAGCGGTGGGCATCGGTATGGTGGCTGCGGTGCGGATTGTGGCCGCACTGAACCGGGCCGCTCCCTCGCTTGCCGACCGTATCGAAGGGGTCCTTTTGGCTTGGGGGCTTCCGGTGCGGTGCCCACCCTTCGACGCCGATGCCATCTGGGAGGCGATGGCGCACGACAAGAAGAGGCGGGGGCGATCCTTGCGCTGGGTGCTCCCCTGTGCCATCGGCGAAGTGGAAATCGCCGAGGACGTCCCGCCCGACGTCGTAAAGTCCGTCCTGTGCAGCATGGGCGCGAGGTGAGACAAATGACCAATCGCAATTCGCAACTCGCAATTCGCAATCCCAAGATCCTCGTCCTCCACGGTCCCAACCTCAACCTGCTGGGGCGGCGGGAGCCCGAGACCTACGGCTACGTGACGCTGGACGAGATCAACGCGGCGTTACAGGCGGCGGCGGCTGGGCGCGGTGCGGAACTGCGCATCGTGCAGTCCAACCACGAGGGTGCGCTCATTGACGCGCTGCACGAGGCGATGGACTGGGCCGATGGTGTGCTCGTCAACCCCGGTGCCTACACCCACACCAGCGTTGCCCTGCGTGACGCGGTCGCCGCCGTGGGACTCCCCGTGGTGGAGGTGCACCTCTCGAATGTCTACGCCCGCGAATCGTTCCGTCACAAGTCGCTCATCGCGCCGGTCTGCGTGGGACAGATCGGCGGCTTCGGCTGGCGCAGTTACCTCCTGGGGCTGACGGCGCTGCTGGACACCCTGGCGGACCGGGCGAAGGGGGGAACAGGATGAAACGCGCCGGTCGCCTGTTGAACATGCCGCCCTATCCCTTCGCCCGCTGGGCGGGACACGTGGAGGCTGCCCGCCGGCAAGGTGTGGACGTGATCCGGCTAGACATCGGCAACCCCGATATGCCGCCCCCTGACGAAGTCGTCGAGATGCTCTGCCGGTCCGCCCACCAACCCGACCACCATGGCTACCCCGGTTACCGGGGACTGCCCGCCCTGCGCGGGGCAATCGCCGGGTACTACGAGCGGAGGTTCGGCGTGGTGCTCGATCCCGATACCCAGATCGTGCCGCTCATCGGTTCCAAGGAGGGCATCGTCAACATGGCCCTGGCCTGCCTCGACCCCGACGACCTGGTGTTGGTGCCCGACCCCGGCTACGCACCCTATGCGATGGGCGCGGCCTTGGCTGGCGCGGAAGTCTATGCATTTCCGCTGCTGCCCGAGCGCAATTTCTTGCCAGACCTCAGTGCCATCCCACCCGGCGTGGCCGACAAGGCCATTCTGATGTGGCTAAACTACCCCAACAACCCTACCGGTGCCACGGCCGATTTGGAGTTCTTTGCCCAGGCAGTGAACCTTGCGCGATGTCATGGCTTGCTGCTCTGCCACGACGCGCCTTACTGCGACGTAACCTACGAGGGCTACGTGGCCCCAAGCCTGCTGCAAGTGCCTGGCGCGTCGGAGGTGGCAGTAGAGTTCAACTCTCTCTCCAAAACATACAACATGGCGGGGTGGCGGGCAGGGATGGCGGTGGGCAACGCCGACGCCCTGGCGTCGCTGGCCCAGGTCAAGTCCAATGTAGACTCAGGCATCTTCCGCCCGCTGCAAGAGGCAGCCATCCGGGCGCTCTCCGCCACCCCAGGGTGGCTCTCAGCGCGCAACGAGGTTTACCAAGAGCGGCTGGAAATCGTCTTGGGAGGGCTGAAGGCGGTGGGTATGGAGGCATCGCGCCCCCGCGCTACGCTCTACGTATGGGCGCGGATTCCTGAACCTGCCGAAGGGCGGGTGCCGTCGGGGTGGACCTCGGAAAGGTTCGCGCTCGCACTGCTGGAGCGGACGGGTGTCGCGGTGGCCCCAGGTTCGTTCTTTGGCCCTGCCGGCGAGGGATACGCGCGGTTCTCTGTCACCGCGCCGACGGCGCGGGTTCGGGAAGCGATGGAGCGAATCTGTCAACCTGCGACACCACCGACTGTGCTGCCCGGCGCTTGAAAGTCGGGCCGAAGCCCTCAGCCGAACGGCGGACAGCCAATGCCCACTCCCTCTCCCCTCTCCGAAGTGTGACGCATTACCTTCCTGCTGGTCACCTTCCTGCTGGTCCCCGTCGCGCCTCTGGCGGTGCTGCTGATGAACATCCATCCCCTTTTTTAAGGTTCTGACCCTTGACAAACCGGATGAATCGGAGTATACTACTAACGTAGTTATAACTCTAACGTCTAGGTTATAATACTAACGCCTAAAGGGCAGGAGGGAAATGAACAGCCACCCTATTGACAAACTGGTGAAAATCGGCTTCTCGGAGTACGAGGCCAAGGCCTACGTCGCCCTGCTCCGGGAGAGCCCCGTCACGGGTTACCAACTCTCCAAGACCTCCGGCGTCCCCCGTTCCATGATCTATGAAGTCCTGGGTAAACTCACCGCCCGTGGCGCGGCAATGACGCTGCGCAAAGGCGACTCGACTCAGTACGCGCCGGTTCCGGCGGGTGAGTTTCTCGACCAACTGCACCGCGAGCACGAGGAACTCATCACATCCCTCAAGGGCGACCTGGCTACCCTGGCCTCGCCCGCCGACCTGGAATACGTCTGGAACATTGAGGGCCACAAAAACATCATGGCCAAGGCACGGGAGATGATCGGCCAGGCCAGGTCTCGCGTCTACCTGGCCCTCGTGCCGACCACATTCCAGGCCCTGTGTCCTGTGCTGGAGGAGGCCATTGAGCGCGGGGTGCGAGCAGTGCTCTACACCACGAGCGAGATCAATCTGCCGGGCTGTCGTGTGGTCGTCGCCCACGTGTCGGAGGAGACCCTGGGCCAGGCCAGAGGGCTGGGATTGGTTCTGGTCATTGACGGGGAGGAGGTATTGATCGGCGAGTGGCTGACCGCGAACCAGGCCCGCGCTTCTTGGACCAGCAGCCCTCTCCTCGTCTTCATCGCCGAGCACCACCTGCGAACCGACCTGTACCTCCCCCAAATCCTGGCTCTTTTGGGGGATCGAGCGCTGGACCTCATCCAGGAGGAGGATCGGGAGTTATTCGCCCGCGCCCTGGAGAGTCACATAGAATAAGGGGGTTATTATGAGAATCCTGGTTTACGGCGCTGGGCCACTGGGCAGTCTATTCGCTGCGCGGCTGCAAGAAGGCGGAAACGATGTTTCGCTTTTGGCGCGGGGACAACGCCTGGCCGACTTGCGCGAATATGGCATCGTGCTGGAAGATGTAAACACTAAAGAGCGAACGGTCACGCGCGTCAACGTCGTCGAACGGCTTGCGCCCGACGACGCTTACGATCTGGCGCTGGTCATCATGCGCAAGAACAACGCGCTGGACATCTTACCCATCCTGGCGGCCAACCAGCATACGCCCAACGTTCTGTTCCTGATGAACAACGCCGCCGGGCCGGGGGAACTGGTCGACGCACTGGGCCGCGAGCGAGTCCTGATTGGCTTTCCCAATTCTGCTGGATACCGCGAGGGTCACATCGTCCACTGCTTGACGGGCACGGAGGACGACAAGGCGTTCGTTCCTTTTGGTGAGGTAGATGGCCGTATCACAGCGCGGACGCGGGAGATTGCCCGTATCCTCGAAAGCGCGCCTGGCTTCGGCGCTGAAATCCGCACCGACATGGACACCTGGCTCAAGTATCACGTCGCGCTGCTGATGCCCTCGTTGGCGCCGGCCCTCTACATGGCCGGGACGGACAATTACCGGCTGGCACGCACGCGCGACGCAGTTGTGTTAGCCGTCCGCGCTATCCGCGAGGGATTCCGGGTGCTGCGGGCACTCGGCCTGCCCGTCACGCCATCCAAATTCAAGATGTTCGAATGGCTCCCGGAGCCGCTACTGGTCTTCTTGCTGCAACGGTTGCTCGCCAACGAAAAGATGGAAGTCGCAATGGTGAGACACGCCAACGCCGCCCGCGACGAAGTGCAGCACCTGGCCGACGAATTCCTGGCGTTGGCCCGTACCACGGACGTGCCAACCCCGACCATTGACCGCCTGTATCCCCACCTCGACCCGGACACGCCCCTGATGCCGGATGGCAGCGCCGAAATACCGCTGGACTGGCGTGGCGTGTGGATCGGGATCGGGGCGTTGGTGAGCGTGCTGGCAGGACTGATTCTCGTCTTGAAAATGCTAAGGGGCAAGAGACACTGAAAAAGGGGGTGTGCCATGTCTGACACAATGTCAGCCCAATCCAGCGATGCCGGGCCATCTCTTGAGCGTTCGGGGATAAGGCGCATCGTGCAGGTTCTCGTATCTGTTCTGATCATCGGCGTGCTGCTGTTTCTCTCCGCCGGCCGCCTCAATTGGCTGTGGGCGTGGCTGTTTCTCGCCGGCTGGCTCCTCCTTATGTTGATGTCGGCGTTCGTGATGAGAAAGTCCCCCGGCTTGATTAACGAGCGTGGCAGGATGGCAGACAACGTCAAGGGCTGGGACAAGGTCTTGATGGGGATCTACTCGCTTATTCTCTTTACCACACCGGTGGTCGCCGGGCTGGATGCCGTGCGCTTTGAGTGGTCTGCGATGTCGCTTGCCCTACACGTGATTGGGGGCGTGCTCTTTGTCCCGGCGATGATTATGCCCCTGTGGGCCATGTCCGCTAACGCTTACCTCTCGGCGATGGTGCGTATCCAGGACGACCGCGGCCACCAGGTCGTCACAACCGGCCCATACCGGTATGTGCGCCACCCTATGTACGTGGGCACGATCTTCTTTGGGTTGTCTATCCCGTTGTTCCTCGGCTCGTGGTGGACGTTCATTCCCTGCGGCCTGATCGTCGCCATATTCATCACCCGCGCCGCGCTGGAGGATAAGACTTTGCGCGAGGAACTCCCTGGCTACGCCGAGTATGCCCAGCGGGTGCGCTATCGCCTGCTGCCCGGCGTGTGGTAGAGAACTTACGGCAGCAGTGGGAAATGGGGAGCAAAAAACCAGAGATGTCAAACCCAGAACTTTCCTACTTTGAATTGCAGGCTTACATAGGCACTACAAAACACCTGGGAGGGTTCGAGACCACAAAGGCGCTCATCGAATTATGTCACATCGGCGAGGATGCTTATGTTTTGGAGGTCGGTTGCGGCGTCGGCGCAACGGCTTGTTACCTTGCGAAAGAGTATGGCTGCCGCGTGGTTGGAGTAGACCTTCGTGAAAGCATGATTGCCAGGTCGAATAAACGGGCACAAAAAGAGGGCGTGGCGGACAGTCTTGAGTTCAGGGTTGCAGATGCGCAAAACCTTCCCCTCGAGGATGCCCTTTTCGACGTCGTCTTATGCGAGTCCGTACTCACATTTATAAAAGATAAACAGCGCGTGGTCAGCGAATGTGCTCGCGTGACCAGGCCAGGCGGATACGTGGGGCTGAACGAGGAACTCTGGATCGAGGCGCCCCCCGCGCCGCTGGTTGAACAGGTAAGACATATTTGGGACATCAAGCCGGATATTCCAACTCTTGGGGGTTGGATGGAATTGTTGGAGGGCGCTGGACTGCGCGACGTCGTCGTGCAGACCTACAAATTCGATGTGCGACGGGAGTCCACTCAAGTTCAGCGGTATCGTTTCCAGGATATGTGGAGGATGTTTTATCGAACGCTGTTTCTGTACATCAAAAATCCGGCTTTCAGGAAGTACATGGCAGAAAGGCGGCGTCTCCCCAAGGACATTTTCAGGTACTTGAGGTACGCGATATTCGTTGGGAGGAGATAAAAATGAACGCCAACACATCTGCCGAGCAACCGGGTCATCAATCTGAGACAACCCGCAATGTTGTGAGGTATCTGGTAAGAGAAGCAATGGGCTTGCTGATGCTGGCAGCGACGCTGTTCCTCCCCGCGGGCCGGCTGGACTGGGTGATGGGGTGGGCTCTGGTCGGCATAATGCTGGCTTGGAGTACCGCCACCGCGCTGGTCGTGATCACCCGAAACCCGGAGTTACTCGCAGAACGCACCGGGCCCAGGAAGGGCGCCAAAACCTGGGATATGGTGATCCTCAGCATCATCGGTCTGGCCACGATAGCCAGATGCATCGTGGCCGGCCTGGATGAGCGCTTCGGGTGGTCGCCACCGCTGGCCGTGGCGATCCAGGTCGTCGCGTTGATTCTCTTCGCGCTGGCGCAAGGCCTGTTTACCTGGGCGATGGTGGCGAACAAGTTCTTCTCAACCTCTGTTCGCATCCAGATGGAGCGGGATCATACCGTTGCCAGCGGCGGGCCTTACCGGGTCGTGCGCCATCCGGGCTACGTCGGGTATATCGTATCCTCGTTCGCAACGTCTCTGGCCCTCGGCTCGCTGTGGGCGTTCATCCCGGCGGTGCTTACGATGTGTCTTCTCGTCGTCCGCACGGCGCTGGAAGACCGGACCTTGCTGGAGGAGCTCGACGGCTACAAGGAGTACGCCGGGCGGGTGCGCTACCGCCTGCTGCCGGGCATCTGGTAGCCGCCAGTGTAAGAAACAGTTGAGCATCACCGAGAATGGAGGATTGAGAAAATGGAGAATAAACAAACTTTCTTCGATTTTGCAGCTGAGGTGGGCCTCACGAAACATCTGGGAGGCGTCGGGGCCACAGAAGAGCT
>Ga0307430_1000051_pt1 | contig 102164 bp, 84 predicted proteins | sample SalMarWE160130MG_FD_202159 | JGI IMG/M metagenome (GOLD analysis project Ga0307430, IMG submission 202159) | Salt marsh sediment microbial communities from the Plum Island Ecosystem LTER, Massachusetts, United States - WE1603-130 | ecosystem: Environmental > Aquatic > Marine > Intertidal zone >... | reverse complement strand
AAATTAACCTTGATTTTGTCTTTGATAGTCTTATTTACTTATTATATAGATTTTTTAAAAAATCGTATAACTACAGCCTGATAGTGGTTGATTTAAAATAGTCCCTTTTAAGAGGGGACTCATTAATCCATCATTCCATTCCTTTTATTATCTGAAAAAACAAGTTAATTTTGTTGCTTGCTCTAACATTTGTATATTAAGAGTAAAGAATAAGATTTAATGAACAGGAAACAAGATGAGTGTATTAAATAAGATACTGGGATTATTTCTTGGCAACAAGTATGAGAGGGATCTGAAGGAGATGTCACCTTTCGCTGATAAAGTAAAGAGTGAATATGAAAAACTGTCATCCTTAAGTAATGACAAGTTGCGTTCGCTGACTAAAAACCTCAAGGAAAGGGTGATGGACTCAATCAAAGAGGAAGAGGAACAGATAGCAATATTGAAGGGTAAAGCAGCTGCGGAGGATGATGTTATTGCAAAAGAAGGCTTTTATGATGAGATTGATAAGATTGAAGAGAAGATAGATATTAAGCTGGAAAATTTCCTCGATGAATTGCTTCCCGAGTCCTTTGCGGTAGTGAAAGAAACGGCAAAGCGTTTTAAAGAGAATGAACAGCTTGAGGTGACAGCCACAGATTTCGACAGGGATCTTGCAGCAATGAGGGATAGTATTGAGATCAAAAAGGATAAAGCCTACTGGAAAAACAGGTGGATAGCCGGAGGAAATGAGATAACCTGGGATATGGTTCACTATGATGTCCAGCTTATAGGAGGAGTGGCTCTGCATAAGGGTAAGATTGCTGAAATGGCTACAGGTGAGGGTAAAACACTTGTGGCAACCCTGCCTGTTTTCTTAAATGCCCTGGCGGGCAGGGGAGTGCATGTTGTTACAGTAAATGATTACCTGGCACGCCGTGATGCCGAATGGATGGGACCGATATATGAATTCCACGGATTCACTGTTGATTGCATAGATAAACATGAACCAAACTCAGCTGCAAGGCGTAGAGCCTACCAGGCTGATATCACATTTGGTACAAACAATGAATTTGGGTTTGACTACCTGAGGGATAATATGGCAATTAACCCCGAAGACCTGGTACAGAGAAAACATAATTATGCAATAGTAGATGAGGTCGACTCTGTTCTTATTGATGATGCACGTACACCATTGATAATCTCAGGTCCGACAGCTAAAAGTGATACACAGCAGTTTGATGAACTGAAGCCCAGGGTTGAAAAGCTGGTTAGTGCCCAGAAAAAACTTGTGACCCAGGTGCTTGCAGATGCAAAACGCCTAATAAATGAAGATAATACGCAGGAAGGGGGACTTTTATTGCTCAGGGCATATAAAGGGTTGCCTAAAAACAGCGCATTGATAAAATATCTCAGTGAAGAAGGTAGAAAGTCACTGTTACTGAAAACGGAAAACTTCTATATGCAGAATAATAGCAAGGAAATGCCGAAGGCAACAGATCCCCTGTATTTTATTATCGATGAAAAAAATAACTCAATAGAACTCACCGAAAACGGAATTGACCTGATTTCGACCTCAGTGGAAGATGCAAGCTTTTTTGTTCTGCCTGATGTCGGTAACGAGATAGCTGAAATAGAAAAATCTGACCTTACTGATAAGGAAAAATTCAGAGCCAAGGATGAATTGCTCCAGGATTTTTCCGTTAAATCAGAGCGAGTACATACCATGAACCAGTTGCTTAAAGCATATACACTTTTTGAATTAGATGTGGAATATGTTATGATCGATAACAAGGTTAAGATTGTTGATGAGCAAACAGGCCGTATTATGGAAGGCCGCAGGTATTCTGACGGATTGCACCAGGCTATTGAAGCAAAAGAGAGGGTTAAAGTGGAAGCTGCAACCCAGACCTTTGCTACAATAACGTTGCAGAACTATTTCAGAATGTATCATAAACTATCCGGTATGACCGGTACAGCTGAAACCGAGGCAGGAGAGTTCTGGAACATTTATAAATTGGATGTTATGGTTATCCCTACAAACGAGCCTGTGGTAAGGGACGACAGGGATGATATGGTATATAAAACAAAAAGGGAAAAATATAATTCCGTAATTGATGAGATCCTTGATCTTAACAGTAATAAAAGGCCCGTGCTCGTTGGTACAACATCAGTTGAGATCTCTGAGCTGCTGAGCAGGATGCTGAATATGAAGGGAATAAGACATAATGTGCTGAATGCCAAACTTCATGCCCGTGAAGCCGAAATAGTTGCTGAAGCAGGAAAAGAGGGTGCTGTTACCATCGCAACCAATATGGCAGGACGGGGTACCGATATTAAACTGACTCCATTTGTTAGAGAAGCAGGCGGACTGGCTATTATTGGTACTGAAAGACATGAATCACGAAGGGTTGACCGACAGCTGAGAGGAAGGGCAGGACGACAGGGTGACCCGGGTTCATCACAGTTTTATGTCTCCCTGGAAGATGACCTCATGAGACTGTTCGGATCAGAGAGGATAGCTGGTGTAATGGATCGTCTTGGCCTTCGTGAAGGGGAGATGATACAGCACCAGATGATCTCTAAATCAATTGAGAGAGCACAGAAAAAGGTCGAAGAAAATAATTTCGGTATACGTAAGAGACTGCTCGAATATGATGATGTGATGAACAGCCAGAGGGAAGTAATATATAAAAGGCGCAGACATGCACTGCAGGGAATAAGACTTAGCGTTGATATCGCAAATATGATGTATGATGTGTCTGAAAGTATAGTGAATACCTACCTCCCTGAAGGGGATTATGAAAATTTCAGTATTGACCTGCTGAGATCCTTCTCAATGGAGTCACCCGTAGATGAGAAAGAATTCCTGAAAATAAATCCCGATGAGCTTATTGAGATGTTGAACAGGAATGTAATTGATACATACAAAAGGAAAGTTGAGAAAATATCTTCTGAAGCATACCCGGTAATAAAAGATGTGTATGAGAGACAGTCACATGTATATGAAAATGTTGTTGTTCCAATATCAGATGGGACAAAGGTATACCAGGTAATAACAAACCTGAAAACTACTGTTGAATCCGACGGTAAAGAACTGGCCCGGTCATATGAAAAGACCGTTGTGCTGGCAACTATTGATGAGCTGTGGAAAGAACACCTGCGTGAAATGGATGAACTGAAACAGGCAGTGCAGGCTGCAACATATGAACAAAAGGACCCACTTCTGATATATAAATTCGAGTCTTTTGAGTTGTTTAAATCAATGATAGAAAGGGTAAATAAAAATGTTATATCCACATTGATGAAAGGGCATATACCGAGTCCTGATCCCGATCAGGTACGTGAGGCTGAAAGACGTAGGAGAACGGATATGAGCAGGTACAGGACATCAAAAAGCGATTATTCCTCATATAGCGATACTTCAGGAAGCGGGCAACCTGATAAACCGCAGAAAGCCGAACCCGTCAGGGTTGACAAAAAGGTAGGCCGCAATGATCCATGCCCCTGCGGAAGTGGTAAAAAATATAAACACTGTCACGGCAGGGTCAGTACCGGACCACCACAGCAACCACAGAAAGAGGCTTAAGCAGGTTCTTTCAGCTTTAGATCCTCAAGGGTTGTGTTAATCTTTGTACTGGTTTGTCTTGAAACAGCGGTCAGGGGAAGACGCAGGTAGTTCTGACATAGTCCGAGAAAGTTCATCACAGACTTGATACCTGCAGGATTACCATCAACAAAAAGAAGGTCGATCAGTTCAGTGTATTTATAATGGATCTCACGTGCACTGATTAATTTCAACCTCAGAGCAAGACTTACCATTTCTTTCCATTCAGCAGGAAAAGCATTGCCCAGTACCGATATTACCCCTGATCCACCGAGAGCAATCAAAGGAAGGGTTATAAGATCATCACCTGAAATAACAAGAAAATCCCCAGGTTTCCCATTTATTATTTTCATTACCTGGGAGAGGTTTCCTGATGCTTCCTTAATACCAACAATATTATCAAATCCCCATGCCAGCTCAAGACAGGTCTCAGCTTCTATATTACTGCTGGTCCTGCCCGGAACATTATACAGTATGATGGGCACAGGCGAAGCTGTGGATATCTCTTTGAAATGTAAATGTATACCTCTTTGTCCGGGTTTATTGTAATAGGGAGCAACAGAGAGAATACCATCTATACCTTCAAAATCAGTACGCTTGATGGTATCTGTTACATTTTGTGTATTATTACCCCCTATACCGAGAATAACAGGAACCCTGCCATTATTGATCTCTTTAATATACGAGGTGACAGCTTCCTTTTCTTCCTGGTTCAGTGTCACTGCCTCACTTGTTGTTCCCATAACAACAAGATAATCACAACCTCCGTCAATAATATAGTTGGTAATAGTCTCCAATGCCTTAAAATCAACACTCCTGTCAGATTTGAAAGGTGTTATCATGGCAACACCAAGGCCTTCAAGTTTTTTCATAGTGAATATCCGTTTTTCATTTCTTATGCGCCGGTATTAATCATTTCCAGATAGTATTTAACCTGTTGCAGGTAATATGCCGGATCATACTTTCTGGTAATTTTAATAGTCATATCTAACTTATCACTGTATGCTGAACTCTCGGCTCCAACCTTGAATTCGGCCCGGGACAGTACCGTGATATATTTAGCAGGGAAATAATTATTATTGTTTATATCGATGAGTATTTCATAGGGTGTATTAATAAACTCATCAATATCAACTGATTGAGGGATAAATAAGAAATTGAGGTCTGACTTTTTTACGCATGTCAGGTATCTTATTAAAGTATATTCATCGGGCAGGATATTCTTTGGATAATAACAGACTATATCTACCTGGATATTTATCTTCTGCATTTCCTGGTAGAAGGCTGTTATTGCTTCAAAATCGGCTATATTGCTGCCATCCCATACTATACCTATCTTATGGGAATTATGTAGGTTATTGAATTTTTTGCGTCGTTTTGTCTTTTTCAGACGCTGCTTCAGTATAAACCCGCCAATAAATAGCCGTGTGCCTTTGAAGAGTTCCATCCTACAAACCTAATCGATTTTTAGGGAAAATTATTCCGATATCTATATTTTCTTTAACAATTTAAGAAAATCATTCTCGCTCATTATGTCTATACCCATTTTTTTTGCTTTTTCTTTCTTGGAGGGTCCCATACTTTTACCTGCAAGAATAAAGCTTGTGTTTGAGCTGACCGAAGACACATTCTTCCCTCCGTTTTCTTCAATCATATTCTTATATTCATCCCTGCTGTGTTTCTCAAATTCACCTGATATGACTATATTTTTACCTTCAAGGATATCTGATTCTGTTTTTTGAGGCTCCCCTGATTCCATTTTAACACCATATTTCCTAAGCCGGTCCAGAACCTCCCTGTTATTGGGCGACCTGAAATAATTGATTATACTGCCGGCAATTTTGTCCCCTATCTCAGGTATATTAACCAGGTCATCAAACTTTGCCACAGATAAATTATCTATTGAACCGAAATGAGCTGCTAATAGTTTCGAAACAGTTTCACCAACAAACCGTATCCCCAGGGCATACAATACTTTGTGGAATGGAACTGACTTTGATTCTTCTATGCTTCTTAAGATATTATCAGCCGATTTGTCACCCATACGTTCCAGCCCGACAATTGATTCTTTATCCAGGGTATAAAGATCAGCTATGTTATTTAATAGTCCCGACCGGTACAGCAGGTCGGTTGTTTCCTCTCCCATGCCATCAATATCCATTGCTTTCCTGCTTATATAGTGTTCAATCCTTCCCTTTATCTGTGGCGGGCATTCATATATGTTAGGGCAGTAATGATTTGCTTCTCCAGGTAATTTCCTCAAGGGGCTTCCACATTCCGGGCAGCTGTTTATAAACTCAACAGGCTTTGCATCATCATCACGCTCATTTATATCAACTCCAACTATCTTGGGTATGATTTCACCACCTTTTTCGACGTAAACCGTATCTTTTATATGAAGATTCAGTAATTTTATCTGGGCTTCATTATGCAGAGTAGCTCTTTTTACCACTGTACCTGCCAGCGACACCGGTTCAAGGTTAGCCACAGGAGTAACAGTACCTGTTCTGCCTACCTGGAATGTTACTGAAAGTAACCTTGTCTTTGCCTGCTCAGCCTTGAATTTGTAAGCTATAGCCCATCTTGGTGATTTGGCTGTTGTGCCAAGTTTTTTCTGATCATCAATAGAATTGACTTTTATAACCACGCCATCAATCTCAAAGGGCAGGTTTTTTCTTTCTTTATCCCATCGTTTGATATACTCCATAATTTCAGGCATGCCTTTACATAATTTTATTTCACGTGGTATCCTGAATCCCCATTCCCTTGCTTTCTGGAGGTTATCATAGTGATTATCACAGGGGAGAGAATCTCCCATGATGTAATAAAGATAACAGTCAAGCGGCCTGCTGGCCACTATCGAAGGGTCCTGCATTTTTAGTGTACCGGCAGCTGTGTTTCTTGGATTGGCAAATGGTTGTTCCCCCTTTTTCAGAAGCTCTTCATTAAGCTTTTTAAAACCATCTACAGGAAGAAAAATCTCACCCCTGACGGTAAATTCAGAAGGGTAATCATTATTACGTAATTTCAGTGGTATGCTCCTGATGGTCCTAACATTGTTGGTTACATCATCACCCATCTCGCCATCGCCACGGGTAACAGCTGTATCGAGAATACCGTCTTTATATGTTATACTAATTGATGCTCCGTCGTATTTTAACTCACACACATATTCAACCTCCCTGCCCAATGCACCGGTCACACGTTTATTATAATCATATATCTCCTCTTCACTATAAGTATTACTAAGCGAGAGCATTGGGTATTTATGGTTTACCTGCCTGAATTCACGGGTTATATCGCTGCCAACTCTCCTGGTCGGGGAATCATCGGTCCTGAGATTTGGAAACTTTTCTTCCAGATCAATTAATTCTTTCAGAAGAAGGTCAAATTGAAAATCTGATATCAGGGGCTTATTAACTACATAGTAATTATAATTATGATCGTTAATTTCTTTTTTAAGCTGTTCTATGCGACCATGTGCTTCTTTATCTCTCATTCCTTTTTTCAAATCTGTTTTACATTACTCCCATACCCCGTTTATCACAGAATTGCAGAATTTACATCTGCCATTTTCAATATTATTTGTAATAATTCTGTATCCTACTCTTTCAACAACTTTCTTTCCGCATTTATCACACCAGGTATCTGATGCGTGCGTACCTGGTACATTACCGATGTATACGTGATTAATACCTTCTTCCTTAGCAATATCCCATGCTTTATTCAGGGTACTGACTGGCGTTGGAGGCAGCTGTTCGAGCTTATACATGGGATGGAATCTGCTGAAATGAAGAGGGGTGTCACTAAAGCCATTTGCATAAAGCCATTTACACATTTCTCTTATTTCGTCCATCTTGTCAGTATAATCAGGAACAATTAAATTGGTTATCTCGAGCCACACTTTTTGTTCTTTCAGTGTCTTGAGTGTTTCCAGTACAGGCTCTAATTTTCCTCCTGTCAGTTTAAGGTATGTTTTATCATTAAAGGATTTAAGATCAATGTTAGCAGCATCAATAACACTGCTTAGCTTCAGGAGTGGCTCATTGTTGATATAGCCGTTTGAAACGAGAATATTTCTCAGCTCTGATTGCTTGGCAAGGGTGGCCGTATCAAATACATATTCATAGAAAGTTATTGGCTCTGAATAAGTGTATGATATTGATTTGCACTTATATTTAAGAGTATTACTTATTACTTTATCGGGCATAAGGTCGGTGTTCCGTGTTTTGTCAGGGCTTGTCTGCGATATGGTCCAGTTCTGACAATTCAGGCATGCCAGGTTACACCCAGCAGTGGCAATGGAGAAAGTAAGCGTAGCAGGCATAAAATGATACAGCGGTTTTTTCTCAACGGGATCGAGGTTAACTGAACACGGATTACCATAAGCCATGGTATATAATTTACCGTCTTTTACAATACGGTTCCTGCAATCACTTAATTCACCTTCTTTTAATACACATTCGTTAGGGCATATTCTACACATTACCCCTTTAGCTGACTCTTCCTGGTACAGAGCAAGCCTGTAATTGTTTCTATTCACCTGGCTTAAAGGACTGCCATTTATGAAATTCGGACAAATACTCATCCCTCCGGCAGCCAATAGGCAATTCTTGACAAATTCACGCTTTTTCATAGATCCGTCTATGTTTCTTAATAAATCAGTTTCCTGATACCAATTATTACCTGATTGGTAATATAAGAGGCAAAATTAATAAAAGCAAGAATATAGAATGTCAATTTTATACCATAAAGCGGTACAAATATTCCTGCTATAACCATAAAGCCCAGGGCAGCCCCACACAGGTCAGCAAAGTAAATACTTGAAATAATCCTTGAATTAATCTTTCCATCTGTTTTCCTGCGATAGTAATAGCCTGCCAGAATAGCAGGAATTAATATAATAACAAGTGATATTATAACCGGGATACTACCATACCTGGTTTCCAGTATCAACGGGGATAATAATGCAAAAAGTATTGCCAGTAAGCCAAGCAGGGCAGGACTCATGTCAACAAGTTTTATCCTGATATTTAGCTTAGAAGAACTGCCAATAGCAAGTCCACCCATAGCAACAGCTATCAACAATCCCGCCAGCTGATAGAAATTACCTGCAGTTGATTGTATCAGGATAAGAGCCAGTATCTCTGTGCCCGCAAGGTTAAGTGATGTACTGTACATTGTCCTGGAGCTGTTGTTGCCTGTAAAGAAGGGAAAAAGCAGCAAAAGGCAGATGACTATAATAACAAACAATCTGTTACTGCCTGTCTTTTCTAATTGGTGCTTCTGGATGTAAAAAACTGCCCTTGGTTTATCCAGCAGGTTTTTTTGCAGACTGCTGTCAATTACCCCTAACACCTGGTCAGAATTATACTTGATAATCTCATTATTAAGATAATAACCATTCACGTAAGTATTGTCTATGCCCCTTGCGCTGATAAGCTCAGGTATTGATATCTTCAGTTTTTCATCTGAAGATAGCAGGTATACAGATTCACCTTTAATAGGGAGTATATATGAAAATACATCATTTAAACTGTTATATACGGTTGACAGGAAACCGGATTCTTCCTCGCTTATATAACTGCTGGAAGAACCTGCTTTAAGCATAAATACCCCGCCCTTATTTAATATCTCTTTTATATCAAGGAAATATTCCTTAGTATAAAAGCGGTTTGTCACTATATTATCAGGTTCTGTCAGAAGGGAAATTATAACATCATACTTCTTCCTGTGTCTGCGGATATAATTGAAAGCATCATCGTTTTCAATGAATACTTCCGCTTCTGTATATTCTATGGTTGTATCCTGAGTGCATGCTATTAGTTCAGGATCGCGCTCGAGGTATGTTATTGATTTTACTGATCCGTATTTAAGAGCTTCCTGTATGTGTTTATCGGTACCTCCTGATATAATAAGTATATCTTCAGGCTTATCATGTTGAACCATAGCATAGTGGATATTTTCTTCCCTTTGTTTTACATCCTGTTCATAATCAATCAGCCGGTGATCATAGAAAACACTTTTTTCACCTTCGTACTCACTTATGGCGATATTGCCGTATTTTGAATCAATACTCTTTATCACTTTTACGCTACTGAGAAGGATATTCCTGATATATGTGTCAGGTTCAAAGATAATTACTGTTACCAAACACAATGATGCAATGATGACTAACAACCTGTGAAACTTGAATTTTCCTGCCAGGAGAAAAATAATGTAATATAGAAGGACTGCTGCTATTAATATCTGGAAGTTACCCAGTATGTTACCGGTAAAAAGAGTAACAAGTATACCGGCAAGCATGCTACCTGTTGTTTCAATAGCAAATGAATTACCGGGCAGCAATAAAGTTTCCCTGCTTGCATTAAATGAGAGCCTGACAAAAAGGTATCCGGATAAGAAGCAAAAAGGGATTAATGAAAGGCCTGTTATTATCAGTGTATAGATAATTCCCGGTGTCACACCTTCCTCAATTAATATCTTTGAAAGTAGAATATATATCAGGAAGGAAATTATACTCCCGAGAGGCAGTATGGTTGTTAAGGTCAGTATATTTGTCCGCTTGTTTTTTCCGGCCAGTTTTGCTCCAAGGGCTGATACAATTATCCAGCATGCGAAGACAGCACCTGCCGCTATTTCATATCCACCTGAGAGGTTTAATATTTCTCTTAGAAAGATAACCTGTACAGCGCCTGAAATGAAGCCCAGCAGTAAGAGCATTATCCTGAAATTACCTGCCGGCAAAATGCTTTCTTCCGGGGTGTCATATGTCTTCTGCTTTTCCTTACTACCCTTTATTAAGCTTTTAAAATAACCTAAATGCCATGTAAGGTGTATAAGGGCGGTAAATGACAGGGCAATACCGAAATCGACATGCCAGTTCAGTATCTTTTCCACACCTTCTATATCCCATTTATAATTTGATTGAAGAGCAAGGAAGATACCCGCCGTAGCCGTAATAAGGAATGTAAACAGGAGAATGGTATTCCAGAATGACCTGTGAGCTCTGGTTGTAATAAGACCAAATTTACTGCCGGTAAGGGTCAGGAAGTACAAAATGACTGAAATGATACCTATAATTATTACATGATACATAACATTTAGTCCTCCCCGAAAACAAATGCTTCGTAGACGTAAATTTCGGCATCTTTCCAGCCTGTCCATCCCAGTCCTGCTTTATCACGGGAAATATGACCCAGGAAATCAGTAACTGTCCAGTCCCTGTTATGGGCAACCTGGGGGAGAAATGTGCCGGAGCGTATTCCCTTCTTTATATAAACACCATGCTGGCCCAGTATTATTTCGTTTATGTCATCAATTTTTCTCATCGGACTTAAAACTGATATTTCAATACTGACTTTTTCAAACTCTTCCTGGCTCAGGGGACTAAACCGTGCATCATTAAAAGCAGCCTCGAGTGACATTAACATCACAGTTTCGTATAGTGACTCAGACGGCATGAACCGGCCTATACAACCCCTCAGCTGGCCATCAATATTAAGTGTTACAAATGCACCCAGTTTCTTCAGTAATGCCGGAGATAGATTCGATTCCTTTATTACCGGCTGTTTATCCTTGTAAAGGAACGATCTGATTGATTCCCGTGCAATTTCAAGCAGCTTACGCTGATCTTCATGACTGATGCTGAAATCAGTGTTGATATTACTATTATAGTCCTTATCAATAAGAGCAACAGAGTGATAGCCTACTACACCAGACTTGTCTCCGTAATTACTGTGTCCGGAATTGCGGTATAAAATATGCTTAAATTCATGTCCGGGCTGTGCCTCAGCAAGATAAAGCAGCACAAGACCCGAGGTCCATCCACACATGCTGGTAGCCAGGCCATCTATATTCATTTCTGAATTCTTCCTGAGTGTTCTGAGGAAGGTATCAGGGTCACCTGAAAGCAGTCCCTTCACAGTTGCATTGTCAACTTCAGTTGCATCTTCAAATGATGGGTAATGACTGAAATCGCTGCTTATTACAAACAGGTTATTACCAGTGAAATAGGGTCTCAGGACATCGGCTATATCTTTGCATACTTTACTGTTCTGTGTACCGAGAATAATTGGGACTATCCTGATATCATTACCCAGGTGATACTGGAGAAAGGGTATCTGCACTTCAAGGCTGTGTTCACTGCTGTGGGCGGCTATAAAGTAACTGAATACCTTTGAATTATTAATCAGTTGTTCTGCAAGCTCAGTATTTACCTTAACAGTACCCAGTGGTGTTTTATAGTTCCCCTCTGTATAAACAGATGCACCTGGAAAAGATACCCTGTGACTGGAACCAATAAGGAAAATATTGTCATATTTTGTGCCTGATGGTATAAAGCCAACAGCAGAAGCAGCTACAGTTCCTGAAAAAACATACCCTGCGTGCGGTGAGATTATAGCCCTAACCCTCCCTTCAGGCTTTAAAGTCTCTGAGCTCATGCTTGCAGCATCCTTAAAAAGTTGATCCAATTGGCTTTTCAATTCTGATTCCCGTGCAGGATAAAATGATCCTGCCACAACGGGATCCCTGTCATGTCCTTTTTGCTGGCCTGAAATATTCATGGTCATAAATATCATTATCAGAAATCCATAAATGGTTTTCATAGGTTTTGGAAAATAATTACCGCTAATAAAATTAAGAAAACAGATGCAGAAAAGAAAAAGTCTTTAGTGTATTTATCAGAGCAGGATGAGTCTTTCTTTCAAAACAGCACCATAATCATCGATCCCGAATACCTTAGCCCCCAGGCTTACTGTAGCATCATTGATAACTTTCAGGACCATGGCAACAGCTTCCTGAATATCTTCATCATCCATTTCGTCATAGTCTTCTACATGGAAGTAAAGATTGATTGTCAGAAGCTTATCACGATCATCTATTCTTGAGAGAGTCTTTACCATGCGGGCCATCCATATTGATGAGGCAGTATTGAAATAGGATAGGTTGAAATGCAGGTAGGTTTTTTCAACCGGATTCTTGATGTACTCCTTGATCCAGTCTAATACTGGTTCATAAATTTTTGTAGCATTTTCAGGTGTTGATTTACCTTTAAGAATCAACACCCCTTCATCCGGATCAAAATCAATCTCGGGTGTGTTCCTGGATTCTGGAATGTATAGTTTTGAAATATTCATAACTCAGCCTCAACGGAAAAGTTGGTGGTTTGTTTCAAAAGTATACCTTTTTTTTGAGACATTATTATCTGTTCGTCAAAAAATATCTGCAGTCTGTCAAAGAAGAACTGCATTTTATACAAATATAAAAAAAATGCAAGTTATTCTGATCAAAATCCTGTACATAAAATATATTATCTTTGCAGGCTGACAGGTATTATCAAAAGATGGAGAAGACAATAGAAAAAAACATTATCGATGCGGTTAAGAAGCTATATGGTTCGGATATCGATACGGCAGATCTCCAGATCCAGGTAACCAGGAAAGAATTTGAAGGAGATATTACAGCTGTAGTCTTTCCATTAATTAAGTACTCAGGGAAACCACCTGAAGAGACAGCGAATGATATCGGCAATTATATACTTGAAATCAATCCTGGTATCAATGCCTTTAACGTGGTAAAAGGTTTCCTGAATCTGCAGGTAAATAATACAGCATGGCTTGAGGAGTTCATTAAGCTGCGGTCGGTAAAATCAGGGTATGCATTTTCAGAAAAAGGCAAAGGGCAGACCACTCTCATTGAATACTCGTCACCTAATACCAACAAACCTTTGCACCTGGGCCATATAAGAAACAACCTCCTGGGATATTCTCTTTCAAGAATATTAAGTGCCTGCGGCCATCAGGTTTATAAGACGAATATAGTAAACGACAGGGGTATACATATATGCAAATCAATGTTAGCCTGGAAGCTCTACGGGGAAGGCGAAACTCCTTATGAAAGCGGGATGAAGGGTGATCATTTTGTAGGTAAATATTATGTTGAGTTTGAGAAAGCATATAAAAAAGAGTTAAGAGAGCTTACCGCGATGGGTATGACTGAAGAAGAGGCAGCTGAAAAATCAACCATGATGGCAGGAGCCAGAGAACTCCTGAGAAAATGGGAGGCAGGGGATAAAGAAACAGTTTATCTTTGGAAGGAAATGAATAGCTGGGTATATGAAGGTTTCAATATTACATATAAGGCTTTGGGTGTTGACTTTGATAAGATATATTACGAATCGGATACCTATAAACTGGGCAGGGACATTGTTAAGGAGGGACTTGACAAGGGGATTTTTTACAGGAAAAAGGATGGTTCAGTGTGGGTGAACCTGTCATCGGACAAACTGGATGAAAAACTATTATTGAGGGCCGATGGTACAGCTGTTTATATGACACAGGATCTTGGTACGGCAGTGGAAAGATATAATGACTATAAATTTGACCAGCAATACTATGTGGTTGGTAACGAGCAGAATTATCACTTCCAGGTTCTCAAATTAATATTAAGTAAACTGGGATATGAATGGGCTGATGGCATACATCATTTTTCATATGGTATGGTAAACCTGCCTGAAGGTAAAATGAAATCAAGAGAAGGCAAAGTGGTTGATGCAGATGACCTGATAGACACCATGTTTATTACAGCCAGGGAGATGTCTGAAGAACTCGGTAAGCTGCATGATTACACTGCTGAGGAAAAAGAAAACATCTACCGTAAAATAGGTCTGGGTGCATTGAAATACTTTATCCTTAAAGTTGATCCACGTAAGAATATGCTGTTTAATCCCAGGGAATCGATCGATTTTAACGGCAATACCGGGCCATTTGTCCAATATACATATGCCAGGATAAAATCAGTATTGAGAAAAGCAAAAGATTATGATTATTCAGAGGACATTAAAAGTGGTGATCTTGAACTGAATGAGAAAGAATCAGGCCTGGTGAAGCTCCTCAGGAGGTTTGAGACAGTGGTGCTTGAATCAGCAGAAACACTTAATCCTTCTGTAATAGCAAATTATGCATATGAACTGGCAAGGGAGTTTAACCAGTTCTACCATGATTATTCCATTCTTGGCGAAAAAGACCTTTCGGTAAGGAGTTTCAGGATAGGTTTATCAGAATATACAGGCAAAATCATAAATGAGTCAATGGGGCTGCTGGGCATAGATATGCCAGAGAGAATGTAATATTATTAATATATTTGATAAAGCATAAAAAAGAGGAAAAGTAATGTTTGAAAATTTAACTGACAGGCTGGAGCGGTCTTTTAAAATGCTGAAAGGGCAGGGTAGGATAACAGAGATCAATATTGCTGAGACCTTAAAAGATGTGAGACGTGCATTGCTTGATGCAGATGTTAATTATAAAATAGCCAAAACATTTACCGATACAGTAAAAGAAAAAGCCCTTGGACAGAATGTGCTTAATGCTGTTAAACCATCACAAATGATGGTCAAGATTGTTCATGATCAGCTGGCCAGCCTCATGGGGGGTGAAAAAACTGATATTAACCTTAAGGGTAATCCATGCATTATACTGGTAGCAGGATTGCAGGGGTCAGGTAAAACTACTTTTAGTGCTAAGCTTGCAAGGATGCTGAAAAGTAAAAATGGTAAGAATCCCATGCTGGTGGCAGGTGACGTTTATCGTCCTGCAGCTATCGAACAGTTAAAAGTGCTTGGTGAGCAGATTGGAGTGCCAGTATATACAGAAGATGAAAATAATGATCCTATAAAAATAGTCAAAAGAGCAGTAAAAGAAGCAAAGAATTCGGGATTTGACCTGCTTATAATTGATACCGCAGGCCGCCTGGCGATTGACCAGGAAATGATGAACGAGATAGCTTCCATCAAAGAGGCAGTCAATCCGCATGAAATATTATTTGTTGTAGATTCCATGACAGGACAGGATGCTGTTAATACTGCCAAAGAATTTAATGACAGACTCGATTTCGACGGTGTGGTGCTTACTAAACTGGATGGTGATACAAGAGGTGGTGCAGCCTTATCAATAAGGGGGATCGTTAATAAACCAATCAAATTTATTGGTTCAGGTGAAAAACTGGATGCCATTGATATTTTTCATCCTGACAGGATGGCCGACAGGATACTGGGAATGGGTGATATAGTTTCACTTGTCGAAAAAGCCCAGGAACAATACGATGAGCGTGAAGCTGCCCAGATGAAGAAGAAAATAGCAAAGAACCAGTTCGACTTCAATGACTTCATTTCGCAAATACGCCAGATAAAGAAAATGGGTAATGTTAAGGACCTGATGGATATGATACCGGGAGTGGGTAAAGCAATGAAAAACCTTGATATCGACGATGATGCATTTAAAGGGATAGAGGCAATAATACATAGCATGACTCCTGAAGAAAGATCAAATCCTGTACTGATTAGTGGGAGTCGCAGGAAAAGAATCGCTAATGGCTCCGGGACCACTGTCCAGGAGGTGAACCAGCTGCTCAAACAATTTAATGAAACCAGGAAAATGATGAAGGCCGTATCAGGAAAAGGAGGAGCTGCACAACTTTCAAATATGCTGAGAACCAAATAAAAATTGATATGTATACAATAATTGACGGAAAGAAAGTATCCTCTGATATCAAACTTGAAATTGCAGAGGAAGTAAAGAAGTTCCAAGAAGAAAAAGGAAAAGTACCACATCTTGTCGCGGTACTGGTAGGTAATGACGGGGCCAGTGAAACCTATGTCTCACATAAAGTGAAGGCCTGTGAGCAGGTGGGTTTTAAATCTACCCTTATACGGATGGAAAGTACTGTAAGCGAAAAAGAATTGCTGGATAAAGTTAATGAACTTAATGCTGATGATGATATTGATGGGTTTATAGTGCAATTGCCTTTGCCGGATCATATATCCGAGAGCAAGGTGATTGAAGCAGTGGACCCCTTAAAGGATGTAGATGGCTTTCACCCTGTCAACCTGGGAAAGATGACTATAGGATTACCCTCATTCACTCCTGCCACTCCTTCAGGGATTATGGAGCTGATTAAAAGATATAATATTGAAACATCAGGTAAAAATTGTGTTGTAATAGGAAGAAGTAATATTGTTGGCAGGCCGGTAAGTATACTACTGTCAAAAAAGGGAGTTGATGCAACTGTTACGCTTGTTCATAGCAGGACCAGAAACCTGGAAGAAATAGTGAGAAGGGCAGACATAATAATTGCAGCCATGGGTATCCCGGAATTTGTAAAAGCAGATATGGTGTCAGAGGGAGCTGTAATAATAGACGTGGGAACAACAAGGGTAAAATCAGATAAAACAAAATCAGGATGGAAACTCAAAGGCGATGTTGATTTTGAAAATGTAGCTCCCAAATGCTCTTTTATAACCCCTGTGCCTGGAGGAGTAGGTCCAATGACTATAGTATCATTGCTGCAGAATACTCTTAAAGCCTGTAAACAAAAATACTGATTCTATTCGGCAAGAATCTCAAGATCTATACCTGTAAAGTAAAGATCATAACCGCCAAAACCTGAAGGACGGTCCGACGAAAATAACAGGAAATTATTACTGTAATCGGGACAACTGCCAATAAGTGGCCTGTATTCATTATGTTCAGTGTTAATTTCCGGGCCCATATTATACGGACTACTCCATTTACCTTCCCTGTAAACCGAGTAGTACAGGTCGAAACCTCCTATGCCGCCGGGCCGGTCTGATGTGAATATCATTATATTTTTCCTGATATAAGGACATTTATCGTTATAGTCACTGTTAACACTGTCAACAACATTTATAGTTGCAGGATCACCCTTGAGCCAGCTGTCAAATGATGATACGTCACCTATCGCGGCCTCCACTATATCAAAATCACCATCACTGTCATTGGTAAAGTAAACAGTTGTAAAATCATTGTCAAAGCAAATATATGCTTCATTAGAGCTGCTGTTTAATGCGGTTATTTCAGCAGGTTCCTGAATGAGAAGTGAATTGTAAGGATCTGCCGGTGAGTAGTTCAGGTATTTAAGATCCAGGCTGCCCAGTTCATCTTCTTCGGCATAAAAGAAATATTCAAGGCCGTTATTACCGTTGAAAAACCTGAGAGGCCCCAGTTCATCCCTTTCTGTATTTACTTTTTGCTCAAGGGAGCTATAAAAAGCGTTATTTAACATACTGCTTTCAACACAAAATCCAGCGTCAAACTGGCTGAACGTAAAAAAAATATAACCTGTTACGATATCGAACTGGGAACCCTGACTGTTTCTGTTGCTCGAGAACATGAGAGGCAGCTCACCCGCTATCTGGGGCAGGGCTACGTTATAATCATCATAGGATGAATTAATACCCTCAAGGTTGTAAATTTCTTCAGGGAATAAACCCGATTCATAATTTATCGGATTATTATCCTTGTTCGAACAATTACTCCCACCGGTTATTACCATTATTAACAGGGTGATAATGTATATGGTTAATGTTCTTTTCATATCCGAAACGTTTAATTATGGCATTTCAAAAATATGGAAAAATAATAATCAAAAAAAAACCGGGCAGAAACCCGGCTCTTTGAAGGTAGAATTTAGGTTAATTTTAGGGTAATTAAGGGTATGAGGGTAATCGTTAACTTTTCCTTTAATTACATTTCTATGATGAACAGAGGGTGCAAAAGGTTGCGTTTTCTTTCTTTCTTTCTTGACTATTTATTAACAATTAAGTGTTCTAGCCTGTATTACAGGTGTTTAAAAAAATGATTGACATGTTTATAAATCAAACGGCATGTTGTCGACAGTATAATAAAATATTTTAATTTTGCATGAAACATTTTATCCTGATGGAAGACCAGGGATTTGGACATATAGAGGAGGAAATAAGTGAAATAGTCAGGCGCTATGAGCGCATGCGAAAGAATAATGAGAACTTTTTCTTTGATGTTGCAGAGTTTGAGACAATAATCGATTACTATCTTGAACTTAACGATGTGAACTATGCATTTGAAGCAGCAGAGTCGGCATCAGCACAACATCCTGCTTCATCCTCTATCCAACTTAGAAAGGCAAAAGTACTTATCGATAAAGGAAGACCTGTTGATGCCCTCAAAATAGCCAAGGTCATTGAAAAGCTTGAGCCCAGTAATTATGAGGTGTTTCTGCTTAAAGGAGCTGCTCTGGGAATGCTGGGTGATTTAAACGGTACAAAGAAATATTTTGACATAGCCCTTTCTGTTGACGAAACTGAAGAGATAAATATTCTTTTTAATATTACAGAGATACTGAATAACCTGAATCACTATGCCTTATTGACCAAATATCTTTTGCGCCTGGTTGAGCTGGAACCTGAATACAGCAGTCATCTGTATGACCTGGCTTTTGCCTATGAAAAGCTTGGAGACTCTAGAAACAGTATTCACTACTATAAGAAATACCTGGATGAAGAACCTTTCTCAGATAATGCCTGGTATAATTTAGGACTCCTTTACACCAGGGAAGGTTTGAGAAAGAAAGCATTGGATGCCTATGAATATGCTATTGCCGTAAATCCTGAAAACTTCTTTGCTATTTTTAATATGGCAAATATTCTAAGTAAGGAAGGAAAGTACAGGGAAGCACTTGAGGCATATCTTCATTACCTTGAATTTGAAGAAGAAAGCTCAGAGGCAATGACTTATGCCGCAGAGTGTTATGAGAAAACAGGTGACAGGGAAAAGGCGCTTAAAATGTATAATGAAGCTATTGATATGGATCCGGATTTCTCAGAACCATGGTATGGTATCGGTCTGTTGTTGCTTCATGAAAAACCACAGGAAAGTCTAAAGTACTTCAGGAAAGCGGTGACTCTTAAATCAGATGAGCCGGAATACTGGTACTACCTTTCTGAAGCTTATTATTATTGCCATAATTTGAAAGAGTCGTTCAGATCACTTGTTGAATCAGTCACTGTTAATCCATACTATGATAATGCATGGCTGAAAATGGGAAAGATAATTATCGCGGGTGGATATTATCGTCATGCAGCAGGATTACTGGAGAAAGGAATGAAAGTTATAGGTGATGTTCATGGTATTAGGTATATACTGGCCTCAACATATCTTTTTTCAGGAAATAAAGATATGTTCATTACACATCTCGAAAAAGCCCTGACTGATTCACCCGGCTATTATAGATTCTTCCGGTCACTGTTTCCTGATCAAATGATAGACAAGAGAATGCAAAAAATTATTAGAAAGAATATAAAAAAATAGCCTTATGATAGTTAATTTGCCGGATATGCCTGACAGAACGGAAAAACCCAGGAACAGCGGCCTCACAATGGTAATGGATAAGGGCATCAGCGTTAGGGAGGCAGAAGACCTGATGAGCGTTGGAAGTGATTATATTGATTACCTCAAGCTTGGATTCGGGACCTCCGTTTTTACCCCCGGGGTCAGGGAGAAAGTTCAGGTGTATGAATCAGCTGGTGTAAGAACATATCTGGGAGGTACCCTGTTTGAAGCTTTTGTCGTGCGTAACAAGTTTGATGAATACGTGGAGCTTATTGATAAACTGGGCATTAAATCAATTGAAGTCTCAGACGGTTCATATGAAATGGAGCAGGATATAAAGACAGATTTTATAAGAAGGCTTGCAGAAAAATATTATGTCCTTTCTGAAGTGGGCTCAAAGAAGAAAGACGTAATATATAGCCCGGAAGAATGGGTGGAAATGATGGTTTCAGAACTGGAAGCCGGATCAGCCAAAGTTATTGCAGAAGCCAGGGAAAGTGGAACAACAGGCATATATAATGACGATGGTTCAATTAATACTACCCTGATTGATAAGTTGTCGAGTGAGGTTGGGTTTGACCGTATTATATGGGAGGCACCCCTCAAATCCCAGCAGGCATGGTTTATAAAGCAGTTTGGAGCAAATGTAAACCTTGGTAATATTGCTCCCAATGAAATAATAGCCCTGGAGTCACTCAGGAATGGATTGAGGGGAGATACCTTTTTCCGGTTTTTACAGGGCCAATAATATTATATGCGAAAATTTTCAGATTACAGCCTGCTGTTCATCAAGGGAATGGGCATGGGTGCCGCAGATGTCGTTCCCGGAGTATCAGGTGGCACAATAGCTTTTATTACAGGAATTTACGAGGAGCTTATAACATCTATCAGGTCAATTGACCTGGAAGCCCTAAGGTTGCTTTTAAAACTTAAATTCGAGCCTTTCTGGAAAAAAATTAACGGCAATTTCCTGCTTGCTGTCTTTGGAGGAGTACTCGTAAGTGTGTTTTCTCTTGCCAGGATACTAAAATGGCTGTTGGCCAATCATCCCGTTTTAATATGGGCATTCTTCTTTGGCCTTATCCTGGCATCTGCGCTGGTTGTTATAAGGAAGATAAGGTCGTGGAATGCTGCCAGGCTGACCGGTCTGGTTTCAGGTACAATACTGATGTTCTTTGTTACCCGCTTTGCACCGGCCCAGACAACTGATGCCTACTGGTATATATTTATTACCGGGGCAATAGCAATTTGTGCTATGGTGCTGCCCGGGATATCAGGTGCCTTCATCCTTCTTATTCTTGGTAAATACCAGTTTATACTGAGCGCTGTAAGCAATCTTGATTTACTTGTATTACTAGTGTTCGGCCTCGGGATAATAACTGGGCTGCTGAGTTTTGCTAACCTTCTTTCATGGCTTTTCCGAAGGTATCATGACCTGACCATTTCAGTACTGGCCGGGTTTATTATAGGTTCACTGAACAAGATATGGCCATGGAAAGAAACAATCACTTCTGCTGTAACATCACATGGAGAAACAATACCGGTGGTTCAGCGTAATATTATGCCTTACCTCTACCATGATATAACAGGCTCAGAACCATTGCTGGTACCTGCACTTCTGTTGATGATAGCAGCTTTTATTATTGTAATAATACTGGATAACGTAAGCCGAAAGTAAATATGAGAAGATATGGCCTGATTGGATATCCCCTGGAGCATTCTTTCTCGCAGGATTTTTTTGCGACTAAATTCAGGAAGGAAAGAATAGATGCGATATATGATAATTTCCCCCTGAAAATACTTGATGATTTTCCAGGTCTGATTGAACAATATCCTGATCTTGAAGGTCTTAATGTTACACTACCATATAAGTCATTGGTTATGAAATACCTGGATGATATAGATAAAAGGGCACTACATGCAGGAGCTGTAAATGTTATCAGTATCATCAGGAAAGGCAGCAGTAGGATACTTAAGGGATACAATACCGATATTGATGGTTTTGTGCTGTCATTGAAACCATTGCTGGACAGGGAAATAAAGAAAGCCCTTATACTGGGTACAGGTGGAGCATCCCGGGCTGTGCAGGCTGGTCTTGATGATATTGGGATAGACTATTCTGTCGTTTCACGCGATAAGACGAAAGCCGAAATGACTTATCAGGACCTGACAGACGATATTATCAGGAACTGTCAGCTGTTAATCAATACTACACCCCTTGGTATGTTTCCCAATACGGAAAATGCCCCGGATATTCGATATGATTCACTTACCGAGGATTGTATTCTTTATGATCTCGTCTATAATCCCGAAAAATCACTTTTCCTGAGACTCGGACAGGAGAGGGGCTGCAGGATAAAGAATGGTATGGAGATGCTGCTTATTCAGGCTGAAAAAGCCTGGAAGATATGGAAAAGATAAACCTTTCAGAGAAATATGCCAGGATCATATTCTATGTTTTCAAGGAAAAGTCCTTCTGCAGGTGCTGATACACCGGCGGCCGACCTGTCTTTTGCCATAATTATGTTTTCTATCTCTGCGGGAGATTTTTTCCCTGTGCCTATTTCAACCATTGACCCCACAATTGACCTGACCATATTTCGCAGGAAGCGGCTGGCTCTTATATTAAAGACCAGGATATTATTGTCTGTTATCCAGCCTGCCTCGTATATTTTGCATATGTTGGTCTTTACCTGGGTGTGTAACTTGCTGAAACTTGTAAAGTCTTCGTATTTCATCAGGTAAGCAGAGGCCTGATTCATTGCATCAATATCCATATTACCATACCTGTACCATGTATATTTACGGCTGAAAGGATCTTTTTTCAGTGAGATATAGTACCTGTAAGTCCTGGACTTTGCATCATAACGTGCATGGGCCTGGTTATTAACCATCAGTAAATCATCAATTGAAATATCAGCTGGCAGGTAAGTATTTAAGCGAAACAAAATATTCTGGTTCCCTGCCAGGTCTTCTCTTGCGCTGTCAAAATGCGCAACAAATGACCGGGCATGCACGCCTGTGTCTGTTCTTCCGGCACCGGTAGTTTTGATTTTTTCACGAAGGATCACCGACAATGCTTCCTCAAGCTTACTTTGTACAGTTATTTTTCCAGGCTGAACCTGCCACCCGTGGTAGGAGGTACCATCGAATGAGAGAAATATGAAGTATCTTTTTTTCAAAGGCATTTTTAACAAATATAATATTTTATAATATTTTCCTGGTTATCAAACATTGCTGCCCTGAAAGAAGCTGAGAAAATTATACCTCCCGCCTGAGGCAGGAAAAATATGGTATTAATTTATTTGATAATTCATTGTAATAAGTATTTTTGTTTCTTTTACCGGAATCAGGATTTATTGATTCACATTTTTTCTTAATTCTTATTTAAAATCTTAAACTATGAAGGTTGACTTAAGTTGGATAGATTATCTGATAATGATGATCTACTTTGCTTTTGTGCTGGGCATAGGCTGGTTCTTGCGCAAATACATGAAGAATGCCAGTGCTTTTCTTGAGGCAGGGAGGTCAATACCTGCCTGGGTTGCGGGCCTCGCTTTTATTTCAACAAACCTGGGAGCACTTGAAGTCATGGGTATGACGGGCTCCGGGTTGAAATACGGGATGCTTACCACCCACTTTTATTGGATAGGAGCAATACCTGCCATGATATTCCTGGCTCTGTTTATGATGCCCTTTTATTACGGGTCCAAGGCAAGATCAGTGCCTGAGTTTCTGAAACTGAGATACGACGAAAAAACAAGAGGATTGAATGCTATCCTTTTTGCAGTAATGACAATCCTTGCATCCGGTATATCAATGTATGCACTGGCCATCCTTCTGGAAAAAATCCTGGGATGGGACTTTAATGTCAGTCTCTGGATATCAGCCTTGATAGTATTGGGATACACTTACCTCGGCGGTCTCTCTTCCGCAATATACAATGAAGTACTCCAGTTCTTCATTATTGTAATAGGACTGTTGCCACTTGTTTTCCTGAGTCTTCAGGATGTAGGAGGATGGGCAGGACTGAAAGAGAGCCTGGCCCCGATTGCAGAAACACAGGGATATGCATCTGATACAATGTTGACTACCTGGAAATATACAGGCACTGCAACCGGTAATCCGCTCGGTGTACAATGGTATGGCATACTGTTCGGCCTTGGGTTTGTCCTTTCATTTGGATACTGGTGTACAAATTTCCTGATCGTGCAGAGGGCCTTTGCAGCTGAATCAAAAATTGCAGCCAGGAGAGTGCCTTTGATAGGTGCAGTACCCAAGATGCTAATTCCTTTCCTTATAATAGTCCCCGGTGTTATCGCAATAGTTCTTCTAAATGATCCTGGTAAGAATTTTATCCTGCCGCTCAATGAAGCAGGTGCACCTATTTATGACTATACAATTATTATGTTACTGAAACAGTACCTTCCTGCAGGTGTTCTGGGCCTCGGTATTACTGCCCTGCTGGCTTCATTTATGTCGGGTATGGCAGGTAATGTATCGGCCTTCAACACTGTTTGGACATATGATATATACCAGAGCTATATCAGGGGAGCGACAGATGATAAAGAGGCTGATGAAAAACACTATCTCAAAGTGGGTCGTGTTACTACTGTTTGTGGAGTTTTACTGAGTATTGCAGCTGCATATATTGCCAGCAAGTTCGGTAATATAATGGACTTCCTTCAGACAATCTTCGCCATGATAAATGCTCCCTTATTTGCCGTAATATTCCTTGGAATGTTCTGGAAGCGAACAACAGGGCATGGCGCATTCTGGGGCCTGCTGATGGGATTTGTATTCGCCCTGCTGCATCATGGCCTGACATCCCCGGAGGGATCAACCACACTGGTCAAAGGCGGATGGCTTGCCACAGTGCATACTTATCCCGTAGAAATGGCACAAAACTTCTGGACTGCAATAATAGCATTTTCAGCCAGTACCATAATAACTGTGGGATTGACACTGCTCACTCGGCAGAAAAAAACAAATCAACAATTGCGGGGGCTGGTATATTCTCTTACACCACACGAGGTAGATACAGACTTGCCATGGCATAAACGGCCATTGACTCTCGCAATTTTTATTATAGCGATATTGGTAGTATTAAGTATAATATTCTGGTAGGAGGAAATTAAAATGGTAGATATAAGAATTCCAATAGGTTTAATGTTTTCAATAGTCGGTGCACTGGTAACCATATTTGGCATTTTCACTTCGTCAGATGCCGCTTTGTATGAAAAATCACTGGGCATTAACGTGAACCTGATCATGGGTCTGATAATGCTTGTATTCGGAGTGGTGATGCTGTTTTTTGCATTCAGAAAAGTAAAGCAGAAAAAACAGTAGTTAGTATTCTGACTGTTAAGGAAGTAACGCTGATCTGTAATTTCCTTTACGGTTAAATATCAGTATATGGAAAATAATAAGAATATCAGCAGAGGTTTTGCGAGTGATAATAATGCGGGGGTACATCCGCAAATACTGAAAGAAATTGAGAAAGTCAATAAAGGACATGTTATTGGCTATGGCGATGACCATTATACAAGGGAGGCCGAAGAACTGTTCAGGATAATCTTCGGAGATGAAACCGAGGTTTATTTTGTTTTTACCGGTACAGCTGCCAATGTACTGGGGCTTACTGGAATAACAAGGTCCTGGAATTCCGTAATAACCGCATTCACTGCCCATATTGAGCAGGACGAATGTGGTGCACCCGAGAAATATACAGGTTGCAAGGTTCTTACAGTGGATACACCAGATGGTAAGCTAAGAAAGGAGTTATTTGCCAAACACCTGCACGGATTTAACTTTGAACACCATTCCCAGCCAAAAGTAGTTTCAATAACCCAGGCTACGGAGATGGGTACTGTATATACTCCCGAGGAAATACGCGACATGGCTGATTTTGTCCATGGGTATGGAATGCTACTGCATATGGACGGTGCAAGGATAGCAAATGCAGCTGCTGCGCTGGATCTCCCTTTCAGGGATTTTACCACTGAAGCAGGAGTGGATGTGCTTTCGTTTGGCGGAACAAAAAATGGAATGATGTATGGTGAAGCAGTATGTTTTCTTAAGGAGGGATTATCTGAGAACTTCAAATATATAAGGAAACAGGGTATGCAACTGGCATCTAAAATGCGTTTTGTTTCTGCACAGTTTATTGCTTATTTTAAAAATGACCTGTGGCTTAAGAATGCCAGGCATGCCAATATGATGGGAAGAAGGCTGGCCGAAAGCATAAATACGATAGAAGGAATAAAAATCACTCAGGATGTGCATTGTAATGGAGTATTTGTTATTCTCCCGGGAGATGTGGCTGAAGAGGTAAGATCAAGTTATTTTTTCTATCCCTGGAATGAGGAATTATCAGAATACAGGCTGATGACCAGCTGGGATACAACTGAAAAAGATATTGAAGGATTTGCCGATCTGCTTGAAAAGAAAATGAAAGAATTCCATAGCTGAAATCAGGGTAACAAAAGGGAACTGTCACCGTAACTGAGGAACCTGAAACCATTTCTCAGGGAGTAATCGTAGATCTTTTTCCAGTCATTACCGGTGAAGGCAGCTACCAGTAAGAGCAGCGTACTACCCGGCAAATGATAATTTGTTATAAGACCTTTGGCTATTCTTACCCTGTACCCCGGGACTATAATAATACCAGTTCGCGCTTCGAGGTATTCGAGGTTATTGTCATTCATGTATTCCAGGATTGTAGTGAGGTATTCTTCATAACCGGTATTTGTCACATTATCATAGGGATACCATTGTTCCAGGTAAATGTCCGAAGGAGAATGTATCATTCCTCTGCTTATCTTATGCCCCAGCCAGTAAAGACTCTCCATAGTGCGCATGGAAGTTGTCCCGACCGCAATTACCCGCCTGCCGATGATATTCTCTATCATCTCTCTTCCAACCTTGAAATGTTCAATATGCATACTGTGACCGCCTGCTGTTTCCGTTTTAACCGGGACAAAGGTCCCTGCCCCTACATGAAGGGTTAATACTCCTGTTTTTATTCCTTTCCTGCTGAGATCTGACAGTACCTTCCCTGTAAAATGAAGTCCGGCAGTCGGAGCAGCTACAGATCCATCCTCTTTTGAATAAACCGTTTGATACCGTAATTTGTCAATATCTTCATCATCCCTTTTCAGGTAAGGAGGAACGGGAACATGCCCGGCTATATCCAGTATCTCGCTGAAACTCATCTGTTCATTATCCCATGTAAATCTAACCAGGGTGTCTATGCCTTGTCTTTCAATTTGCTCCGCGTAGAGGCTTACTTTTATATCTTTATGGTCTAAATCCATTTCAAGCCTTCCATCTTTCCATTTCTTTTGATTACCTACCAGACACCTCCACTCAACAACTTTTCTGGCAGAGAAGTTCCTCTCATAATCTGATGGTTTTTCAGGTTCGAGACAGAATATTTCAATATTTGCACCTGTCTGTTTCCGGAATATCAGCCTGGCCCTTATTACCCTGGTCTGGTTGTAGACAAGTATATCATTTTCATTGAGATACCTGCTGAGATTGCTAAAAACATCATGTCCAATGTTTCCTGAACGATACACGAGAAGTTTGGAAGAATCCCTCTCATCAAGAGGATACCTTGCAATCTTCTCATCGGGCAATACATAGGTATAATCTCTTATCTTGATATTTCTGGGGATCTCAGTCACTTTTAGATTTATGATTTGTATTCCTGCCTTATTAAAATGTTATAAAACCTTATAAGGTGCACAAAAATAACTAAATTTGTTAGTAGCAGTATGGAATAATTAATCAAATGAGATAGTATGGCCTATAAGAGTATTAATCCTTATACAGGGAAGGTAAATAAAACGTATGATCACATCGGCAACGAGGAGCTGGATAGTATAATATTTTCATCTTCGCGGGCCTTCAGGAAATGGAGAAAGGTGAGTATTGAAAAAAGGCAGGATCTATTGCTCCGGCTCGCCGATCTGCTGGAGATCGAGAAGGATTTTCATGCAGCAAGCATTACCTCTGAAATGGGTAAACCGATAAACCAGTCTGTCGCCGAGATAGAAAAGTGTGTACTGGTCTGCAGGTACTATGCTGAACGTGCCGATGAGTTTCTGAAGCCGGGAAAACATTCCTCCTCAGCCGGATCATCCATGGTAAGATTTGATCCTCTGGGGATAGTATTTGCCATAATGCCGTGGAATTTTCCATACTGGCAGGTGATAAGATGCATGGCACCTGCGCTGGCTGCCGGCAACAGTGTTCTCCTGAAACATGCTTCCAATGTACCACAATGTGCTGAAAATATTGAGAATTGGGTAATAAAAGCCGGCTTCCCCGTTGATGTGTTCAGAAACCTGTTTATTGATCATGACCAGGTGGCACTGGTTCTTAAATCTGAGTATGTCAGATCAGTTAGTCTTACCGGCAGTAATACCGCAGGTGAGAAAGTTGCTTCCCTGGCAGGTGGAAATATTAAGAAGCTGGTGCTCGAGTTGGGAGGTAATGATGCTTTTATTGTCTTTAATGATGCTGATCTGGATAAAGCTGCAGAAGCTCTTGTTTATGGACGCTTTCAGAATACCGGGCAAAGTTGTATTGCCTCAAAACGCCTTTTCGTTCACGAACAGGTATATCCTGAATTCCTGAGCCTGATTACAGGACGCATAAAAGCTCTTAAGGCGGGTAATCCTTCATTGCATGATACATTTATCGGGCCCCTGGTTAACAAATCCGCAGTGTCGGAACTGAAACGGCAGGTCAGTCAAACTGTGGAAATGGGCGCTGAAATAATACTCGGAGGCAAAGCCGGGAAACCAGGCGAGTGTTTCTTTGAACCTACAGTCCTTGTTAATGTATCATTTAAAAGCCCCCTGGCTACAGAAGAAGTATTCGGACCGGTATTGCCTGTCTTTAGCTTCAGGGATTATGACGAGTTATTATGCCGGGTTAATGATTCACGGTTCGGACTGGGATGCTCGGTATTTACCAATAACAGAAAACTGATGGAGCAGTTGTCCGGTGATATTGATACAGGGACAATAGTTTTTAACAGCTTTACCAAATCCGACCCCGGACTTCCATTTGGAGGAGTTAAGGAATCAGGTTATGGGAGGGAGCTTTCAGAGTACGGAATCCTGGAATTTGTTAATATAAAAACTGTTACTGTATTCTGATTAATAATATTTGATTAATTTTGTAGTGCAGCAAACCGTTCTGTCGCTCCATACAGCAGTGTATGGGGAGGAAAGTCCGGACAACACAGAGCACCATACTTTCTAACGGGAAGATACCCGCGAGGGTATAGTAACGTAACAGAAAATAACCGTCCCGATGCCTGTCCTGAGCTCGTCGAAGGATACTCGGGATAAGGGTGAAAAGGTGAGGTAAGAGCTCACCGGGCCCAGTGGTGACACGGGGTGCCGTACGTCTTATGGGTTGAAAGACCATGTATACCGGTGCTGAGGATTGCTCGTCCGATGCCGGGGGGTAGGTCGTTAAAACTATTCAGTGATGAATGGTATAGAGAAATGACAGAAAACCTGCCCGTTTATCTCTTTGAGATTACAGGGCAGGTTACAGAATCCGGCTTACAGGTTTGCTGCATTATTTTATTTCAAACTCGGAGTCGTCAATCTCCCTGTTGAATTCAATACTTTCATATACTGCTGTAACGGCAGGCTGGCCGTTCATGAATGTATCAATAGTCCTGGCCATTATAACTCCATCTGTATCAACAAAATCCCTCATCCTCATTTCGACTGTAATATCCGCTCCCATCTGGTTAACATTGATTCTCATCTGAGTTAGATAATATGATTCTTTGTCAATAAAGATATACCTTGTTCCCTCAGGGGCTGATATTTTAATCTTAAACGCAGGCCTTCCGCCTACTGCCTCTTCTCCTTCCATCTCCATATTTCCTGCCCTGTATGCATTTTCCACACTGGCATTAAGTATACTGCTGTTCTTTATTGTGGCAATCTGATCGGCTGAGAGCCGAACAGCCTCATTTGAGCCCATCATTGGATTTATCATATAACCACGATCGCCGTTTATAACCTGTACCATATCCATACCGCTGAAATTACTCACTGATTTGATCTTATCAGGTGCTTTCTCGTACATCTCCATGTCGAGCTGCATACCCGGCATATTAATATGTCCCTTAATAATAAGAGTTTTGAATTGTGAGAGTTTTTCAGCATTAATGGCCTGTAAATGTTTCTCAATTACCTTATCAAGGTTTTGTGCACCTAAAGTGCCTATAGCAATTAAGCTTAACAAAATAACCAATAGTCTTTTCATTCTTATTTTTTATCAAGTTTATAAATAGTTTTACGTATCTCTGACAGTTTGAACATTAATTTATCAAGATGGCCCAGGTCAAGCATGTTTGCACCGGCGGCAACCTCATGCAACACTTTCCTGTTCTCTACAACGCAGGGGCCGGCAATAAGAAAAAAATTATTACTTCCGGTAAATTTTATTTTAGGTAAAACAGGAATCATCCGGTTTTTGTTTATAAAGGTAATATTTAAGAAATAAGAAAACCTCAGTTGTTGTAATCGTAATATTTTTTCCAGAGAGCTTTTAACCTGTTTCTGAATTCTTTCTCCCTCGGGTTATCACCTGGTGAATAAAAAACAGTACCACGAAGTTCTTCCGGCAGATAATTTTCTTCTGTGAAATGGCCTTCATATGAATGAGGATACTTGTAGTCTTTACCATAATCAAGATCTTTCATAAGCCTGGTGGGAGCGTTTCGAAGATTTAGTGGTACGGGTTTGTCACCCGATTTTCTGACCTCCTCAATAGCCTTGTCAATGGCCATATATGCGGTGTTGCTTTTTGGTGAGCAGGCAAGGTAAATTGCAGTCTCGGAAAGTATTATTCGTGATTCAGGCCATCCGGTGAGGTGAACGGCATCAAAGCATGATTGTGCAATTACTAATGCATTGGGATTGGCCAGGCCAATATCTTCAGCCGCCAGTATTAGCAACCGGCGGGCAATAAACTTAACATCCTCACCACCCTCAACCATCCTGGCAAGCCAGTAAACAGCAGCATTGGGGTCGCTTCCCCGTACAGACTTAATGAAAGCTGAAATAATATCATAATGCTGTTCTCCTCCTTTGTCATAAAGGGCCATATTCTTCTGTATCTGCTGCATTACTATTTTGTCAGTAATAATTATCTTTCCTTTTTTATCAGGCAAAGCCTGCATCTCTGAAGAAACAGCAAGTTCTAGTGCATTGTACAGTTTACGCGCATCACCTCCTGAATTTTTTATCAGAGCATTATATTCAGATATCTCAATATCTAATTCCTTAAGGTAACTGTCTCCCTTTAATGCCCTGTCTGCCAGTTTTTTAAGATATTCATCTTCCAGCGGTTTAAGGACATATACCTGGCATCGGGACAGGAGGGGAGATATAATTTCAAAAGAGGGATTTTCAGTTGTTGCACCGATAAGTGTAATTATTCCTTTTTCAATGGCTCCAAGGAGCGAATCCTGCTGTGATTTGGAGAAGCGGTGTATCTCGTCAATGAACAGTATAGGACTGGGGTTATCAAAGAACTGCTGTTTTTTTGCTTTCTCAATCGTTTCCCGTACATCTTTCACTCCTGAATGCACCGCACTCAACTGGTAGAAAGGCCTTTTATGCATTGCGGCAATAATACCTGCCAGTGTTGTTTTACCTACCCCTGGTGGGCCCCATAGTATAAACGATGGTATCCCTCCTGATTCAATGTTCTTTCTGAGGGCGGAATTAGTACCTGTAAGATGATCCTGGCCTATAAAATCAGAGAGGGCTCCAGGCCTCATCCTTTCTGCAAGGGGTTTGTTTGATAACATGGTACAGTTTTCAGCAAAATTAACAAATGAAAACCAATTATCGTTACTGTAATAGTCAGGGAAGGTATGAAATTCTGGTCTACCTGTTCATAACATTGCAGAAGTCACGGTAAGCTTTAAGGATGTTACCTGACTGCAGTACCAGGTTTTTTGTTTCGGTCAGCATATCAAGGTACAGAATTGTTGCCTTTGTTCCCGATGCACCTTTCTTGATACGTTTTATTTGCTTTTTACGTATAGAATCAATTGAATCGATAAGTTTAGCCTGCTTGTCAAATGATTGCCTGATATTTTCAAAATGATTTGACTTGAGTATAGCCACAAGAAAATTAAGGTATTCACTGAGTTCACGGCTGAGGGTTTTAAGATCTTCCTGCTGGTCAGGGTTAAGTGGTTGATGATTATTATCAACATGCCTGTATGCAGGGTCAAATACATAGGATAATGAGTGGGCACTTTCCCTTAGGTAATCGTGTATCTGAACATAATACGGACCTGCATCCATTCTCGAGTCATCCAGTTTCCTTATAAATTTATGTACATTATCTTTCTTGAGCTTGGCTGAAATATCGAATTGTTTGATTTCTTTTTTGAGGGTTTTAAGTGACTTCAGGCGCTCATTCAGGAAAGCAATTATAGTCCTGTTATACAAAGAGGATACTAACAGAAGTTGTTTGATAAGTATATCCCTCGTAATATCAGTTATTGTGGCCTCATTTTCAATTGCTTCAACTTCAGCTTCCTCATCTTTGGCTTTTTTAACCCTGTTCCTGTGTGCCCGATAACTGCTAACCAGTACCGCCAGAATCAGGCCAATAATAATTAATATTCCTGTCAATCCCGCCCAGTTTATGAAAAGAGCTATCAGGAAAGAACCCGTAAAAGCGGCCATGGCTGTTAAGAACCACCCTGTAATTACTACCATAACACCTGTTATACGGTATACTGCACTTTCCCTGCCCCATGCCCTGTCAGCAAGGGAGGTTCCCATAGTTACCATGAATGTAACGTAAGTCGTAGACAGAGGTAATTTTTGTGAAGTACCAAAAGCAATTAAAGCACTGGCTACGACCAGGTTAATAGAAGCTCTCAGTAAATCAAAAGATACTCCTTTCTTGTCTTTCAGTGTTTCCGACTCCGAGGTATTAAACCTGCTTTCAATCCACTCCTTCAACCTGTCGCTACGATAACGCTTCATAAGCTTTGCGATACCCGATGTGGTACGTACCATGCCCCTCGCAATATATGATGATTTAAACTGCTCAAGACCTTCTTCCTGCCTGCTAAGGTTGAGGGTAGTTTGTGTTACAGACCTGGCCTTTTTGGAAAACCACAGGGATAGAGACATTACCAGCCCGGCTATGAGAAGAAGATAGGTTGGGGTTCTTACCTGAGCGGCCAGGGCTTTCATTTGCAGGATATCAGGATCTAAACCGCTTGCTGCCCACTCTTTGTATGATTCAAAACCTGCCAGTGGAACACCTATGAAGTTAACCAGGTCATTGCCGGCAAATGCCATAGCGAGTGAAAAAGTACCCACCAGTACGATCATCTTTGGTATATTGAGCCTGAATAGCCACTGGAGAAGCTGTAATAGGATAGTCCAGCTTAATAAGCTGTATATTAATAATTTGCCGGTATTCTGGGTTATCCATGCAACAGTACTGTCACTCATGAAAGAAGAACCCCTGGCGCCTTTGATTAATATGAAATATGTGATGGCTGTTATTGCAATTCCACCCCAGATTGCTCCAAAATATTTTAAATATCTTCTGTAATTGAAGGAAAAGATAATACGCGTAAGATACATTACTACTGCACCTACAACAAAAGCGATTACAACTGACAGCAAAATCCCGAAAATAATCGCCAGGGCTTTGCTTGAATTAATATATGTACCCAGGGTATGAGCTTTTTCAGGATCAGCAAGAAGCTTGACCATAGCTATACCCACTGCAGCTCCGAGCAGTTCAAAAACTATGGAAACAGTTGTGGATGTGGGTAAGCCAAACGTATTGAAAAGATCCAGGAGAATAATATCAGTCAGCATGACTGCAAGGAAAATAACCATAATCTCATCAAAATTAAACTCCCCGGGATTGAATATCCCTTTTCTTGCAACCTCCATCATGCCATTGGAAAAGGTTGCCCCCACAAGTACCCCTAAAATTGCAACTATCATGATAACCCTGAATGGAGCTACCTTCGATCCAAAAGCAGAATTGAGAAAATTTACCGCATCATTGCTTACACCAACTATCAGATCTGATATAGCCAGCAGGAATAAAATAACAACAGTAAAAATGAAAAACTGCTCCATTTAGTATTTTAGAAATATTCGCAAATGTATCCAGCTATTTTTATATATTAATGAATTTAATGTTAAGGAATTGTTAAGTAAGTGGTAGTTATCTTTTAAAAACCTGGGAAACAGATGGTTATTCGTTCAGTATGCTTTTTGTCAGGGATATGACCTTTTCAATCTCCAGGGGCTTGGTAAGGTAATCAACCACTCCCATCTCAATGCTCTGGATTATTGTTTCCTTATCAGATATGGCAGATAGTATTACAACGGGGATATTTGCCCAGTCTGCGTTTTTCTTTAATAGCATCATAAATTCAAAACCATCGATCTCTGGCATTTTAAGATCAAGAAATATAAGGTCGGGGATATTCTTTTTCAGTAAATCCAGACCTTCCCTTCCACTAATGGCTGAAAACACCCTGTAGCCGTTACGTCTGAACAGTGATTCAAGAAGTACTAAATTAGTGTTCGAATCATCAATTATAAGTATATTTTTATTACTCATCTGCTGTAAATTGACTATCGAGGGTAAAGATCAGAAAATATGGAATTGTAAATCCCCGGAAATTGGAAAAAATATCACCGTTTTATGGTGATTTAAATCATCATTATGCAAAAAAATAATACATTTGTCTGGTTTCGTTTTGTAGCCAGGTGATCATTATCAATGAAAAATTTTAGTTTAAACACGGAATATAATAATTCTAAAAACTTAATTCCTGATGAAGGTATCTTTAATTATCTAACCAGGGATGAGAAAGTTAAATTATCTTCAGGTGTAACCCTGATGACTTTTGAGCGGCAGGATATACTGTTTAAACAGAATATGCCTTCTGATCATGTGGTATATGTTATCAGTGGGCTCATAAAAGTATACAGTGGAGGAAGGGGTGGCCGTGTTGTTTGTATCAAGCTGGCAGGACCTGGTAATTTTGCGGCCCTATCAAGTGCATATGCATCAAATGTTTACAGGAACTCAGCAGCTGCAATTGAAAAGACAGTTGCGCTTATGATAAGGAAAGAAAACCTCAGGGATATCCTGAAACAGAACGGTATGTTCTCTCTTTCCCTGATTAACCTGATGGGAGAGGAGATACTGGATATATCTAACAAGCTGGTTACCTTTTCAATGAAGCAGTTGCCCGGCAGGGTGGCCGACCTGATAAGGTATTTTTCCGAAGAAGTATTCAAAAGCAATGAGTTTACTGTGTCGCTTACGAGGCAGGAAATGGCCGAATTAATAGGCACCACCAAGGAAAGCCTGATAAGAACACTTAATGAATTTAAAAATGATAAAATAATAGATCTTGATGGCAAAAACATAAGGATACTGTCAAATGATCTAATTAAAGTATTGTCTGAAATAGGTTAAAAAATAATTATGCTTAAACAATATTCAGGGAGGGTCGTTTTACTTCTGTTTATTCCATTATTGGTATTATCCTTTCAGGATCGCGGACATGAAATTCAGAAGGGCAGTGGTATTGTTTGCCCTGATGGGATGGTTGTTTCTGCTCATCCTGAGGCATCAAATATAGGAGTCAGGATACTTATTAATGGAGGCAATGCATTTGATGCTGCCGCAGCAACAGCTTTTGCCCTTGCTGTAAGTTATCCTACTGCAGGTAATATTGGTGGTGGCGGGCTTATGGTTCTAAGGGACGCCAATGGTAATTATGCTGCACTCGACTGCAGGGAAAAAGCTCCCGGGCATGCAATGCACGATATGTATCAGGATGAGGAGGGTAATATCATTGAAGGTATGAGTACCAATACTCTTGCCGCAAGTGGAGTGCCCGGATCAGTTGCAGGAGTACTGGAAATGCATTCAAGGTATGGAATTCTTCCCTTTGAAGATGTTATCCAGCCATCTATAGACCTGGCACGTAATGGATTTCCTGTTACCCGCAAACAGGCCGAATCATTGAACATGGCTCGTACCAGGTTCATTCAAAGAAATGATCATCCGGTGGCGTTTGTAAAAGATAGTCTCTGGACTGAAGGGGACCTGCTGGTACAGGAAGAACTGGCCACAACACTTGAAAGGATACGTGATTATGGATACATAGGCTTTTATAGTGGTGTGACTGCAGATCTGATTGTTGCCGAAATGAAAAAGGGAAACGGTCTTATTAGTCATGATGACCTTGAAAACTATACAACCGTATGGAGGGAGCCGATAATTGGTAATTATTCAGGGCTTAAAATAGTATCAATGCCACCACCATCAAGCGGCGGTGTTGCATTAATCCAATTGCTTGGTATAATGGAAAACATGCTGCCTGACCAGCCTGTTTTCCATTCTGAAGAAGATATCCACCTTATTACAGAGGCTGAAAGAAGGGTTTTTGCCGACAGGTCTTATTATCTGGGTGACCCGGATTTTATAAATATACCTGTTGATAAACTGGTGAGTAATGAATATCTGGTTGAAAGGATGTCTGATTTTAATCCACTGAAGGCATCATCTTCTGACGATATATCATATGGGTTAATCCCCGCTGCAGAAAGCGAGGAAACAACACATTTTTCGGTGGTTGATAGAGACCGTAATGCAATTGCTTTTACAACCACGCTTAATAGTGGTTATGGTAATTGTATAGTGGTGGAGGGAGCGGGCTTCCTGCTGAATAATGAAATGGATGATTTTTCATCCAAACCAGGGCATCCTAATATATACGGTCTTATAGGTGGCGAAGCAAACTCTGTACAGCCCGGGAAAAGAATGTTAAGCTCCATGACACCCACTATTATAGAAAAAGACAAACAGCTCTACATGGTATTGGGATCACCCGGGGGATCCACAATTATTACTTCAGTTTTTCAAACCTTGCTTAATGTAATAGAATATGAAATGAATATGCAGCAGGCTGTTGATGCACCGCGATTCCATCACCAGTGGATGCCTGATGTTATTTATTTTGAACGGGAAGGAGCTGATACAATTCTTATGCAGAAACTCGAAAATTTTGGACATAAGATAAGGCTTCGTTCTTCAATAGGAAGAGTTGATGCAATAAGGATACTTCCCGATGGTCGTCTGGAAGCTGGTGCCGACTCAAGAGGCGATGATATAGCCTGTGGTTACTGACTTAAGGTTTTTATTATCTTTTTGGTAAATACACAGGATTTTTTTTCATTAAATGAAATAAATTAATACTTTTATCAATTGAAACCGTAAAACCAGAAAAATATTTGAATAGTTTCAAATAGCTGTAATATGAAAAAAACTCTGATAATTTCTATCATCATTCTGGTTATCATCCTCATACTTCCGGCAATCGGATTTTTTGGATGGTTCTTTAAAGAAAAGAAACCAATTGATGTAGTTATACTGGACAAAACAGTTCATACTCTTGACCGCGTAAAACATCGTTCACTTACATGGGTCCTGGCCGATAGCAGGTTTGTTAAAGAGAATAACCGAAAGTACTTGCTGAGAAAAGATTATTATGGCTTCTATCCAATTAAGCCGCTGAGGTCGAAACAGTTCCGGAGAAATGATTATCGTCTTGCAGAGGTGATCAACATAGCAGATAATAATGACGCCCTTTATTATGCTGATACATACGGTGTTTTCTTTAATGATTGGTACCAGGGAATAAATAGAAGCAGATATTCCCGGAAACTCTACGGAGGACTGAATAACAACGATTACCTCCTCCTCTCTGAAATGAGAAAACGCGATAAACTGACAATACTGGAATATAATACCTTTGATTATCCCACCGATGCCTATGAACGATACCGTGTTGAGGAATTAATGGGTTTTAAATCAACGGGATGGACGGGGCAGTACTACCCTTCACTTGATTCAACCGGTGCTGATCTGCCGATATGGGTAATGAGCCTGTATAGAAAGAAAAACAGGGTACCCTGGCTGTTTAAAAATGCTGGAATAATACTGCTTAAAGGAGAAAATGAAATACTGGTTCTTGAAGAAGGTGTACACCTGGAAAATGCATTGCCATTTATAATGACCGATAAGACCGTGGCCGATAATTACAATCTTGCTGTCCAGGTCCCCTTCGATAAACCTTTTGAGATAGTTGAGCCACTGGATAACGAGGTACTTTCAACTTTTCAACTAATGACAACAGAAGAAGGAGCGTTACTGCTTGACAAACACTTCCTTACAAGTGAATTCCCGGCAGTAATCACTAACCCTGGTGATACAAGATCAGTATATTTCTGTGGTGACTTTGCTACCAGTAACCTCCCCCCATGGACAGCCTGTTTCGGAGACCTTAATATCATTAAAGGTTTACTCTACAATGATGAGGAGATGAACGATACCCGCCGATTCTTCTGGCAGTACTATAAACCTCTGCTGACAGGAATGTTGACTGATTATTATCTTGAACTTGAACAGGAATAGTTATATATTGTTGATTGACTTCAGACAGGCTGTTTTTTACAGCCTGTCTTTTTTTATTTCCTGAATTATGAAAATAACTTTAGTACAAGCAGATATAGCCTGGGAAAACAAAAAGGCTAATTTTTCTAAATATGAATCACTATTGAAAGGCCTTGCCGGTAAAACAGATGTGGTAGTCCTGGCCGAGATGTTCAATACAGGATTCTCGATGAACTGTGATTACCTGGCCGAAAGTATGAACGGGGAAACCATAAAATGGATGCGTAAAATAGCCTCCGTGGCTGATTTTGGAATGATAGGGAGTCTTATTAGTATTGACAAGGGGAAATACTATAACAAACTTGTTTTTATGAAACCTGACGGTAATTACTGCAGCTACGATAAAGGCCATCTGTTTAGAATGGAAAAGGAAAATATGTACTACACCAAAGGAACCAGGCCAGTAATTGATTCATTCAGGGAATGGAAGTTCTCACTGCAGATCTGTTATGACCTCAGGTTCCCTGTATGGAGCCGTAATGTAAATAACGAATATGATATCCTTGTGTATATCGCTAACTGGCCTGAGAGTAGGAGGAATGTATGGAATACCTTATTGATGGCAAGAGCTATTGAAAACCAATGTTTTGTGGTTGGGGTCAACAGGATAGGAAGAGATGGAAACGGCATTGATTATTGTGGTGATTCGGTAATTATTGACCCCATGGGAAAAATTGTTGCCCAAACAAAAATGAATACCGAGGAATTAATTACACATAAAATTTCACTGGATGAACTGAAGCTCTTCAGGAAAAAATTCCCGGTATGGATTGATGCTGATAAGTTTAAGCTGCTTTCAGACTGATAATGCCTGGTACAATACCTCTACCGGGTGCATGGTCTTGCGTCCTGTGCCATCCACTATCTGGTGCCTGCAACTCGTTCCAGGTGCAGCAATAATTACCTCTTCGTCAGAATTCCTTATAGCCGGGAATAATACCAGTTCACCAACCTTCATTGATAAATCAAAATGTTCTTTCTCATAACCAAAAGACCCGGCCATTCCACAACATCCTGAGGGTATTTCTTCAACACTGTAATTTGGAGGTATCGACAGCATCTCTTTTGTACCTGCTGTATCTGCAACAGCTTTTTGTTGACAATGGCCGTGCAACAATATCTTTCTTGATTCTGTGCTGAACATAGATGATTTAATATTCCCGTTTCTGTATTCCCGGCTTAAAAACTCATCGATTAACAGTGCATGTTCTGAAAGCTTCTGAGCATGAATACGGTATTTCTCAGGTACCAGAAAAGGAAATTCATCCCTGAAGCCAAGAATAGCCGAAGGTTCAATACCCAGGAGTGGATTATCCTGGTTTACCAGTGCAGACAGTTTAATGACATTATCGGTGGCTATCTTCCTAGCTTTGCGCAAAAGACCTTTTGAAAGAAATGTGCGTGCGCTAAGGTTGTGATCAGGTATGTTTACACCGTAACCAAGTGCGGTAAGGAGTTTTATTGCCTGGATACCAACAAGAGTATCATTATAATTGGTAAACTCATCTGCGAAAAGATATACTTTCTTTACAGGCTGTACGGGGTTAAGCAGGGGAAGGTTCTTCCTGGCCCATCTCTTCAGAGTAGTCTTGTATATTACTGGTATTGACCTCTGACGGGCAAAGCCTGTCATCCTTTTGAAAAGACCTGATAGAAACTTGTTTTGTAAGAAAAAGTTATAAAATGCAGGAAATATTGAGCCCAACCTGTTTAAAGTGCTTATATAGGCTATCAGCCTTGTTCGTAGTGGTATACCGTGCTTATCGTACCACTCCTGCATAAATTCTGTTTTAAGCTTTGCCATATCCACATTGGAAGGGCATTCACTTTTACAACCTTTGCAGGAGAGGCATAAATCCAGGATTTTGTATATTTCAGGATGAGCCCAGCCATTACTCCCGGATTTGTTAAGAAATTCTCTCAGAACATTTGCCCTGGCCCTGGTAGTGTTCATTTCATCCCTTGTGGCCATATAACTGGGGCACATGGTTCCACCTATTATTTCAGTTTTCCTGCAGTCGCCTGAGCCATTGCATTTCTCTGCTGCCCTGATATATCCGCCTGAGTCATCGTACCTGAAATAGGTCTGCAATTCCTTTACTTCCTGGCCTGGTTTGTAACGGAGTGAAGTATTCATGGGAGGAGTATCAACAATCTTACCTGGGTTAAGTATACCTTCCGGGTCCCAGGTGTACTTTACTTCTCTAAGTGTATTATATATTTTGTCTCCAAGCATCAGAGGAATGAATTCCCCCCTTAATCTACCGTCACCATGTTCACCACTTAATGAACCCCTGAATTTTTTTACCAGCATAGCGGTCTCCATTCCCAGGGTATGGAATAATTCTACATCACGGGCTTCCTTCAGGTTTAATACAGGACGCAGATGAAGCTCCCCGGATCCTATATGAGCGTGGTAAACACATTCCTTGTTGTATTTTGCCAGCATCCTGTCAAATTCATGCATATATTCCGGTAAGAGGTTCACATTAACAGCTGTATCTTCAAGAAGACTCACTGGTTTGGCATCACCTTTCATATTTGCCAGTACACCTACACCTGCCTTCCTCAGGTTCCATACTTTTGGTATTTCACTACCCCATATTCGAGGGAAAGCATATCCATATCCCTCTTTTCTCATTGACTGCTCCATAGAATCACAGACTTTATTTAGCTCCTCGGGGCTATGGCCGGCAAACTCAACTATTAATATGGCCGCGGGTTTGCCCTCGAGAAAAAACCTGTTCTTTCTCTGCTCAATATTATCTCCTGTAAGATCCAGAATTTTATCATCCATCATCTCGACAGCACCCGGTTTATACTGCAGGGCTATCAGGTTTGCCAGGAAGGCCTCGTTTCTTTCTTTCAGGTGTACACAGCACAGTACTTTTTCCGGAGGAGGCAGAGGTACCAGGTTAAGCTTTATTTCAGTTATGACGGCAAGGGTACCCTCAGAACCGGCAATAAGCCTGGAGAGGTTAATATCAGTGCTAATTTCATCACTGAAAACTGAAGTTTGCAGAAGAAGGTCCAGTGCATAACCTGTATTTCTTCTTGGTACCGAGGGATCAGGATATTCATTCTTTATTTCCCTGACCAGGTCAGGATCGGATAATATATCATTCAGTTTACTGTATATCTTACCCTCCAGGTTGTTTAAACCGCATTTTCTTTTAAAATCATCAACAGACAGTTCGCTGAATACGGCATTGCTGCCGTCGCTCAGTATTGCTTTCACTTCCAGTATATGCTCACGTGTACTACCATATATGAGCGAATGCAGACCACATGCATTATTGCCAACCATTCCCCCCATGGTACACCTGTTTCCTGTAGATGTTTCAGGACCAAAGAACAAGCCATATTCAGCCAGCTTTATATTCAATTCATCAAGCACTACACCCGGTTGTAACCTTACCCATTTCTCATCAGTATTGATCTCCAGGATATTATTCATATGCCTGCTAATATCGACTACTATGCCGGAACCTACAACCTGGCCTGCAAGTGATGTTCCTGCACCACGCATTATCAGGCTCGATTTATTTTTATGTGCATATTCTATCAGAAGGTGAAGATCTTTATCATCGGCAGGCCATGCAACAGCAAGAGGTTCCTCCCTGTACATTGAGGCATCAGTACTGTAAATAGCCCTGGTAATGGTGTCGTAATTTAAACCGCCCTTAAGCGAAGCTGCCAGGTTATCAAGTGATTTGTCCCGCTCCATTTGTTGAGATACATTTTGGTGGGTAAAAATATATAATATTATCAACCTTATGAAACATATTTATTATGTTAATATCATACTTACATCAGACAGTTTTTTCTGATATTAATCATGTTTTTCAGCCTTGATGTTATAAGCATTTTTTTATACTTTTGAAGAATTATTTTTACCTTCATAAATAACTGATTCTCAATGAAATTAATAAATGACATTAAAGACAGGGCACGTAAGCTGAATAAACGAATCGTATTACCTGAGGGGACTGAAGAGAGAACACTTAAGGCAGCTGACCAGGTGATTGAGGAAGGGCTGGCAAGAATAATACTTATAGGCAACCCGGAGGAGATTTCGCAACTGGCTGATAAGCTGGACCTGAAAAATATTGGGAAAGCGCAAATTGTAGATCCGGTTTCACATAAAATGAAGGATCATTATGTTGATATGATGGTTGATATCAGGAAACATAAAGGTCTTACCAGGGATGAAGCAATGAATCTGATCGAAAATCCACTATATCTTTCAGTGATGATGATCAAAAATGGTGACGCTGACGGAGAAGTGGCCGGAGCAACCAATGCAACAGGAGATGTGCTGCGACCGGCTTTCCAGTATGTAAAAACCAAACCCGGAATATCTGTTGTTTCAGGTGCATTTATTATGATCCATCCCGATACCTCATTCGGTGATGACGGCGTTATGGTTTTCGCCGATAGCGCCGTTCATCCTGATCCCACTGATAAGGAATTGGCAGAAATAGCGGTAGCCACTGCACGAACAACGAAATCAATACTTGGAATAGAACCAAGGGTTGCGATGATCAGTTTTAGTACCAAGGGCAGTGCAAAGCATGAAATGGTCGATAAAGTCGTAAATGCTACCAGGATGGCCAGGGAAATGGCTCCTGACTTACAGATTGATGGCGAATTGCAGGTTGATGCCGCACTGGTAGAAGCAATAGGAAAGAAAAAAGCACCGGATAGTAAAATAGCCGGCAGGGCAAATGTTATGATATTCTCATCACTTGATGTTGGTAATGTTGCATATAAACTGGTTCAGAGGCTGGGCAAAGCTGAAGCTATTGGCCCGGTATTGCAGGGCATGGCTGCACCTATTAATGACCTTTCAAGAGGATGCTCGGTTAGCGATATAGTAAGCCTGGTGGCTATAACAGCTAATCAGTCTGCTTAAAAAAAAACAGTGTTTTAAACTGGCACCGGATTCTCCAGTTTAAGACTTTATTATTATCTTGTAATATTTAATTTTATTCTATAAACTCAACATTATTATGGTAATTCTTGTCCTCAATTGCGGCAGTTCATCTATTAAATATAAAGTCTTTAATGTGGATAGTGGCGTAAATGTTATTGCAAAGGGCCTTGTGGAACGCATAGGTATTAGCGACAGTATACTTACTCACAAGCCAATCGGTAAAGCCCCTTATGTAGATGTTACAGATATTCCTGACCATACGGTTGGTATAAACCTGGTGATAGATGCGCTTACAAATAAAGAATGGGGTGTTATAAAAGATGTAAAGGATATAATCGCTGTTGGACACAGAGTGGTAAGCGGAGGAGAGAATTTTACCGAAAGTGTACTTATCGACAGTAAGGTCAAAAAGGATATAGAAAGGTGTTGTGAGCTGGCTCCCCTGCATAATCCGGCTAACCTTAAAGGAATACTCTCAGTGGAAAAACTTGTCCCTGGAGTGCCTCAGGTGGCAGTTTTTGATACTTCTTTCCACCAGACCATGCCCGATTTTGCATTTATGTACGCCATTCCTTATGAATACTATAAAAAATACAGGATACGTAAATACGGATTCCATGGCACCAGTCATAAATTTGTGGCCAGAAAAGCTGCCGGAATCCTGGGCAAAGATTTTAAGAGCCTGAAAATAATTACTTGCCACCTGGGTAATGGAGCCTCCGTGGCGGCTATTAAGGATGGTAAGTCTATCGATACCTCAATGGGATTTACACCTGTTGATGGTCTGATCATGGGAACCAGGACAGGGGAGATTGACCCGGGCGTACTAATCTATATAGCAGATAAAGAACATCTTAATGTACAGGGAGTAAGCAATATGATAAATAAGCAGAGTGGGGTAATGGGTATAACAAACCTGTCATCTGATATGCGCGACCTTGAACTGGCAGCAAGCTCGGGGAATAAAAGAGCTATACTGGCTCTTCAAATGTATGCCTATAAAGTCAAAAAATTCATAGGAGCTTACATTGCAGCCCTGAATGGACTGGATTTACTTATCTTTACCGGTGGTGTCGGTGAAAATGATTTCAACGCAAGGAAGATGATCTGCGCAGATATGGAATATATGGGTATTGAGTTTGATGTTGAAAAAAATAATGAAAAGAAAAGCCAGGATGTAATTATATCAAAACCAACATCCAGGGTAACAGTTATGGCCGTTACAACAGATGAAGAACTGGTAATAGCAACCGATACGAAGAATATAGTAACCAGCAAAAAAAGAAGTAAGAAATTAACCCTTTTGAACCATGATCCTTAAGAAGTTAAGCGAGTTACAGAAACTTATTGACAATAAACCCGTTAAACGGCTTGTGCTGGCAGCAGCACACGATAGCCAGTCACTGGGAGCCGTGCTCAAGGCAGCAGCTAATAAAATTATCAAGCCCGTCCTTATTGGCGATGAAAAAGAGATCAGGAAATTAGCCTTGGAAGGTAATTATGATCTTGAAGGAATACAGATCATTGATGAACCTGATATAGAGAAAACATCTGAGATGGCCGTAAAAATAGCTAATAAACGGGAGGCTGATATCTTGATGAAAGGGAAAGTGGGAACCTCTACATTGCTCAAACATGTGCTTAATAAGCAATGGGGATTAAGAACAGGTAACCTGCTTTCACATATTGCCCTATTCGAAGTCAAAACCTATCATAAGTTGATAGCAGTAACTGATGTGGCAATGAATATCGCACCAAATCTTCAGGAAAAAATATCTATAGTAAATAATTCTGTTGCATGTCTCAATATGCTCGGGATTGAAATGCCAAAAGTTGCTGTACTGGGAGCGGTGGAGATGGTAAATGAAAGTATGCAGGCAACCCTCGATGCCGCTTTGCTCTCAAAGATGAATCAGCGTGACCAGATAAAGAATTGTTTAATAGATGGTCCACTGGCGTTTGACAATGCAATAAGCCTCGATAGTGCAATAAAAAAAGGCATAAGATCAGAAGTGGCTGGCGATACCGACCTTCTGCTGATGCCAGATATAGAAGTGGGTAATGTACTGTATAAATCTCTGGTGTTCTTTGCCCGGGCGAAAGTGGCCGCATTGATACTCGGTGCATCCGTCCCGATTGTGCTTACTTCAAGGTCAGACAGTGAACAGGCAAAATACGACAGCATACTCCTTGCAGCAGCTACAGTAAAATAAATACTATATGATAACTTCACTTGATCAGCTGGCAGATATAGTAAAAAACAAGAAGGATAAGCCAAAACTGGCCGTAACCTGGGCGCAGGATGAAAATACCCTGGGTGCAGTGGGAAAAGCTGTAAGGGAGAATATGATTGAAGCATATCTCTATGGAAACAGATCCATGATAGAAAAAACATCTCTTAAGCTGGGTCTTGATATTGATCTCTTTAATATTCAACATGTTGATAATGAGGTAGAAGCAGCAGAAGAAACAGTGGGGCTGGTAAAATCAGGTGAGGCTGATATACTAATGAAAGGCCTTATAGGCACAGATAAGTTTCTTAAAGCAGTGCTCGATAAGGAAAATGGCCTGATGAAACCCAAGGCTGTACTTAGCTATGTGTGTGCTGTTGATGTGCCTGATTATCACAAACTCCTGTTTATTACCGATACTGCTGTCCTTCCTTTTCCCGATCTTGACCAGAAAGTGGCAATGGCTGAATATGCAATAGAAATGGCCGTTAAATTCGGAATACAAAAGCCCAAAGTGGCACTTATTGGCGCTTCGGAAAAAATGAGCAAACATTTTCAGAATGCGGTTGATTACGCTATTATGTGCAAGATGGCAGAAAGAGGGCAGATAAGTCCCTGCATAATGGACGGGCCACTGGATATTTTCCTCGCCTGTGATAAGAAGAGTGCTGAGATAAAGGGTGTTGATACACCTGTTGCAGGCGATGCAGACATCCTTATTTTTCCCTCCCTGGAAGCATGCAACCCATTCTATAAGGGTCTGATGCTTTTTGGTAAGGGAGAACTGGCCGGAATGCTGATGGGAACAGAGGTACCTGTTGTGCTGATGTCAAGAAGTGAAAGTGAAAAATCCAAGTTCTTTTGTATAGCTTTATCATGCCTCATGGTAGAAAAAAATAACTAGTTCATTATTATGGAAAGACTGATACTCGCAATTAATCCGGGATCAACATCCACTAAATTCGGGGTATATGCGGATGATAAAATTATTTTTAGTGAAACAATACGTCATAGTGTCGAAGAAATATCAGGTTTCAGAAGGATAAGCGAACAGTTTTCTTTCAGGAAAGCATTGATAATTAAAGAGCTGGAAAAAAGAAATATTCCTGTGAAAAATATACAAGCAATTGTTGGCAGGGGAGGGCTCTTAAAACCTATTGAATCAGGTGTGTACGAGGTTAATAACCTGATGAGGAAAGACCTGGAAAGCAGTGAAAGAGGTGAACACGCAAGTAACCTGGGGGGACTGATAGCTGCTGATATAGCACGAGATATCCCCGGTTCCAGGGCATTTATTGTCGATCCCGTTGTGGTAGATGAAATGCATGATGTAGCCCGTCTGTCTGGACATCCGCTATTGCAGCGTATATCAATCTTTCATGCCCTTAATCAGAAGGCTGTGGCAAGAACCTACGCAGAGTCATTGAATAAAGACTATGAAAACCTTAATCTTATTGTCGCCCATATGGGAGGAGGCATTAGCGTAGGAGCCCATATGAAGGGCAGGGTGGTGGATGTTAACAATGCACTTAATGGTGAGGGACCATTTTCACCTGAAAGGTCAGGTACCTTGCCAGCAGGCCAGCTGGTTAAGTTATGTTTCAGAGGCGAGTATACAGAGGAAGAAGTGATGAAAATGATCAACGGCAGGGGAGGAATGGTCGCATACCTCGATACTAATAATTTCATTGAGATATGCGAGAAAGCTGCTTCAGGGGATAAAGAGGCAAAACTGGTGAAGGAAGCATCGTCATACCAGATAGCGAAGGATATTGCTGCCTGTGCAGCAGTGATGAAAGGGAAAGTAGATGCCATAATATTAACAGGTGGAATGGCACACGAGGAATCCCATACAGATTACATAAGGCAAATGGTGGGATTCATAGCAGATGTGATCATCTATCCGGGGGAAGATGAACTGCAGGCTTTGGCCTACAGCGGATTGATGGCTATAGATAAAAAGATCAAAATTAAGGAATATAAATAAATATAGTCCGGCCTGATTAAGTCCTAGGGATTACTTACCGATACCGGCAAAACTTTCCCATTGAAAAACTTGCTGCCCTCAAGAGAAAACCAGCTTATGAATTCAGCCATCTCATCAGCCCTGACGGGAGCCCTGTAACCCGGGAATGCCTCCTCAAGCATCTCTGTCTGTACAGCACCAAGGGCAAGACAATTGAAGAAAATACCTTCCTTCTCATATTCCGATGCAAGACTTTCGGTGAGATTAGCCAAAGCTGCTTTGCTGGCACTGTAAACCGCCATGCCCGGATACCTGGAACTTCCCTGGAAACCACCCATGCTGCTTATGTTCACTATATGACTCCCCCTGTGAAACCTGCTGAATAGCTCTTTTATCAACAACAGGGGGCTAAGAAAATGTGTCTCAGTCATAAGTCTTATTTCTGAATTACTTAGTTCCGTAACGGGCTTGTTTATTAATATGCCCGCATTATTTATCAGGATATCAATGCCTGTAAAATGCGAATCAAGCTGTTTTAAGAAGCTGTCCGGGCTTTGAAGACTCTTATTAAGGTCAGTGGCTATATAACTTATATTATTGAATTCTGATGCGCCTGAGAGCTTCAGAAGTGATGATTCACTTCTTGAAATAGCCAGAATATGATTTTCCCTGCTTCTGGACAGAACTAAAGCTGTCTCTTTTCCTATACCTCTGCTTGCTCCTGTAATTACGATATTCATACGTATGAGATTTGAATGTTTCTTTGGTTCAAAATTTGTATAATTGCAGGTAAAGTTACGATTTTTGAATTTCAAAAGGGATCCTGAATTACTGAAGTGAAATTAACAGATATGTCCTGTATCAGCAAAAAAGTATTACCGCTTATCCTTGTTCTGGGTCTTTCATGCTTAACATCAAGTGGCCAGTATGCGAGGCAGGATAATGGCAGGCCTCCTCTGGGGGAAAGGGTATTTTTCGGAGGTAGTTTTGGCCTGCAGTTCGGTACAATAACAAATATAGAGCTTTCACCTGTAGCCGGAATATGGCTGTTGCCTCGTCTTGCTGTTGCAGCAGGACCATCCTGGCAATATTATAAAGATCCCCTGGGTAAGACAAGTATTTACGGTGGAAGAAGCTTCCTGAGATTTATGTTTATACAGGATTTAAACCAGATCATCCCCATTGGAATGAGGTTTGGATTCTACGTACACGTTGAATATGAAGCTCTGAGCCTCGCCTCTGATTTCTGGACAGGTGTTTATACTGATGATTCAAGATTCTGGGAACATACGGCTCTGGCCGGACTGGGTTTCAGCCAGCCTATGGGAATGAAATCATCATTTAATGTTACCTTCCTGTGGACTATCACTGAATCTGAATACCAGATATATAACAGGCCTGAAATACGGATAGATCTCCTGTTTTAACTTACTCATTTAACCAACTGCTCATTTTGTTTATCCATTAATCCAGTTTTCCATCATTCCAATCTTCAATTCTTCTTTTTTGAATTGATATTTAATTGGCGGATTAATAGTTAATCATTACTTTTGGCATCTTTATACAATTTAAAGAAGGAAAATATTATGGTAATAGAGAAAGACATGATGGTATCTCTTAAGTATGTATTAAGAGAAGGAGACAGTAAAGGCAGCATTGTAGAAGAAGTAAAGAATGATAATCCCCTGCAATTCCTTTATGGTGCAGGACAGATGCTTCCCCGTTTTGAATCAAATATTGAAAAACTGGCCGAAGGGGATAAATTTGAGTTCAAGCTCACCTCGGATGAAGCTTATGGAGATAAGAGGGAGGAGTTGGTTGTTGATTTGCCCATGTCAGTATTTGAAGTTGAAGGGAAAGTTGATGAAAACCTGCTGACGACAGGCAACCAGGTGCCCATGGCTGATTCACAGGGGAATAGGCTTATCGGGACAGTATTATCACATACAGATTCATCAGTTAAGATGGATTTTAATCACCCCATGGCAGGTACTGATCTGCATTTTGCCGGAGAAATCCTGAATGTGAGGGAAGCAACAGAAGGCGAGTTGAATATATACAATAATGATGGTTGCAGTACATGCGGGAGCCATGATGGATGTTCGGGCACTTGTTAGGTAAAACTGATTTTTAATTTTTATGCTGTATAATATCCTGAAGTAATTTCCGGTAGAATTATTATTCCTAATTTAGGCGATCTGAAACTGTATGAATATTTGACAGTAAGTTTTTGGTATTTGTATGAAACAGAAAAAGAGAAAATACCCCCTCTGGCTCAAGATAATATTTGGAATGATCCTTGGCATTATATGGGGATTAATTGCTGTTAAGACCGGACTGGTAAATTTCACTGAAGACTGGGTTAAACCATGGGGTACAATATTTATCAAGCTGTTAAAAGTGGTCGCCGTCCCACTAATATTTGTTTCGCTGATAAAGGGGATTACCAGTATTACAGATATCACAAAACTCTCAAGGATTGGAGCTAAAACCCTTGGCCTGTATATTGCTTCAACAGTTATAGCTATCATCTTTGGTCTTGTGCTTGTAAACCTCGTTAAGCCGGGCCATGCATTCAGCCAGGCAACAAGACAGGCATTTCAGCTTCAGTATGAGAATAATATAAAGGATTCAGAAGGTATTGCCGGGCAGTTAAAGGAAAGGCCTCCACTGGCTTTCTTTGAAGATATGGTCCCCGATAATATAATTGCTGCCAGCGGGGATAATTCAAAAATGCTGCAGGTTATCTTCTTTTCTCTCCTGTTTTCCATAGCTATAATAATCCTTGAAGCCAAACAGGTTAAGGTAGTAAAGCAGCTCTTTGATGGTCTTAACGATATCATACTTAAAATAGTAGATATCATCATGCGGTTTGCACCCATAGGGGTATTTGCTCTGCTCTCAGCCCTTATCGCTGAATTTTCCGGTGATGTACAGCTGTTTGTGGCCCTTGGTAAATATGCAGCTCTCACAATCGTCGGCCTTTTAATAATGATATTTGGTTTGTATCCCACATATATACGATTGTTCACCAAGATCAAAACCAGGGATTTCTATAAGAATCTTCTGCCTGTGCAGGTGGTAGCCTTTTCTACCAGCTCAAGTGCTGCAACATTACCCGTGACACTTAAGCAGTGTACTCAAAAACTCAAGATATCCAGGAGCGTAGCAAATTTTGTACTTCCCGTGGGAGTGACAATAAATATGGATGGCTCATCATTCTACCAGGCAGTATCAGCAGTATTTATTGCCCAGGTTTTTGGCCTTGATCTGAACCTGACTCAGCAACTTACTATTATTCTTACTGCCACACTGGCGTCCATAGGGGCACCCGGAGTACCTGGAGGAGCAGTAATCATGCTGGTTATAGTCCTCAGTTCGGTTGGCATACCCGCAGAAGGACTTGCACTGATAATGGGCGTGGAACGCCCCCTTGATATGATACGTACTGTTGCTAATGTAACCGGTGACTCAGCTATTGCAAGCATAGTGGCATCTACCGAGAATGAAGTTGGTGTTGAAGATTTTGATGATGATAATGATAATTAATTAATAAACTGAGCAACCTATGTGGAAACGAATGCCACTATGGGCTAAAATAATAATAGGTATGGCCCTGGGTCTTATCTGGGGGATGATAGCTACCAGAACAGGACTGAGCAAGTTTACACTTGATTGGATAAAGCCATGGGGTACAATCTTCCTGAAGCTGCTTAAGCTTATAGCAGTACCTCTTATTTTCGTTTCCCTTGTAAAAGGAATATCGAGTCTTACCGATATTTCAAAGCTCTCAAGGATAGGGGTGAAGACAGTTACTTACTATATCGCTTCTACCCTTATCGCAACCACCTTCGGTTTGTTTTTAGTGAATACGGTGAAACCCGGAAATACTTTTCCGGAAGAGAAAAGAGCGGAATTTATGGACAAGTGGCAGGGAACAATAGACGAAAGCCAGTTACTGGCTGAATCGAGCGATCATTCACCTCTCAGGTTTATAGTCGATATGGTGCCGGATAATATCATAAATGCCATGGGTGACAACTCTCAAATGCTTCAGATTATCTTTTTTGCCATACTTTTTGCCGTTGCTATGGTTCTTTTAAAGGAAAGCCAGGTAAAAACAGTGAAGAATATCTTCGACGGATTGAATGATATTATAATAAAGATCATAGAACTGATCATGCTATTTGCACCATATGGGGTTTTCGCCCTGCTGGCAGGCGTGATTGTCGATTTTGCCGGAGATGCCGATATCTTTCTCGCCCTGGGTAAGTATTTTACAACAGTCATGGTAGGATTATTCATTTTGATCCTTATCGTGTATCCAATTTATCTTAAAATATTTACCAGAAAGATCCCAATAAGCAAGTTTCTGAAGGCAGTATTGCCTGCTCAAATGGTAGCTTTTTCAACCAGCTCCAGCGCAGCAGCGCTTCCTGTTAATATGAGGCAGAATATTGAAGAACTGAATGTTTCTGAAGAGGTGGCCGATTTTGTGCTCCCTGTTGGAGTAACTATTAATATGGATGCTACAGCCTTTTACCAGTCGGTTGCCGCTGTTTTTATCGCACAGGTGTATGGTATAGACCTTACTATAGCACAACAGTTGACAATAGTACTTATGGCAACAATGTCTTCTATAGGATCTCCGGGTGTACCAGGTGGCAGTATAGTGCTGGTTATTATGGTGCTTACATCTGTAGGTCTTCCGGTTGAAGGCCTTGCCCTTATCCTTGGAGTAGACAGACCGCTGGATATGCTGAGGTCTTCAGTTAACATTACAGGCGATTCAACTATCGCAAATATTATTAATTATAGCGAGCAAAAAAGAAACGGCAAACTGGCAGCTAAGCAAAAGGCCCAGCCTAATTTTTAATTAAAACCCTCTTTCACATTATTCAGCACTGAATTTCTCTCGATATATCAGGAACAAATAATCTCAAATCATATTATAAATTGCTGTAATATAGTTAAATAATATACTTTAAACAGCATTTTATCCTTTTCAGAAGCGCTTTTTTATTTCAGATCAGATATATGTACTGAAATACTGCCATCCTGGGTGAGTAAAGTGACCAAAGGATCTTAAAATTATAATACTTAAATACTGTATTATTGGAATAGGGGATATTTTCATTTCCAGCTTGGCGTAGAAAATTGACTATTTTATAATAGCCTGTAGATTTTTTAGAAATGCTATGTTATGAAAGTGAATTTTAACTATTACAAATGGTAATTTAACAAAGCAACAAGCAATTTACAGATGTAAACAATGGAATATTGTATAATATTATATAAATATACAAATGTGAAGCAGAATTATTGTTATAAATGTGAATAATATTTTGCGTAGGCATTTATTTATCATATTAAGTTAATAACCAGTTATATAATTGATTTGTATAAACTAATAATTGAACAAAAATACGTTAAACTACATTAAAGGGATTTAGATAAATGAATAATATCACATTATATAACTCTAAACCAGTTATATGGCATTCTAATATTAATAAAAGCTTTAAATTATGTGTATTTATAAAAAACTTATTATTAGCTATATAACAATTAGTTCTTACTTTGTATAATATCACAGATTTCAACCAAGTTACAATTGTGAATTACTAAAAATTACACATGTAAATTAATTTCTTTTTACATTTGTAAACACCAAATCTATATAATATGAAAGATCGGATAAGGTTATTTCTGGATAAAGAGAATAAATCTTCGTCACAATTTGCTGAGGAAGTCGGTGTACAGCCTTCTGGAATATCACATATACTTTCAGGAAGAAACAAACCGAGTCTTGATTTTGTATTGAAAATGTTAACTACTTACAAATTCATAAACACTGACTGGCTCTTATTTGGAAAGGGTGAAATGTACAAAAACGAAGAAAAGCCCACTTTATTCATTGATAATGAGTCCGAATCAGATATCTCTGAAAATACTAAAATTGAGATTGGAGGGCTTTTTGACACTGGAGAAAGGATTGTGGACAAAGGTAATGAAAAAGGAGAATCATATAATAAGGATGCTGATACAAACGTAAACGAGCGCTTTTCAGAACGGATCATCATTTTTTACCCCGATGGTACATACAAAGAGTATAATCGCCGCAAATAGCCTTGAAATAGCGCAAATAACCATTTTCAGCTATTTACCATACGACATAGTGAATCAAGGTAAATAAAAGTTTGAATGTTTGAATGTCTGCCTGATAAAAGTCTGTTTTTTTCTAACTGTTTGCATTAAACCCATTATTACCCTGGTCGCAAGGCCTTGCAACTCTACCTGCCTTCGATTCAGCCTCATTCCTGCTGTCCCATCCTACATTAATGACTCACTCCGCTAACGCAGAGTTTCGTCGAGCTCACAGGACTCGCATCCCGAGTATTCGGGATACTCGTCCTGTTCGGTTCCAATAATCTATCATTCCTTATCCTTCCCTGCCCTCCGGAGCCCCGAGTACTCGGGGCGAAGGAGGGAACCTTAGCCTTATCCTTAGCCTTATCCTTATCCTTAGCCTTTTTCTATTCCTCCCCACAATCTGGCTCCTCGCTAAATTTGCCCACAGGGCAAATTATTCGCTATGCTCATGAGCTCACTGCGTTCGGTTCTTTACGCTTGGCCCTCTTTGTACTTTTTCCTTTTTCCTTTTGTCTTAATCTTTATCTTTACTGTCAAAATTACATAATGAGGATTGAGGATTTTGAACTTAAATCAAATCACAGGCTTGCACGTGATTATTTCGTTCTTGACCTCTTAAGTCATGGAAAACTGCCTGAAATATTACCGGGTCAATTTGTCCAGTTAAGGGTTGATAATGTCAGGGACGCCTTTCTGCGCCGGCCAATATCGGTTTTTGATGTTAATTATAAAAAGAATATTATCAGTCTGCTGATAAAGGAAGTGGGTGCTGGAACAAGGGCGATGGCCAGGTTGGAGAAAGGAATTAAGATCAATATTATATATCCCCTTGGTAATACTTTCACCCTGGGCTCTGAAGATGACAGATCTCTTCTTGTAGGTGGTGGTGTTGGAGTGGCACCATTGCTGTTGCTGGCAAAGAAATTAAAACTGAAATCACTGAAATTCAAAATTTTATTGGGATATCAATCAGTTGAACATATTATTGAAAAAGCCAGGTTCAGCCAGATGGGTGAAGTACTGATTACAACAGATGACGGGAGTTATGGTTATAAGGGATTAATTACTGATCACCCTGAACTGTACAGTGATAATTATGACCGGATTTATTGCTGCGGCCCTGAACCTATGATGAGAGCTGTTGCTGAAATAGCCCGTTCCAGGGGGAAATTCTGCGAAGTATCACTTGAAAATACCATGGCATGCGGATATGGTGTATGCCTGTGCTGTGTTGTTGATACTGTCAGGGGTAATGTTTGCACCTGTACTGATGGACCAGTGTTTAACATAAACGAACTGAAATGGCAGACCTGAAGGTAGATATTGGCGGACTCATACTTAAGAATCCTGTTATGACGGCTTCCGGGACATGCGGATTTGGACCGGAAATGGAGCCCTTTATTGATGTTTCCGCTCTCGGTGCCCTTGTTGTGAAAGGCACAACTCTTGAAAACAGGGAGGGTAATCCTTATCCCAGGATGGCTGAAACCCCATCCGGAATGCTCAATTCAGTAGGTTTACAGAACAAGGGAATAGAATATTTCATCAACAACACTTACCCGCATATACGTAAATATGATACAAATATTATAATAAACGTAAATGGCAGTACTGTTGAAGAATATGTTGAACTTACGGAAATAATAAGCGACCTGGAAGATATAGATGGTATTGAACTGAATATTTCCTGTCCCAACGTTAAAATGGGAGGGATGGCATTTGGAACACATCTTCCCACATCAGAAAAGGTTATCAGGGAGGTAAGAAAGGTATGTAAAAAGAACCTGATGGTTAAATTGTCACCAAATGTTACCTGTATAACTGATTTTGCAAAGGTGGCAGAAGCTGAAGGGGCAGATTCAGTGTCGTTGATAAACACCTTACTTGGGATGGCCGTAGATGCGGAAACAAGAAGATCAGTACTTTCAACAGTTACCGGAGGCCTTTCCGGACCCGCAATAAAACCTGTAGCTCTCAGAATGGTATGGCAGGTTTCAAAAGCGGTAAAGATACCTGTGATAGGAATAGGTGGGATAATGAACGCAACGGATGCGGCCGAATTTATGATTGCAGGTGCTGCAGCCATACAGGTCGGAACAGCAATGTTCATCCATCCAACCGCAGCTGTGGATATTATTAAAGGCCTTAATGATTACCTGGATCAAAACAATTTCAATAAAGCATCTGATCTGACAGGGACTCTTGATAAGTAAATATTTCCTCCTGTTTTTATTTTACTTATAATTTTCTAAATTTATTGTCTCATAATTTTAATAATTTAGTAAATCCTTCTGCATTATGGTTAAAAACTTACAGATTGATAATCTTGACAGGCAGATTTTAGATATTATAACTAAAAATGCCAGGATTCCGTACCTGGAAGTGGCCAGAGCATGTAATGTTTCAGGGGCTGCAATTCACCAGAGAGTGCAAAAGCTGATAAAATCAGGTGTGATAAAAGGTTCGGAATTCAAGGTTGATCCGGTTGCCGTTGGCTTCAAAACATGTGCTTATATTGGAATTTTCCTTGAACATCCAGGACATTATAAGAAAGTCATTGAGAAATTCGAAAAGATACCTGAGATAATCGAATGTCATTATACTACAGGCAATTACTCGTTGTTTATTAAAGTATATACACGTGATAATGAACATCTTCGTGATGTCCTGACTAATAGCATTCAAAATATAGAAGGAGTTACCAGGACTGAGACCCTGATTTCACTTGAAGAATCAATAAACAGACAAATACCTGTACTTTCACAAAGCGAATGATAAGTTTAAGACTGAGGCTAAGGCTAAGGCTCCCTCCTTCGCCCCGAGAACTCGGGGCTCCGGAGGGCAGGGAAGACTAAGGAATAATGGTTTAATGGATTATTTGACCATTGGATTTTAATCTCTTAAACCTTAATAGTGCACCATTCACTTCTTATCTTTCGCCTCTCATAACTCATAACTCATAACTCATAAATTTAATGCCTTACTCATTTAAAGATAAAGTTGCAATAATAACCGGTGCCAGCTCCGGCATAGGATTAGCTACTGCTGAAGAATTAGTAAAAAGAGGATCAAAGATAGTAATGGCCTCATCAAATGAGAAAAGACTGAAAAAAGTTGCTCAAAACCTTATTGACAGGGGATATGATGTCTTAGCAGTAAAAACGGATGTCAGCATTGAGAACGATTGCAGGATGCTTGTAGATGAAACAATAAAAGAATTTGGGAAGATTGATATTCTGATAAATAATGCCGGAATATCCATGAGGGCAAGGTTTGCAGACACGGACATGGATGTGATAAGGAAAGTGATGGATGTAAATTTCTGGGGTACCGTTTACTGTACACGTTATGCACTGAAGCATTTGATCGAAAGCAAGGGATCAATAGTGGGTGTGTCGTCCGTTGCAGGATTTCAGGGCCTGCCCGGACGAACAGGTTACTCAGCCTCCAAATTTGCTATGCACGGTTTCCTGGAAACAGTCAGGATAGAAAACCTGAAGACAGGCCTGCATGTGATGATAATTGCACCCGGCTTTACAAATACCAATATCCGTATGACAGCCCTTACAGGTAATGGAGATCCACAGGGTGAATCACCAAGGAAAGAGAAGAGGATGATGACTCCTGAATATGTCGCAAAATGGATACTTAAAGGAATTGTAAAACGTAAAAGGAACAAGATTATGACCTGGGTCGGTCGCTTTACTGCCCTTTTCCAGAGAATTATTCCTGAGCTTGTTGACTACGCATACTATAAAGCTATGCTCAAAGAACCTGGATCACCACTTGCCGAGAAATGAAATTTAGGCTATGGTTGAGCCTTAGCCTTAGCCTTAGCCTTTTCCTTTCACTCGTTCCCGCAAGCCACAATCACTACCCGTCCCGAAAAAGCTGGAGCTTTTTCGAGGATCCTCGAATCAAAGATTCGGGACTCGTGAGCGAGCCCCGATTACTCGGGGCTCGGTTGTCTTTTATCTTTTCCTGGCCTTTTCCTGTTATATTTCTCAAAATCATTCGTCATATCTATGAAAACAGTTTTTAACTAAAAAAAAGAATCATGAAAAGGATTATTACACCGCTTGTATTATTAGTATTTACAATTTCATTAAGCGCCCAGAGTTCTATCGACAGGCTTTTCGATAAGTACCAGGGTATGGATGGATTTGTAACAGTAACTGTATCCGGTAACTTCCTTAAATTAATTGGTGAGTTTGACGATGATGATGAGTTTCTCAAGAATTCAGATAAAATAGCCGTCATACGTATCCTTGCCCAGGAAGATGACAATATGGAAGTTGATAATTTCTATGATTTAGTCATGGATGAACTTGATAAAGGTGGATATGAAGAAATGGTCAGGGTAAATTCTTCTGATTCCGATATGAAAATAATGGTAAAAGCAGAAGGAGATATCTTTACTGAATTCCTGGTTGTAGCCGGTGGGGATGATAATGCAATAATTCAGATAAAAGGTAAACTGACTGAAAAGATAATAAAAGAAATGTCAGAATCCATAAATGATGATAATAACATTTTTGGATTGAAATAAGTTATATATTAATTACTTTTATAACCTGGTTGATCGTAACTAAACAGATTATGACCAGGAAGGAATTTGAAACTGATATAATACCTTTAAGCCGCACCCTGTACCGTTTTGCCTTCCGCTTCCTTTCAAATAAAGAAGAAGCGGAAGATGCGGTTCAGGAAATCTTCCTTAAGCTCTGGAAAATGCGAGACAAACTGACTGAATACAATAATATTCAGGCCTTTACAATGACTGTGACACGTAACTATTGTCTAGACAGGCTGAGAAAAAAGAAAACGGAATTCATGGATGACACCAGAACAAATGATACCAGGACCTCGGGCATGAACTTTGAAGAAGAAATTGAAAATATGGAAAAATTCAGGATCATTACCGGTATTATAAATACCCTGCCTGAAAATTACCGCTCGGTTATACAGCTACGTGATATCGATGGATATGAGTATGAGGAAATAGCTGAAAAACTGAATATAGATATAAGTAATCTGAGGGTAATTCTTTCAAGGGCAAGAAAAATGGTCAGATTAGAAATAAAAAAAAAGAATTATGAACTGGTCAGTGCTTAAAAAACTTCTCGAAAAGTACTATGATGGATCATCTTCAGCAGATGAAGAAAAAAAAATGCTTGAACTTCTTAAACATGAAAACCTTCCATCTGAATTTTCTGAAGACAGGATGATGATTACCGGACTGTTTGGGAATGAGGAAATACCAGAACCTTCTCCTGATCTTGATGAAAGGATAATGACCTCAATCGATGAATCAGAGAGGAATAGAAAAATAATATCCGGCAAAAGGCGTTTATACAGCATCATTTCGGTGGCGGCAGCTATACTGATAATCATCAGCTTCTGGTTTATACTTGAGGATAATAGCCGGGTTAAAGACACCTATAGCGATCCACAACTTGCTTATAATGAAACTATTGAAGTGCTTTACAATGTTTCGTCAAATCTAAATAAGGGCAGGGATCAGATGGAAGAGCTGTCAATGATAAGCCAGACGAAATCAAGGTTAAACCTTATCCCGGAATCAAGGAATGTTGTTGCCGGGGAATTAAAAGCACTGAAGTATATTGAGAATAGCATTGAACTGCTTGGTATGGATGAAAAGAATAATGTAAAGGGGAAAAAATAAATACTTGAAATAATGAAAAAATCAATTCTACTGTTATTTATTATTGTTCTGACGGTTTCTTCATTTGCCCAGCGAAACCCCATTGATGCCATGTTTGATAAATATGCAGGCAGCGAGGGCATTACAACCGTATATATCTCAAGTAAAATGTTCAGTATGATGGCGGGAGTTGACCTGGATGATGATGAGTTGGAAGATGTGATAAATAACCTTAAATCAATCCGTATACTAACTGTTGATGATCCTGAACTTAACAATAAACTGAATTTCTTCAGGGAACTTGAGAAAGACCTTAATTTAAATGGCTATGAGGAATTAATGGTGGTTAAGGAAAGTGATAAGGATCTTAAATTCCTTGTGAAGGAAAAAGGAAAGAGGATAGATGAACTGCTGATGATAGGAGGGGGACCAGGCCAGAATGTCCTTATCTCAATTAAAGGTGACCTGGACCTGAAGAATATTGCCAGCATAAGCAAAACAATGGGCATTGAAGAATTACAGGATAATGTAAAATACTGATTTTATGAGATATATTTTTTATAGCCTCCTGGCATTACTGCTTCTGTCTTTTACCTCATGCACTGACAAACGTAAGAATGATGATATATTCACCGAATTCGAAGGGGAAAAGGGCGTGTATATGGTGAAATTACCACCGGCCCTTTTTATGGGTCTGATAGGAATGGAGAATGATGATATCAACAATGCAGCAATGGGAGACATAGACCTTGTTAAACTTCTCGTTTACAGCAGGGAGAATAATTCAGAAGATGGTACAGACCATATGCTGCAACGGATAACAGGCAAAATAAACGATTTTGAATATGAAAATATTCTCGGCTTTAATTCGAGTGATGCTTATGTTTCAGCCTATATACTGGAAAATGAAGACTATGTCAGCGATTTAATGCTGCTGCTAAAAGAAAATAACTCACTTGTATGCCTTGGTCTTTCCGGTAAACTCAACGGGGAGGAGATCTTTAAATTAGCTACACAGATAGAGTACGATAAACTTCGGGATTTTATTGAAGAGAAATAATTTGTCTTTTTGAAATTTCAGGACCGGAATTAATTATCATGGGAAATATGAGAAAACTGAATGGATATTTCCCTTTCCTTTTTTGATATTATGTACATTAATTCTACATTAGCCTAATTAAAAATTATGCTATGATACGTAACTTGAAAAAATACCCGATCCTGGTTGCAGTTTCATTACTTGCACTTGCAGGACCAAAAGCCAATGCGCAGCTTGAGGCCGATTTCTTCAAAGCCGGTATCAACGACGGCATGAGGCTGATGGAAGCCTATATAGAACCTTTTGCCAATGCTTTTGGCGCAGGCTTTAATTCAGCATGGTATAATACAGCAAAGCCTCATAAATTCGGAGGTTTTGATGTTACACTCAGTGTGAGTGCAGGTTTTGTGCCAGCAAATGCATTGGAATTTGATCTTGCCGATATAAATTTTTCAAAGCTGGAACTGGTAAATCCCTCAGGTATTACTATGGCTCCAACTATAGCCGGTTCAAAAGAGGTAGGCCCTGCCCTCCATGTTATGCAGGACGTGCCCGGAATGCCCGGTACACAAATTGAACTGGTTAACTTTAATTCACCGCAGGGAACAGGAATTGGAGTGGTGCCGGCACCGATGCTGCAGGCAGGTATAGGATTGCCGCTGGCCTCAGAAATAAAAATCAGGTACATACCCACTACACCAATAGAAGAAGGTTCATTGAGGCTTATCGGTGGCGGATTTATGAAGAGCATAACAGAGCATATTAAAGCTTTCAATATGCTGCCGGTTAATATCTCAGTTTTCGGGGGCTATAATAATCTGAGGGGTATTATCCCTGTAAGTGTTCAGCCCGATACAGATATTAATTACGATAGTTATACATTTTCCGACTTCAGTGATCAGTCTGTTATTGTGGATGTAGCAGCCTGGAATGTATCACTTATAGGTTCGGTCAATTTACCTGTACTCACAGGATATGCAGGTATTGGCTATAGCAAGACTTCAACAAGAATGAATATAGAAGGATATATTCCACTCCCAACAGTTGATCCAGATATTTCAACAACTTATCCCGTATATACCGATGCCGGTGTTGTGGAAGAAGTTGAGGGAATAGATATAAAAAACTATTCAGGGCTGAGATTGAATTTGGGAGGACGCATAAAACTGGGGGTTTTTACATTCCATGCAGATTATACATATGCCGACTATAATGCTCTCACTGCCGGAATAGGATTCTCCTTCCGGTAAGGCGCGAATTACCGCGAATTATGACGAATTAACACGAAGGATAAATTAGTTTAGCCTTTACCTTCCTAACACATTATTCCATCATTGCTCGCTTCCACCTGTCCGCCAAAGTCTCCGGCGACGGCGGACCGGCCACAATCACAGTCCGTCCCGAAAAGCGCTTGCTTTTCGAGGATCCTCGAATCAAAGATTCGGGACTCGCGAGCTCGCCCCGAATCCTCGAGGCTCGGTTCCATTATTCCATTCAAACATTATAATTATTATTTTTGCAGCAGCAACATCAATCACTTGTCGTGAAAGACGAAACTACAGCCATAAAAAACAAATACAGGTCATTACTGAGGGCTTCATCGCGGATTATTGAAAGCGGGGATGACCAGAGGAAGATAAGGAAAGCCCTTGAAATCCTTGTAGAATGCCTTGGTGATAAGAAGACTATCACCGGACAATCATCTGTTATACATGCACTGTCAGTTGCACGTATAGTGGTTGATGAAATGGGGCTTGGACTGACCTCCCTGATAGCTTCCATTCTTCATGATTGTTCCGGAAAGATTGATTTAAACGATAAAAAAATTGAAAAAGTCTTCGGAAGCAATGTTTTGAAAGTTCTGAAAGGATTGGCAAACATAGAAAATATAGAGACTACAAGATCAACATACCAAGCCGAAAATTTCCTGAAACTCATCCTCAGCCTGGCTGATGACATAAGAGTAATACTGATAAAACTGGTTGAGCGACTTGAATATATGAGGAACCTTAAGGGTGCAAAGACTGAAGTGCGTCTCAGGCTGGCCTCTGAATCATATTTCCTGTATGCGCCACTGGCCCACAGGCTTGGACTGTATAAGCTGAAATCTGAAATGGAAGACAGGGCAATGATGTATCTTGATCCTGCTGCTTACAAAATGATTGAACAAAAGGTGAAGCATACAACCTCTTCACGTAACCGTCTGATACGGGATTTCTCAACACCACTCAGGGCTGAGCTGGACAGACAAAAAATAAAATACCAGATAAAAGGACGCACCAAGTCAATTCATTCAATATGGCAGAAGATGAACCGTCAGGGTGTTGAATTCGAAGAGGTGTACGATGTTTTTGCCATTCGAATAATCCTGGATAGTGAAAAAGAAAGGGAGAAGGCCGATTGCTGGAAGATATATTCACTTGTAACTGACCTGTATCAGCCCAATCCCAGCAGGCTGAGAGACTGGATATCTTTACCTAAATCAAATGGTTACGAATCCCTGCATACCACAGTCATAGGACCACGTAATAAATGGGTGGAAGTGCAGATACGTTCTGCCAGGATGGATGATATTGCGGAAAAAGGACTTGCCGCACATCATAAATATAAAGGTACTGAAGGAGATAAGGCAATAGATAAGTGGCTGTTGCATATGAGGGAGATACTGGAATCAGCGGATGAAGAAGATAAAGAACTTATTGAACAGGTAAGGTCCGGCCTTTACACAGATGAAGTGTTTGTTTTTACACCGAGAGGTGATTTGAAACGCCTGGCAGCCGGGGCTACCGTGCTGGATTTTGCATTTGAAATACATACACAGGTAGGAGAGAGCTGCGTGGGAGCAAAAGTGAACGGAAGGAATGTAGGTATAAAATATGTTCTCGAAAATGGTGACCAGGTAGCCGTGTTAACTTCAAAAAACCAGAAGCCAAAACAGGACTGGCTATCATTTGTTGCAACGGGAAAGGCGAAAAGCCGTATTAAGAGTGCACTTAATGCGGAAAAAGTGAAATCAGCAGCTGAAGGTAAGGCAATGCTGGTAAGACGTCTGAAAAACTGGAAAATAACTTATGATGATGCCCTGGTGAAATCATTGCTTGATAACTTTAAACTACCGAATGCCACTGAACTTTATTACCAGATCCAGTGCGAAAAGATAGATCTTCAGGATGTTAAGGATTACCTTAAAAATGAAGGACAAAAAAAGAAGACTGAAATAAGAAGTAATGAGGAAATAAGCCGGAAAGTACAGGAGGAAGTGGATACCAGGCTTGTTACAGGTGCCATGTTCAGCGATTATCTTATTATCGATAATAAGGTGGAAGGACTGGATTATAAGCTCGCTAAATGCTGTAATCCGGTACCGGGAGATAAAATATTCGGCTTTGTTACAATAACAGAAGGGGTAAAAATCCATAGAGTGAATTGCCCCAATGCTCCCTACCTTATGGCTAACTACCCTTACCGTGTTCTCATGGCCAGGTGGACAAAAGTGGAGGAGAGCCCTGCATTCCAGACCGGTATACGAATTGTCGGTGTCGATGACCATGCCATGATAACCAAAATATATGAGGTGCTTACTTCATATAAAGTAAGTCTCAGGAATTTTAAGTACGAAAATCATGATGGGATGTTTGAAGGTATAGTTTATTTATTTGTCCCTAACACAAACATCCTTAATGGTTTAATAAAAAAGATAGCATCTATAGACGGAGTGCTGAAAGCCAACAGGTATGATTAATATTATTTTGAAATATTCTTAAAATACATTAGATTTACATCATGCGAAAACTGGTATTCATATCACTCATCCTTTTTGCAGGAATAAATTTAAACGCGCAAAACCCGTTTATAAATCCAGCGATTTTCTATATGCCCGCACCCGGTCCTGAAAAATACTATGCCGATAAGAGTGAAAATGACATTTCAGATAACCACTCATGGGCAAGGTATCAGATACGTACCGGTGTAATGTTTAATTCACTTAGTGGCTTTAATACAGTTAATTCATGGATATCACCTTCAGTATTACTTCCGGTAAATTCAAAATTTGTTATTAATATTGAGGGGACATATATCAACAGTTATTACCCGGGTTACAGCGATGAGAATGGCAGAATTTCTGATTTTATAATGAATGTTAGTGGTATTTATTCAATTAATGAGAAGATGACCGTTTTCGGTCAATATGCAAAATCACTGATGAACGAAGGCATGTTCGGAAAAAAAGATTTCGAATCAATGACACTTGGAATGGAATTCATGCCTCTGCCCGGATTCCGCATTGGCGCCAGTATAACAACTACCAACGGTCTTAACCCGTATTATATGTATCCGGGTTACATGCCTTACCGCTACAGACCATACTACTAGGTTCCGTTTATATCCGCCGTAGTTTTAACCGAGGCAGAGTTCCGCGTTTAGCGTTGTTTAGCGACGGAGTGAAACGTAGTCCCTGACCGACAAAAAGGAGCGTCAGGGTTGCATATTCAGCATCCTGCATTCTGTATTATTTCAAATCAATCTTAAGAGATATCGCAGGAATAATGGGGAATAGTGAAACTGATTTTAATGTTGGTATAACTGCATTATTTGTGGAGCTGACTATAGTTGCATCCAAGTAATAATAATACGAATTTCTCCTGTTATAAACATTATATATGCTGAGTTCCAGTGCACCGGACCATTTCTTTCTTTCAAAACTGTGGGTATATGATATGTTAAGCCTGTGAAAATCCTTCATCTTGTAAGCATTTATCTCACTGTTGCTGTAGGCAGGGTGCATCAACCAGTAAGTTGAAACATCACCATCAGAAAAGTCAAAGGATGCCATATTAAAAATATATTCGGGAAGGGTAACTCTTTCACCTGTGATAAATTTGAAATTAACAGATATACGATTCTTCCTGTCAATACTATAGTTCAGAACCAGTGACAGGTTGTGAGGCCTGTGATGCTTTGCAGGGAAAAGAATGCCCCCGTTGAGTTCTTCGAAGAAATGAGTTGTTTTTGACAGCGAGTAAGACAACCATCCATTCAGCCTGCCGCTTGGTTTCTCAATGATAAATTCTCCTCCGAATGACTCACCCTCACCGGATGTCACAATATCATCAAGACTGACAGGCCGGGTTCTGTAGGAGGTAAGGTTATGAGAGCTGTAGCCGGCTCTGTAGGCAAGTATATTGTGCATCTTCTTGTAATAAGCTTCAAGTGTAATATAAAACTCTTTGCCGGAAATATTGATATGTGTATTGTATGCCATTGCTGACTGATCGGCTGTTGCCGGCTTATAGTGGCTGGAAAAGGGAATATAAATATCCATTGGCATACCCAGGCCGGGATTGGTAAGCATATGGAGTGGCTGGGATGTACGCGCCCATGAAACTTTTAATGAAGCAGATTCACCTGTTAAATATTGCAATCCGATCCTTGGTTCCAGTGAGCTGTAGTTTGAATTTTTTGTATGAAAAAAACCGAACCTGAGACCGGTGCTTAACCTTAATCTATCCAAAATAATAAAGTTCCTGGCTAAATGACTGTTCAGTTCTGTCATATATGAAGGAGCTACATTACTGGCAGTAAAGGTAGAATCAGGTGACGAATAGGAATATTCGAGTCTGGAGGGTACAATAAGATGATGTATTGCTTCCAGGCCTGCTACAAGCGTATTTATGCTGTCTTTTCTGCTTACGTAGTTTATTCCGGCAGAAATATCCGTAATCGAAGATCTGTAATAATTTTTGTAATTAAGTGTTGGGTCCATATATACATTTTCATCCCTGAAATCCATTTGGTAGCCGCTTATGCCGGTATAGATATTTATGTTGGCCCTGTTTTTTGTGAGATGATCATAAGATATTTTTCCGAACCTGTTTTTCCATATTTGTATATCTTCCGAGTATTGTTCCTTAAACTCTTTTGGTTTGTGTATATCACTGTAATAGTCACGGTCAGAATACATACATAGCATCAATGAGTTATTACTGTCTATTTTGTGCTGTGCCTTGAAGTACAAATCGTAGAATCCTGTGTTGTTATAATTGTACCTGTTGGCAATCAGGGAGTAAAGTTTATCCAGGTATGTCGTTCTTCCGCTGATCATGATCCCGCTCTTGTTTTTGACTATGGGTATATCAGCAATCATTTTAGCCGATATTGTACTGATGTCGGCTTTCAAAAATAGTGAATCCATGGCAGGATCATGTGTTTTTATATCAATTACCGATGACAATTTTCCCCCGAATCTGGCAGGGAAAGCTGCTTTATAGAAGCTGGCTTCTTCAATGACAAGCGGGTTGGCAGAAGAAAGGAATCCGAGAAGATGGGAAGGTTTGTATATGATGTTATTGTCCAGCAGGTACATGTTTTGGTCCGTTGAACCACCTCGTACGAAAATATCTGCAGAACCCTCACTGCCTTGGCTTACTCCCGGAAGGGTTGCAATGGTCTTGACCAGGTCTTCCTCGCCACCTATGGTTGACAGGTTCTGAATAGCTGCGTGTTTTATCTTATCCAGACCCGGGATGATCTTTTCCGTCTTGTTAAAGTAGTTTGTACTGACAGTTACTTCGCCTATATCATAGTTTATTAATGATGAGCGTAAGAATATATAAACAGATGTGTCATTTCTGAGCGAAACAACCAGTTGTTTCATATAGTAATCATCACATTCAGCGAATAATATATACTGTCCTTCAGGTATGCCAAATCGTACCATTCCCTCGTTGTCAGTTTTAAGGTTCTTTCTGACGGCAGGTATCATAACATTTGCATTTCTCAGGGGCAAACTGCTTGCAGAATCACAAACATGTACTTTCAGAATACTGAATACATTCTGGGCTTTCCCTTCGGGGAAACACAAACAGATAAAGAAGATAATTAATATCAGTTGTTTATGTAACATGATTATTCAATCCTGATATTTAGATTTTTCAGTTCTTTCGCAGATATACATAAAAAGCCATTTATTTCAGAGCCGGGGTCTATTTTCATGTTATAAAGGTCATAATTAGCCAGATCATGTTTAAGTTTTTTGTTTGCCCTGGATGCTGCAAAAAGATAACCTCCGGAAACAGGTGTCAATATCCACCCGGGATTTTTGAATGAGGGATGGAGACCATGGTTTGATATTCCGAGACCCATCACTATTCCGGCGGAACCAACGATTATATATATTGCTGATTTATGCTTAACATGCCTGTAATATTCATCAAAAGAGATGATTTCAGTCGGTTCAAAATCATTGAATACTGTAACTGAGGAGCTGTTTATGGTAAATGGCAGGGTATCCTCATTTATAACTTTAACTGCAACAAACTGTACTTCCTTTTTTGGTTTAATCCTGTCGTTATAGAATGAAGTATCAGAAAGCAAAATGTGAACATTCTGTCCCCGGTCATATACTCCAGGATACTTCACCATCCCTGGATTAATACCCTTATATGTAGGTATACATCCTGATAAAGCAGTGATCATAAATATTAACAGCGCAATTACTTTTTTCATCTCTTTTTTTTGTCTGATTGGTTTTAGCCTTTATCCTTTCGTCGTTAGTCGTTAGTCGTTTGTTGGTAAATAATCGTCGTATCTGTCAAATAACTACCAAATATCCCGAGCCCTCCTTCAATATTTGAAAACTCGGGAGTTATTCCCCTGAAAAGGTCAAGGAATGATCCACCGTCCATTACATTATTGATTCCTTCAATAAGCATGAAATATAAAATATAGTCGTATAAATGCTGGTCAGCGCTTACCAGTAACATATATCGTTCTACCTGAAACCAGCTGCCGTACTCAACGTCTTCCTGTTCATAAATATGGAATGGCCATGATTCAAAAATGAAATCGGTGGGTGTACTTTCGAATTCCGTGTACAGTTTATGATATGACCTGGTAATGTAGTATCCTGACTCATCGTACCTTCCTATAAGGCTGATTTCGGAGACAAACTGTCTACTTTCGTTTATTTTTTTGGACCATGAGCCGTAAAATGAATGACCGTCAATATAATAGCCATCCATATCTACCTTGGTTTCAATCAGCATGGTTTCTTTCCATTCAGCAGCCACTCCCGGAATAGTTGTTTCAGCAGTTACTTCTTCAAATCCTTCGGCATTTACTGATAAATAATAAGTTTCACCCGGAATAATATCCATTTGTGACTGGCTGCATCCGTACACATTTCCATCTCTGTGTAAAAGTATCATTTCTGCAGTGCTTGTCTTTTCACTATTCGTCAGAAACACTGTGGCATCAACCTTCAGATCTGAAAGATCTATTCCCTGGTGGGGATTTACAGGAAAGGTTTTGGTTACCATTACCTTAACACTATCAGATGAAGGATCGAGTACCCCGTACACAACCAGTTTGGGCTCCTGTAACAGGGTGGTCAGCTCCACATCGGTTTCTTTGATGCATGACTGAAGGAAAAGCGATATAATTGCAGCCAGGGACATGAAAGAACGCGAATATGACCTGCATTTATATTGTAATAATGCTCCTGGGGCCATTTTTTAAAGTATTGCATTAAGACACAATAAATTTAAGCCTTTTTATTTTTATTTAAAAGATCCCTGCCCGGTTTTTATATCCCCTTGCAGTTTATCTTTCTGCAACACTCAAAGCCCATCCATGCTTATTGAATACTAAAGGGAATCCGGGGATACGAAGCCCATGACCGACCGGATGGGGAATTTAGAAGATTACCTCCCGGCAGGTAAGAACATTCAGGTAAACTACTATCCAGAAATTTTTACCATATATCAACAGACAATCAATTATAATTGGTAAATTTCCTTACTGATAGTAGTTAATGCATATACTCACTTTGAATATATTTTGAAAGCGACTAAAACCTGTTTTCGATGAGAAAGTATAAAGTTATTATTCTTATCACCCTTACTGTCCTTGTTTCCTGCAGGCAAATGCCCAAGCAGGAGAGTTCAGGAGATAATATAGATGTTTCTCATTTTCTGAACCTCGAACAGGAGATCAGGAAAACATCTATGATGAGAATTCGATCGTACAATTCGGTGCAATGTATTTTGCCGGCTATCTCAGACTCTTTTTCCAGGCGGGTCGGGAGATACATTATGCTTACTACAATATTTCGTCAAAAACAATTTCAAATTTCAGAATTGTGAATGATATTGACAAAGGCCCTGACTTCTTTCCGATGGGAAGCTGCGAAGGAGGCGGATATCATGGAGATGACCTGAAAATACCATATTTTATTGATTTCCGGAAATGCGGTAAATCGGATAATTACTATAACCAGATACAGAGTAAATACCCGGAAAGGAAGAAATGGCTGAAAGAGATAATCCCAAACTCACTGGAAGACAATCCATGGATAATGATTACACTATCTGAGTAACAGGAACAAGACAGCAGGGGAACCCGGGATCTTCACAGCTTTGATCCTGGCAGGATTAGCTAAGGTCGGATTATTGAGTGGTACGTTTGTCAACAAACCAATTAACAAATTAACATTCCTCCGCCTTCAGTATCTCGGATCAGGCTCGATAGGCAGCTTAACCATCTTCTCCACCTCCATCTGCTGAAAACCAAAGTCTTCAACTATCTTTCCCATGAGGAGGTAAGTGCCGCTTCCCCTGAAAGGGTACTTCTCCAGTGAATCAGAGAAGTGTACTGTGTCGAAGAACTGTCCATCATGATCGATAAAACAGCCGAAGTTCATCCATTGCCTGTTTGCTGTCTTAATGTATTTCACCGTTACAAGGTGGCCCACCATCCTTACTTTCCGGCCGTTCATCATGGCCATATCTGAAGCTATGATATCGCCCCTGAAAGATGTCTTGAGAAGGCCGAACCAGTTGATACTGACTGGGAAACCCAGTAACTCTATCTCATCATATGCATCTTCGATCTTATGATTTTCGAGCTTCGGGAGAGTGTATTTTTTCACAGGCTGATCAAAAAGGGTATGTGATTTTTCTGTTTTTTTCCTGTTCAAAATAAGATGTGCCATCCATAGCAGTTCGGCTTTGCTCTTACCCGTAAAACTGAAAGCTCCGACCCTGATCAGAAGTATTGTCTGTTCCAGTCCTGGCCGTACCCTGTCTATGAAATCATTCAAACCCTTATAATTACCGCCTTCGTCTCTTATTGTTTCTATTACCGTGGCAACAGAGCTGTCAAGATTCTGTATATGTATGAACCCCAGGTAAATATCGTTCCTCTTAATGCTTGCCTTATACCTGCTGTTATTTGCACAGGGTGGGTGCAAACCGGCCTTATATCTCAATGCTTCATTTACATATACCCATGTACGGTAGAATCCTCCGAAATTATTTATTACTGCCACTATGAATTCAAGTGGAAAATGAGCTTTGAGGTACAGGCTCTGCATACTTTCAACAGCGTATGATGCTGAATGGGCTTTGGAGAACGAATAACCTGCAAATGACTCGATCTGCCTCCATACTTCTTTAGTTATTTCTTCAGGATAATCCTTTTCCCTGCAGTTATCAAAAAACCTTGAAGTTATCTTACTGATTTCCTCCTTTGACCTGTACTTGCCGCTCATTGCCCGCCTGAGAATGTCGGCATCCGACAGATCAAGGCCCGCAAAGTGATGGCATATCTTCAGAACATCCTCCTGGTAGACCATTATTCCGTAGGTCTCACTGAGCTGCTCCTTCATTACAGGGTGCAGGTATTTAAAGCCTTTCGGATTATGGAACCTTTGTATATACTGTTTCATCATTCCAGAGCGTGCAACACCGGGCCTGATAACGGAGCTGGCCGCCACAAGGGTGGGGTAGTCGCTGCACTTCAGTTTCTGAAGAAGTCCGCGCATTGCCGGGCTTTCAATATAAAAACATCCCTTGGTCTCACCTCTGGCAAGATATTCTTTTACCTTACTATCGTTCTTAAACTTCTGAATGGCATGAATATCCACATCAACGCCCCTGTTTTCACTGATTATTTCAGCACTTTCCTTAATATGTCCTATGCCTCTCTGGCTCAGGATGTCTATCTTTTCAAATCCCAGTTCCTCGGCTACGTACATATCCCACTGTGTGGTGGGAAAGCCTTTGGGGGGCATGTCAAGTGCAGTATAGCATGTAATTGGCTTTTCTGATATCAATACACCCCCGGCATGTATGCTTCTCATATTGGGGAAGTCTGCAATCTTGCTTCCGAGATAGAATATCTTGTCGGTCAGACTGTTATGATTTGATTTATCACCGGGATTATCAATCAGGCTGTCAATCTCTTCTTTAGGTAATCCGTATATCTTACCTAATTCCCTGATGATTGACTTTCCCCTAAAGGTGCTCATGGTACCCAGCAGGGATGTGTGATGATAGCCGTATCGTTTGAAAATATAGTCCAGTACCTCATCCCTTTCTTTCCATGAATAATCAATGTCAAAATCGGGTGGGGTGCTCCTCCTGGGGTTTATGAACCGCTCAAAGTAAAGGTTAAGATCTATCGGGTCAACATTAGTGATTTTCAAGCAATAAGCAATAATTGAATTTGCACCGCTGCCCCGGCCGACATGGTAAAATCCCCTGGCCATTGAGTACCTGACAATATCCCAGGTTATGAGGAAATATGCTGAAAAGCCCAGATTGTCTATTATATCCAGCTCGTGTTTTATCCTTTCTCTGGCTACTGCATTATTATTACCGTACCTGTACTGCATTCCGTCCCATGCCAGTTTTTCCAGTAGCAGCCTGTCATTATACCTGCTTGCGGAGAAGACCTGTTTATTCCTTGGCACATTATCATCAAAGGATATGCTGCAGCCGTTAAGCAGCTTATTGCTATTTTCGATTATATGCGGGTAGTTGCTGTAGATATCTTTCAGTTTACTGCTCTCGATGAAATATTCGCTTTCTCCGGCCAGTTGTTCAGGTTTGAGATGATCGAGAAGTGTATTATTATCTATTGCCCTCAGGTTCCTGTGTATGTCCCATCCTTCTTTATCTTTATAACTTACATTCTGGAAACCAACCAGTTTATGTCTGTCAAGTTGTTTAATCCTGCTCAGCAACCTGTTTACTTCAAAGGGTGTGATATTTATCCTTTCATTTTCTTTCAGTTTCTGCCCCGGGTAATTATCCATGGAATAGATTATATATGCTTCATTAAAATCGGGAGCCGGAAAGGGCAGGGGTGTTTTGGTGATATTATGATGTGAAAGAAATTCATTCAGTTCTCTCAGACCTTCATCGTTCCTGGCAATGCCTGTGTACAAGAGCCTGTCTCCCTGCCTGAATTCAATGCCTGCCACTGGCTTTATTCCTGCTTTCTCGCAGTCCTTTGCAAAATAGGGTATTCCCGTACTGTTATTTATATCAGTAAGTGCAAGGGTATTAATGCCCATGCTCCTGGCTGTGGCTATCAGATCCTCAATTGACAGCACCCCGTACCTCAGGCTGTAATATGAATGACAAAGATGCATTTGTTGAATCGTTGAACCGAGCAGGATGAGTTTGCCGAAGGCAAGCGAAGCTTGAGAGTTCGGCGAAGCCAATTGTTAAAATGTTGAATTGGCTCACTTCACCTCTCACCTCTCTGCTTATCTCATCTCGCAGTTATAATTAATGATTCCACACTCTTTTCAGTCTTTCTGTCATCTGCTGCTGCTCTTTCAGCTCATTTTCAAGCCTTTTAAGCGCTTTTTCCTCTTTTTCGCGGGGATTCCACACCCCGCATGCCCTTTTTACCGCATTCTGACCGAAACGCTTCCTGAGGCTATCCATTGCCAGGTAGAGGCTGACCATCTCTGGCGTATCCTCGAACATGTTCAGTTGCTGAACGCCCCTGACAAGGTGACTGAACCGAACTCCGATAAGTCGTATCAGCATGCGCCGGGTGTACAGTTTCGAAAACAGTTCTTTGGCTGTTTCAATAAGCACATGGTCGAATGATGTATATGGTATCCTTTTCTGCAGGCTGTGGGTGTCAAAGTTTGAATATCTTATCTTAACGGTTATGCACGAGGTTAGTTTTTCCTGTTTACGCATCTGCCAGGCAATTTTTTCCACCATTGATGCCAGTACCTGGTTCAGTCGTACCAGGTCGGTAGTATCCCTGTCAAACGTACTCTCGGTACTTATTGATTTCTGTTCTGAATAGCTTATGACAGGACTGTGGTCAATGCCGTTTGCCTTCTTCCATATATCCATCCCGTTCTTGCCCATCAGGCTGATAACCATATCGGCAGGTATCTGTCTGAGGGTGTATATTTTTGAGATGCCCATTGAACGTAGCAGGTGATAGCTTTTTTGCCCGACCATGGGAATTTTACGTATGGAAAGCGGATCAAGGAACGGATTTACCAGGCTTGCCTCCACATATTTTTCCCCATTGGGTTTGGCTTCGCCTGTTGCTATTTTTGATACTGTTTTGTTGACTGACAGCCCGAGAGATACTGGCAATCCCGTTTCTTTTGTTATCGTGTGCCTCAACTCACCGGCCCATTTGTAAGTACTGTAAAACCTGTCCATGCCCGTCATATCAATATAGTGTTCATCAACAGATGATTTTTCATATGCAGGGGCCTTTTCGGCAATTATATCAGTTACTGTTCTTGAATAATTTGAATATGTTTCCATATCGCCCCTTATAAAAACAGCATCCGGACATAGATTACGTGCCACTCGCATTGGCATGGCAGAGCTCACACCATAGCGCCGTGCCTCGTAGCTGCATCCTGCCACAACACCGCGGTCTGACATCCCTCCAATGATCACGGGAATTCCGTTCAGCCTGCTGTTCTTCAGCCTCTCCACCGACACGAAGAATGTGTCAAGGTCCATATGTAATATTGTGCGTTCCATAATTATAGCATGGGGCAGGGAGCAGGGAGCAGGGGGGAGATTTAAGAATATCGAATATCGAATATCGAACCGAACCACTTGAGTTTGCATTAGCAAGCGAGAGTGGTGAACTCGGCGAAGCCAATATCGAATTCTTAATTCATCTTCCTATTATTCCAGTTTCCTCACCTTAGCCTTAGCCTTAGCCTTAGCCTTAACACTTCTTAACTCAACAGCGACCAAAGGTCGCGTTCAACAGCTCATGCTGAGCATGAGCGTTCAACCTTTTCAACTTTTTTTCCTCCTCCCTTGCATATTATTTTATAAAATTATATCTTTGATTAGAAATTAATCAATTCTATGATTATAATATAATCAATAATTATGAATTTTGCAAAAAATATCAAGTTTCTTCGTAAAAGAAGGGGCAGGACCCAGGACGATGTAGCATCGGCGCTGGGATTGAAGCGATCAACACTCAGTGGTTATGAAAATAATGTTGCTGAACCCGGCATTGAAGTACTTATAGCATTTTCCAAATATTTTGAGATCGCTGTTGACACTCTCCTGAAAATGGATCTGAGCAAACTGACCGAAAGCCAGATGGGAGAACTGGAGAGGGGATTTGATGCTTACCTGAGCGGTAGCAATATGAGAGTGCTGGCTACCACTATAGATGAAAAAAATGTGGAGAATATAGAGCTGGTGCCCGAAAAAGCAAAAGCAGGTTACCTTACAGGTTATGCCGATCCGGAATTTATAAGCGAACTGCCCGTATTTAAACTGCCTTTTCTTTCGTCAAACAGGAAATACAGAACCTTCCAGTTGAAAGGTGATTCCATGTTGCCTATACCAGATGGCTCATGGGTAACAGGTGAATATATTCAGGACTGGTTTGATATATCCGATGGTAAAGCATATATAATCTTTACCATGGATGATGGCATTATGTTCAAGATAATTGAAAACAGGATAAAGAGTGAAGGTAAGCTGATACTATATTCATTAAATCCTATTTATGAGCCATTTACCGTCAGGATCAGCGAGGTAAGGGAAATATGGAAATTCGTTCATTATATCAGTGCCGAGCTGCCTGAACCAGTTTTACCTGAAAAGGAATTAATCAATACCGTTACCAGGATGAAGCATGATCTTGATATGCTGAAACAGAAGAACGCTGAATTACCCGAAAACCCAGTTGCCTCCTGAGAAAATCAGCTTATCAATATCCGGATTCTTATGAAGTGAATAAATGATCCGTTTTGCTTTCGGTAACAGATCTGATATATCTTTCTTTAATATAACATCTTCGCTGTCAGTGATAAATAATATTCCCGGATCAATATATTTTCCCAGTGAAGGCGATTCACATACTACAGGTCTGTCCACGGGGATATTGTTGAATACCATTGTGAAGGCTCCTTTGACGTTTCTATCATATGCCTGTATATAGTATGCCTTTTCTGCTCCCGCAGCCAGCATTCTTGATGTGTCCTTGTTACCTTTGATGGAAGTTTCAGTGAATATATTAAAATCATCGCCCTTATAATATTCAAGCAAACCTTCAGAAGGTTCGTGAAAGTGGGGGCTGATCTTGACAGCCACAGGATTTAAACTATTGAATCTTTCAATAATCATGCAGGCCAGGCTGGTCTTACCACTTGTCCTGCCTGTGCCGGCTATGATTAATACATTATGGTATTGTCTTTTCTTCACCTCCCGGATTTCATGCAAAGATAAGGCTTTTAGACTTAGAATGAGTTCAGTGTTTTGTGTATTCAGTATTTAATTACATTACAAAACTCAACAGCGGCCTCTTTAGCGGGAGTATTCAACAGCTCATACTCAGCATGAGCACTCAACCTTCTCAACTTTCATATCCATTATTCCATTATTCCATTATTCCACAATTTAGTTGTACCTTTGCGGGCTAATTAAAAAAGATGCAATCAATACGGAATATTGCTTTAATAGCCCATGTTGATCATGGTAAGACAACACTGGTAGACAGGATTATACAGGAGTGTAACATCCTGAATACCCGTTCTGATTCAAAGGAACTGATACTTGACAGCAATGACCTGGAACGCGAAAGGGGAATAACAATCATTTCAAAAAATGTCTCGGTTACTTACAGGGATGTAAAAATCAATATTATTGACACGCCAGGTCATGCTGATTTCGGAGGTGAAGTGGAAAGGGTACTGAAAATGGCCGATGGTGTACTACTGCTTGTTGATGCTTTTGAAGGTCCTATGCCACAGACAAGGTTTGTCCTGAACAAGGCCGTTCAGCTCGGACTGAAACCTATAGTAGTAATAAACAAGGTGGATAAGCCAAATTGTAAGCCTGATAATGTACAACAGGATATCTTTGATCTAATGTATAACCTTGATGCTGCGGAAGAACAGCTTGATTTCGAAACCGTTTTCGGATCTTCCAAGGAAGGATGGATGAGCATGGACTGGAGAAAGCGAACGGATAATATAAGGGTTTTGCTCGACACCATCCTGGAAGAGATACCTGAAGCTCCTTATCTTGAGGGTTCTCCACAGATGCAGATTGCCTCACTTGATTACTCCAGCTATGTTGGCAGAATAGCTATTGGCAGGATCTTCAGGGGTGAGCTGTCAGCAGGTGGTGATTATACTCTCTGTAAAAGGAATGATGAAAGGAAGAAAGTCCGTATAAAGGAGCTTTTTGAATTTGTCGGGCTGGGTAAGGAAAAAACTGATAAAATAAGGAGTGGGGATATTTGTGCTATTATCGGACTGGAGGATTTCGAAATAGGAGATACTGTAGCTGATCCTGTAAATCCTGAACCTATGCCCAGGATTTCAGTTGATGAACCTACAATGAGCATGCTGTTTACTATTAACACCTCACCTTTCTTTGGTAAGGAAGGACAGTATGTAACATCCAGGCACCTGAGGGACAGGCTTTTCAGGGAAACAGAAAAGAACCTGGCCATGAGGGTTGAAGAAACTGATTTTGAAGACAGGTTCAATGTTTACGGTAGGGGACTTTTACATCTTTCTATACTCGTGGAAACTATGCGACGGGAAGGATACGAATTCCAGGTTGGTAAACCACAGGTCATTTTTAAAGAAGTGGAAGGGCTTAAGAATGAACCCTACGAAACACTGGTTATAGATGTCCCTGAAGTATATTCCGGCAGAGTGATTGAGCCGGTTACCAGGGTAAAAGGAGACCTTCTGGTAATGGAAACCAGGGGTGACATGTTACATCTTGAATTTGATATACCCGCACGCGGTTTAATTGGTCTTAGAAATAATATCCTTACTGCCACAGCAGGCGAAGCCACCATGACACACAGGTTCAGGGGATACGGACTGTACAAGGGTGAGATAGGAACCCAGCATAATGGTTCATTGATTGCTATTGAATCCGGTCAGGTCAGTGGCTATGCACTGGACCGCTTGCAGGACAGGGGAAGGTTCTTTATCGATCCGGGCACAAAAGTCTACAAAGGACAGGTTGTCGGTGAATATACACGTACAGGAGATCTTGAAGTAAATGTGACAAAAGGAAAAAAACTGACCAATATGAGAGCTGCCGGCTCTGATGAAAACCTGAAAATAGCCCCGGCAATAAAATTTTCACTCGAAGAAGCCATGGAACATATTAAAGAAGATGAATACCTTGAAATAACTCCGCAAAACATCAGAATGCGGAAAATCAGTTTTTAGACTTATTTAATAATATAGTTTAAAAGTCTAAATTTACAGCAATAAATAAGTAATATATGTCAGAACTAATTGGAAGGTTTACCAAGCAGGAGGAAACTGCAAACTGGTTATCTCATTTCGCAGGGGCTATACTGGCAAGTGCGGGGCTCACTTTAATGATTGTGGCATCAGCATTGAAAGGTACTGCATGGCATGTTGTGAGTACAACTATCTTCGGTTCAACCATGGTATTGCTGTATTTTTCGTCTGCAGTTGCTCACGGACTGCCTGCAGGAAGGCTCAAACAGGTATTCTTTATCATTGACCAGGCAGCTATTTTCCTGCTTATTGCGGGCACCTATACACCATTGGCACTCGTAGTATTGCATGGCCCAATAGGGTGGGTTCTGTTCGGACTTCAATGGGCAATGGCCATAGCAGGAATAACAATGAAGGTAGTGAAGCCAAACCGTGTTGAATCCGGTGCCAGGATGATCGATATAATAATTTATGCAACCATGGGATGGATGTTGCTGATAGTACTTATTCCCATAATAAAAGCCCTGCCACTGATGGGTTTATTATGGATATTCATAGGAGGTGCATGTTACACCTTCGGAATAATTTTCTACAGAAAAGCTAAATTCAAACATGCACACCTTGTATGGCACCTTATGGTCCTTGCAGGTAGCATATCACATTTCTTCGCGATATTCTTCTATGTTATCCCGATAAGTGTCCTGTAATTGAATTTATAATACAGGACAATCAATATCAGCAAGATTTGAATCCCAGCAATGCCAGTCATTGTCCAGGAAATAGTCCTCATTCCTTACCCTTCCGGCTTTGGTTATTAAATCCCACTGGATTTCCACAGTTTCAGCTGACAGGTCAATGGTATACCATGCATTATAATCCAAAGAAGGATCTTTCCCGAAAGTAATGGAGCTGCCGGTTTCGCTCTGGCCGGGTTCAGCATAAATATAAGTTAATGAGGAAGTATTTTCTTCATAATCTTTGGTCCAGTCTACTTCAAGGACTTTTACAGGGCTGGCAACATTTTTATAGATATTCCATGAAGCAGCTGTATGGTCATAGCGCACCACTCCGTCAAACCATTTGAATCCTGCTCCAGGGTTTGCTTCTTCGGCTATCACCATCTCCATCGAAAACTCTTCATTATTGAGCCTGGCTCCCGTCAGTGTGGCGATATAATCCGTCTGATTAAATGTAAAATTATATACCCATTCCCATGTATTGTCGCCCAGGTAATTGGCATCCTGGCTTAGAAGATGTATATAAGCTGCGGCCGGAAGTGCTATAGCACCTGTGGATATTGTACTCCAGAAGACAACGTTGAGGTAAGAATACACAAAATTATTATAGGTGGTGCCTTTACCCTTTTCGTCAGGACGGGAATCAAAATCTGAAAAGTCCATAATAAGACTTTCCTGTGGAGGCAGGTCGGGTTCTTCTCCTGGTTTATCCTTCTTTTTGCAGGAAGTATTAAACATTATCATTGATATAACAAGGATAAAAACCATTGATTTAGAAATTATTGAATACTTTTTCATAATTATAAATTCAGGATTTGATTTATAAATTTAGTACGAAAATTATCATGTATTGTTACATACATAATAACTTACGACTATTAATTATTATTGCTTTAGTTATAAAAAAAGCAGGCTGCAGGCCTATTCTTTCGTAAGTTTTATTATTAATTGAATAATATCCTCAACTTCATCATCCGGTACTCGTCCCTTATACAAAGCCCGGCAAATACGGTTCTTGTCGGCAATTACTATTGTATAACTGTCCTTCGGTGCATCCCATTTCTCATGCAGCACACCCTCGGTATCAAACAGGATGGTGGTGCCGTATTTTTTTTCTTTCCTTTTTGCTATCATCCTGATAATTCCATTGGGCTTCCAGGTGGACTTGGAATCCACTATACCAAATCCTTTGAAATATTCCTTATCAATCCTTTTATCAATATCAGCCGCCTTGTCAACTTCATCATTGAAATGATCATTTAAGTCTTCTTCGTCCGGATCAACATAGTTTATCTGTAAAACCTTGCCTTTCCATGTGTCCATGGAATGATCCTGGCCATTAGCGTCGGGCAGTACCCATTCAGGTACTTTCTTGCCAACTTCAAGTTTTGAATTCTGGGAATAAACCGTCATCAGTGCAAATGATAAAAATACTGAAATTAGGATAAGCTTCTTCATAGCATGGATTTTATATTTAACAAGCCAAGATAAGCAAAATTTTAAATATTGTTGAATTGTTAAATTGTGTAATTGTTGAAGCGTTTTAATAGCTGAATTATTGAGCAATTCTTTAATTTGTATCTATCTTTAAAGCCTTATCAACTCTATCAACTTTATCAACTTTATCAACTCATTATGAAAACAATTCAGCTACTCAGACTTACTTTCATAAGCTTTTTCCTTTTCTTCCTTACTGATGTAATTCACGGACAGTCAGTATATTACCCTGAAAAAGACAACTGGGAACGTAAAAGTCCTGCCGAAATGGGTTTTAACACTGAAAATCTGCAGGAGGCAGTCGATTTTGCCCTTGCCAGTGAATATTCAGGAGACAGGGATCTCAGGGTGGCCATTTTAAGGTCGTTTGGCTATGAACCTGGTATGAAGATAGTTGGACCTACAAAAAAGAGGGGTGGACCGGCGGGAATAATCTTAAAGGATGGCTATATTATATCCGAATGGGGAGATATTGACAGGGTTGATATGACCTTCAGTGTGACAAAGAGCTATCTTTCCACTGTTGTAGGGCTGGCCGTTGACGATGGTCTGATTACCTCGGTGAATGACAAAGTTTATGAATATGTGTGGGACGGGACTTTTGATGGTGATCATAATATGAAAATAAGCTGGGGCCATCTGCTTAACCAATCATCAGACTGGTCGGGACAGTTGTTCGGAATGTACGACTGGGCCGACAGGCCATCAAGAAGGGAGGAACTGGATGAATGGAAATACCGTGAACTGCACGAACCCGGTACTTATTTTAAATATAATGATGTCAGGGTTAACCTGCTGGCTTACTCTGCATTGCAGGTATGGCGGCAACCTCTTCCACAGGTCCTTAAAAAGAGGGTAATGGATCCTGTTGGTGCCTCGTCTACATGGAGATGGTATGGCTATTCAGGCTCATGGGTTGATATAGATGGGCTGAAGGTACAATCAGTGAGCGGTGGCGGGCATTCCGGCGGAGGATTGTTTATTAACACTCTTGATCATGCCCGGTTTGGATTACTTTTTATGAGAAATGGAAACTGGAAAGGCCGGCAACTGATATCAGGGAAATGGATTGAAATGGCAACAAAATCATCACCGGCAAACCCTTCTTATGGTTTTATGTGGTGGCTTAACAGGGGCGAAAGCGTTATGGAAAGTGTACCGGAATCAGTGTTCTATGCATCCGGTTTCGGTGGTAACTATATTGTTATTGACAGGGAAAATAAAGTTGTCATTGTGACAAGGTGGCTTGAGCCATCAAAGCTGGCAGAATTTCTGAAACTTGTTTACAATTCAATGAATTAAGACGGAATACAGATCTGAATGATAAGCAGCATGGGAAAATATATCAATAAATTAATATTATCATGATTAAGTTAAATGGCTTGTATCCACCATTGCCTACATCTTTTACAGCAGATGAGGAGCTGAACCTTTCAAAAATAGCTGATAACATCGAGAAGCTCTGTAGCTATAGACTTTCAGGAATACTAATACTGGGGTCTAACGGGGAAATGGTGATGTTGAATAATAAAGAGAAAAAAAATGTATATGACACTGCCAGGAAAGCAATTCCGTCCGGTAAACTTATGATTGCAGGCACAGGAGCACAATCAACACGCGAAACCATACACCTTTCAATAATGGCTTCTGACAGTGGTGCCGATGCTGTGCTGGTCCTCAATCCTTCCTACTATAAAAGGCAGATGAACAGTGATGCACTAGTACGTTTTTACCATGATGTGGCAGAAAAATCCCCTGCACCGGTCATAATATACAATATGCCGGCTAATTCAGGTCTTGATATGGACGCAGAAACAATACTTAAGGCCTCTGAACATAAGAACATCATTGGAATAAAAGATTCCGGCGGTAACCTTGTTAGAATGGCCTCGGTGATAAAGAATGCAAAGCCCGGATTCCAGTTTCTTGCCGGCTCGGCCAGTTTTCTGCTTCCGGCGCTAAGCATAGGAGCCGCAGGGGGAATAATTGCACTGGCCAATATTGCTCCTGAATTATGCCTTAATATCTATGATTCATTTAACAATGGCGAATTAGATAAGGCAAAAGAATACCAGCTCGCTGCAGTGGATCTGAATACTGCTGTCACCAGAAAATGGGGTGTACCGGCATTAAAGGCAGCTATGGATTACCTGGGTATGTATGGTGGAACGGTAAGAAAACCTCTGCTGCCAATCACAGAATCAATTAATAATCAACTCGTTGAACTCATAGACAAGGCCCTTAAAAAATAACAATTCAACGATTTAACACTTCAACAATTCAACATTATGAAAAAACTCCTTATGATCCCCGGCCCCATAGAATTTGATAAGGATGTGCTTGCTGCAATGGGTAAACCCACACTCAGTCATGTATCAAAAGAATTCATTGATTTATTTGCAGGGTCCCTGGATATGATGAAAAAAGTATGGATGTGCCCCGGCGGGCAGCCTTTTATAATGGCCGGATCGGGGACACTGGCAATGGATATAGCCGGAGCTAACCTTGTGGAAAAGAATGACAGGGTGCTGGTTGTATCAACAGGCTATTTTGGAGAACGATATGCCGAATTGCTTAACAGGTATGGTGCTGATTACCGTGTATTGAGGGCAAGGCCCGGAGAAACAGTACCGGTTGAGTCAATTGAACGTGAACTCAGAACAGGAAAATACAAGATACTGACATTCACTCATGTAGATACATCAACTGCAGTAAAAGTTGAACCGGAACCCCTGGGTGGTCTTGGATTGAAATATAATGTTATTACCGTGCTTGATGGTGTGTGTTCTGTTGCCGGTGAGAAAATAAGGCAGCAGGATTGGGGTATAGATGTTGTTCTTACGGCTTCACAGAAAGCTGTCGGAGTTCCCCCGGGATTGGCCCTGCTGGTAGTTTCGGAAAGGGCAATGGAAAAATTCAGGCAAAGAAAAAGCCATGTCCAAAACTACTATGCCGACTGGACAAACTGGCTGCCGGTAATGCAGGCCTATGAAAATAGAATACCGGCATATTTCGGCACACCTGCTGTTAACCTGGTTGCAGCTCTTAATATTAGCCTTAAACAGATACTTACAGAGGGTCTGAACAATAGATTTGAGCGTCACAGGCGTACAGGAATGGCCTTCAGATCCGCACTTAAAGCATTGAATATTAAACAAATACCGGGAGATAAATGCGCAGCTAATACACTTTCAGCACCTTATTACCCTACTGGCATAAAACCATCTGAATTCCTGCAGGAGGTTAACAGGGCAGGGGTGATAATAGCAGGCGGATTGCATCCTGAGCTCAAAAATGAATATTTCAGGATAGGACATATGGGTAAAATAAACGCTGAAGAGGTAATTGCTACTGTTGCTGCAATTGAAACAGCTCTGAAAAAATGTAAATATGAATTTGATGAAGGTGCCGGTTTAACTGCAGCTGAAGACGTTATGAAAGAGCATATAAGATAATGTTGAAAAATAATCAATAAATTATTACTTTCATATTCAATAAAAATCAATCCAATTAATCATTAATCATTAAATACCTATGAGAAAAATTTTCATTCAGAGTAAAAGGATTTTCCTGTTTACTGTAGCAGCTTTTGCCGTAATTGTGCTCATTAACGGGTGCAAGGGCAAGGCGACCTATGAAGGATATAAAGTCCTGGACTCACGCTTCGTTGATGAAGTGAACGCAGAATGTGTATACCTTGAACATATTAAAAGCGGCGCAAAAGTTTTTAAGATCAAGGCAGACGATCCTAATAAATTATTTGCTATCGGCTTTAAGACAGTACCCAATTCTGATTTTGGAACGCCCCATATAATAGAACATTCGGTACTCAACGGTTCGAAGAATTTCCCCGTAAAAAGCCCTTTTGATGTCCTTATGCAGGGTTCACTGAATACATTCCTTAATGCCATGACAGGGGCAAACATGACAATCTACCCGGTAGCAAGTATGAATGATATGGATTATTTTAACCTTATGCATGTTTACCTGGATGCAGTATTCAATCCTCTTATTTATGACGATCCAAGGATATTCAAGCAGGAGGGATGGCATTATGAACTTACGGGCAAAGATGAGCCCCTGATTTACAAGGGAGTAGTATACAACGAGATGAAGGGTGCATTTTCGAGCCCGGAAAGGGAACTGGATTACCAGGTATACCGCAACCTGTTCCCTGATAATTGTTATCGTTTCTCATCAGGTGGATATCCTGCAGCCATACCTGAACTGACATATGAGGATTTCCTTGCATTTCATAAAAAGCATTATCACCCTTCAAACAGCTATATCCTTTTGTACGGGGATGCTGACCTCAAGGAGGAGCTTGAATTTATTGACACAACTTACCTGTCTGAATATGAACGTTCTGATGAAGCAGTGGAAATAGCTGAACAACAACCATTTGACAGGATGAAACGGGTTGTAAGCAAATACCCTGTGCTTGAAAATGCTGATACTGAAGATAAGACATTCCTGCAGTTAAGCTTTGTTGTCGGAAAAGTCACTGACTATGCTCGATCAATGGCATATGATGTAATGTCAGATGTACTTGTTAACCAGGAATCTGCACCCCTGAAGAAAGCATTGCAGGATGCTGGTATAGGAAGCGATGTTTCTTCCTATATTGACGGTAATAAACAAATAGCCCTCCATATAATTGTCAGGAATGCAAATGAAGAGGACCTTGACAGGTTTTATGAGATCACAATGGATGTTTTAAATAAAGCTGCTGAAGAAGGACTGGATAAGAAAGCACTAGAAGGTACAATCAACAGGATGGAATTCAGGTTGCGTGAAGGAGACAGCCCGCAGAAAGGCCTTACATATGGTTTCCAGCTGATAAGCGGGTGGTTCTTTGACGGGGATCCCTTTGCCGGACTTGAATTTGAAAAACCCCTGGCTGAAGTAAAGAGTTCATTGACAGAGAACTATATGGAGCAATTAATCAGTAATGACCTGCTCTCAAATAATCATTGCCTCCTGCTTGCCCTGAAACCTGAACCGGGATTGCAGTCTGAAATTGATAATGAAACAAAAGCTAAACTGGATTCATTGAAAGAAAATATGGATCCTGAGACCCTGGAAAAATTGATAACAGAGACCAATAAACTTATCGAATACCAGCAGAGAGCAGATTCACCGGAAGCACTGGCAACAATTCCTTTACTATCACTGGATGATATTGAAAAGGAAGTTGTCTGGTATGAAGCTGAGGAAAAAGATGTTGAAGGGATAAAAACAATATACCTCGATGAGTTTACAAATGGAATTATTTATAATAAATTACTTTTTGACCTTCGTGTAATTCCCGTGGATAAGATAAAGTATGCATCACTGCTGTCACATCTCCTGGGTAAATTCGATACCGAGAACTATACTTACGGTGAGTTAGATAATGAACTTAATATACACACAGGCGGTTTCAGTTCGTATGTAAGTATATATAATGCTGACATGGATGACAGTAAGGTTATACCAGAATTTGTGATCCAGTCGAAGTCGGTAAGAGATAAAACAAATAAAATGCTGGAGCTTGCAGATGAGATAATAAAGAAAACTGATTTTAGTGATAAGGATCGTTTAAAAACTCTGATGATAAGGCATTTGGCTGAAGTTGATGCCAATGTTAAAAACAATGGCCTTAATTATGCAGCCCAGCGAATGTTCTCTTATTTCAGCCAGAGCGGGGTATATAATGAGTTGATGTCTGGAATGGAATATTACTGGTACCTTGCCAACCTTGTCAATAACTTTGATTCCATGGCTGATGAGATAATAGCAAATCTTGAAGAAGTGGCTTCAGCATTATTCACCACTTCAAATATGATTGCCAACATTACCTGTAATGATAAGGATTTTGAGGTATATTCAGATGCACTTACATCACTGGCTTCCTCCATGCCTGAAGGTGAGAAAGAATTTATGGTGTGGGATATCAAACCTGAGAAAAAAAATGAAGCCTTTAAAACCACATCAAAGGTTCAGTATGTTATAAAAGGAGCTAATTTTAAGGATCTGGGATTCGACTGGTCAGGAAAGATGCTGGTCCTTAACCAGGTATTATCGACCGACTGGCTGCAGAACCAGATCAGGGTAATAGGTGGAGCATACGGTGGCTTTGCCGCTTTTGAACTTTCAGGTAATATGTTCTTTGGCTCCTATCGTGATCCAAATCTTAGTGAATCCCTTAAGATATATAATGAAACTCCGGATTACCTTGCTGATTTTGAAGCAGATGAAAAGGCCATGACAAGATATATCATTGGTACAATTTCAAATATGGATTACCCCGAAACTCCTTCAATGAAGGCAAATACTGCACTTTCAAGGTATTTTAATGGTATTACCAGGGAATTTATGCGGAAACAAAGGGATGAAGTTCTCAGTACAACCGCTGAGGATATATCGGGTATGAAGACAATGGTGGAAGAGCTTATGAAACAGGACATTTATTGTGTATACGGAAATAACGATAAGATAGAGCAGAATAAGGACCTGTTTATGGAAGTGATTGATCCGATAAGGTAATAGGTGATTATTTTAGATTCAGGATAAGATAAAAGATAAAAGACAAAAGGACAAAGACAAAAGTATATTATATGACTAACAATCAGTAACTTTTATCTTTATCCCCCGGCATTCACTACGTTCAGCCGGGGTTTCTGCTATGCTTCAACTTTTATCTTTTGTCTTTTATTTTTTTCACAAATCTTATTGCATTAAGAATAAGTGAGATTACAAATGCCGCCACTAAACCCCAGAGTGTAACATCGTCAACCAGCTTCTGGCTGAAATCCAGGCCCGTAAGTCTGTCGGCAAGGTATTTAATATAGGATGTTGGGAGGTCTGTATGCCCCAGCTTTTCCAGTATGTCGAAGTGCCAGTCGGTGAGAGGGCAATAACCCGGAACACCTACAATCAATCCCAGCAGGAACCAGGAAGCGAAAGTTATTAATATTACTATAAGGTTGGCTAACCTGGTCTTTTTCCATATCCAGCCAAAAAGATTGAATAGTATGAGTGACGTATGGAATACAACAAATGCTATGTCGGCCAGTCTGTAAAGCATTTTTATCTTTCACGAATCTTGCTTATCACATTAAGCAGATCATCTTGCCTTATTGGTTTGGCAAGGTAATAACTACATCCTGCTTCGAGTGATTTCTCCTTATCACCTAACAAGGCATGAGCAGTTGTTGCTATGATGGGAATATTATCATTGAATTCACGTATCTTCCTTGTGGCATCCCATCCGTTTATTTCAGGCATTTTCACATCCATCAAAACGAGGTTTATGTCAGGATCTTCTTTAACTTTCTTTATTGTATCAAAGCCATTGGTTGCACGGGTAACCTTTGCACCGATTCGTAATAAAACTGTTTCCATATACATGAAATTTGCATCATCATCCTCAGCAATCAAAACATTAAGGCCTGGATCTATTTTGTAGTCTTTAAAATTCATTTCGGCCACCTTATTTTTTATAATATTCTGTTTAAATTCCTTCTTATATGGTATTGAAAGATAAAAGGTACTTCCTTCTCTCTCTTTACTTTCGAACCATATTTTACCTCCCAGCATCTCAGTGTAAGATTTAGCTATCGACAGGCCAAGACCGGAGCCTTCATATGGCCTTGATAAGGCAAGGTCAGCCTGCACAAACCTTTCGAATATTTTTTCCCGGTGGTTTCTGGGAATACCAATACCTGAATCACTGACAAAAAATATCAATGAGTCATTTTTAATAAAGTTCCCTAATTCAATGCTACCTTTATGAGTAAATTTCACTGCATTCTTCATTAGGTTGGAAAGGATAGATGTCAATAGATTCCTATCGGTTAATACTTTAAATTGTCCTATTCCTACGTCATTATTAATTATCAGTTTTAAATCTTTTTCATCGGTTTGTGGTTTGAAGAGATCAAAAAGATATTCAATAATCTCAGGGATATAGGTTTCGGAAAAGTCAGGCTTGATATTTTCCGTTTCGATCTTTGACATTTCAATTATGTTGTTGATGGTATCCAGGAGCCTTTGTCCACTCTCTTGCATTGTGCTTATGAAGCTTTCCCTTTCTTTGCTTGTAAGATCAAGCTTCTGCAATAACTCCATAAAACCAATTATACTATTCATGGGAGTACGTATCTCATGGCTCATATTGGTAAGGAAATGAGTCTTGAGTCTGCTACTTTCTTCGGCTTTCTGCTTGGCCAGGATTAGTTCGTTTTCTGAATTTTTACGTTCGGTAATATCGGTTTGTGTTCCCCAAATCCTCAGAAGGCATCCATCTTTAACTATCCCAAGTGTATTGTTATTGATGTATTTCCTGTTACCCTTTGAGTCAATCTCCTCTGTTATATTGTTTTCGGTTTTATATCCTGATTTAATGAACTGGCCAGTTACATAGCGGTTCTGCGGATTATCTTTGGTACCGTAAAAATCAATAATCGTTTTGCCCATGATTTCACTTTCATTTTCGATATCATACATTTTGAGAAAAGCAGGATTGCATTCAGCCAGCCGTGATCTTTCGTAAATACAATCAATCTGATCCTCAACAGGCATATCTACCGGAATTGGTAAGGTGAATTCAATTCGATAAACGGCATCTGAAACCTGAGATATGAAATTCTTGTAGCGTTCTTCACTTTTATGCAGTGCTTCCTCTGCTTCTTTCTTTTCAGTTATGTCAATAATTGTACCTTCAAAGTATTTCACCTTATTATTATCATACCTAACTGCCCTGAAGCTGTCGGCTGCCCATATTATCTTACCGTCATAACGACGTAAACGTATTTCATTGCTTAATATGATATTTTTCTTATTGAGAAGCTGAAATTCTTTGTTTCTGTCCTGTTGTTCGGGGTAAAGGTCATTTACGTTAGTTTTCAGCAGGGATTTCCTGTCAGGAAAGCCAAGCAGTCTTACAAGGGCTGGATTTGCATCGATAATACGGCCATCGGGTGTTGTGCGGTAAATACCCTCCACCAGGTTCTCGAACAGTGAGCGGTATTTTTCTTCACTGGCTTTCATTTTCTCCACAGCCTGCTTGCTTTCGGTAATAGCCTCAATAAGTGTTGCAAGAAAACCTTTTTCATTTGAATAGGCGAGTACCCTGTACCAGTTACCTGTGGGTTTGAAATGCAACTCGTGTATATCACTTCCTCCTTCAAAGGCTATTCTGCCATAAACGCTCAAATCAACGATGGGCTTAATGTATTCAGGCAAAGTATTATTAACTGTTTTACCAATAATGTGTTTTTCATTCGTGCCGGTTATTTCCTCAAAACGTGAATTAACCTCCAAAAAACGGAAATCAATAATTTTGCCCTTTTTATCAAGAATAGCTTCCAGGTATGCATAGGCAAGAGGAGAATGATAAATAAGAGACTTATAATCAGGTTGTTTCATTTATACCAGCAATAAGTTATTTATATCTCTTATAATTAAATTCAATATCATGACGATAAATATAATCAATATGACCTTACTTCTTCTACCTGTTCGGTGAAATATTTTTCATTAACCCCGTCAGTTTCTTCCCCGCCTTAAACTTATCAGCTATTGAAAACGGGTAATAATTTCAATAAACAGCACAGATATGAACAAATAAGTTTCTAAGATCTGTGAAATATTACTGTTCAATTAAAGAAATATCTGACTATATTTGAATAAAATTATCTGAAGTTTAATCAACTAAATTATAAAGTCATGAAGAAATTTATCCTGCTTATTTCAATTATCCTAATTTTTGCTGCATGCCAGGATAACAAATACAAGATTCCCGTATACGCTTGGGAGTCAGGGCCCCGCGAAAAATCTGACAAAGAGTTGCTTAAAGAGTTTAAAGATCTGAATAGAAAAGGCATTGACGGATTGATGTATAATGGAGGTCAGGAGGCAGCAACTTATGAAAGAGTGGGTGCACTGGCAAAAAAGGCAGGCCTTGAATTCCATGCCTGGATACCGACTATGATACAATCGAAAGAAGGCTTGCTGGATACGAGCCTGTATGCAATTAACGGGCTCGGGCAATCGGCATGGACACACCCGGCATACGTTCCTTACTATAAGTTCCTCTGTCCTGAAAGAGAGGAAGTGTACGATTTCCTGGAAAGAATGTACTCAAAAGTAGCTGATGTTCCTGAGGTTGACGGGATACACCTCGATTATATTCGCTTCCCGGATGTAATACTGGCACGGGGACTGTGGGAAAAATACGGACTTGTAATGGACAGGGAGTACCCTCAGTTTGATTATTGCTACTGTGACAGCTGTGTCGCACACTTCAAAGAACAAACAGGCATCGACATACTGGAGGTAGAAGACCCTTCACAGGTTGAGGAGTGGAAACAGTTCAGGTATGACCAGATAACAAGCATAGTAAGCAGGCTTTCTGATATGGCACACTCAAAGAACAAGGAAATAACAGCAGCTGTTTTCCCGGGACCCAACTCTGTGGCAAAAAAGATAGTACGCCAGGAATGGGATAAGTGGAACATTGATGCATTCTATCCTATGAACTATAATGATTTTTACCTTGAGGACACTGAATGGATAGGTGAAGTATGTAAAGAAGCAGTTGAAGCAACAGAAGGTAAAGCGCCAATATACAGCGGGTTATTTATTTGTCCTGATCCGGTTGCGAAAGCAGGGGAGCAAGATCCTGAAAACCACGGCCTGGTACCTGCTGAGATCCCGGATGCCATTGAAGAATCAGTAAGAAATGGTGCAACGGGGATATGCCTTTTCACACCCTCAAGAATGACTAAAGAGGGATGGAAGGAATTCAAAAAGGCTATATACCGCCCACAGGAAGAAAAAACTGAGCTACAATGACCAGGTTATCTATACTTACGGCATGTTGCCTGCTAATATTGGCTGCATGCAATACAGGCCGCAATAAGGAATTACCAGACAATAAGATAAGACAGCAGGTCGATACCGTTGGTTTTGCTCAATACAGCTGGCAGATAGATAGTGTGATGGAGCGACTTGACCGCAAAGGCTGGAAAAAACTATCAGGTGATCCATGGAAGCTGGCTATCTGCCCTCATGATGATTATACTTATGTAGGCAAACTTTATCCGGAGGTTTTGCATAATGTCATGGCGGATAATATATTCATAATCGGAGTGGCTCATAAAGCTGCACAGCTTGGGCTTGAAGGCTATCTAATATTTGACACTCATAACCAATGGTATGGCCCCTACGGAAATGTTACCGTTTCACCTGCCCGGAATGAAATATTCCAGGCCCTGGGCGAAGAATATGCAATGATAAGCGATACCATGAACATCGTAGAGCACTCCCTTGAGTCGATGATCCCTTTTATGCAATATTTTAACAGGAATATTTCAATAATACCCATACTGGTGCCTGCCATGAGCCCGGAAAGGATGAATGAATGTGGCAGAGCCCTTGCAAAAGCTATAGAAACCTGTACTGACTTAAGGGAATGGGAATGGGGTAGAGACTTCGCAATAGTTGTTACAACTGATGCAGTACACTACGGTAATGAAGAATGGGGCGGAAATGACTATGCCAGGTATGGCTGCGACGACAAAGGAAATGCACGGGCACGGGAGCATGAGCATGAAATAATTGACAATTGCCTCAGTGGAGAAGTGAGTCCTGAAAATTTCAGGCGATTCAGTGAGTATACACTTGACAGCACAGATTATCACAATTATAAATGGACCTGGTGTGGTCGCTATTGTGTCCCGGTAGCCCTCTATACTGCATATTATCTGAATGGCTCCGGTGCGCTGAACGGCGAGTTGATTGATTATTCAACCAGTATTACTTCGGATCATATACCGGTCAAGGATATCGGCATGGGAACAACAGCAATAGCAACTGATTGCCATTGGGTTGGCTATGCTGCCCTGGGTTACCGGTAGGATGATTTCAGATTTAAGGTTTTAAGATTTGAGAATTAAGATTTCAGAGGTTTGAATGCCTGCCAGGCGGCAGGCAGGTTTGAGATGTTTGAATGTTTGATAAGAGAAGCTTTATCAACTTTATCAATTTTCCTTAGCCTTAGCCTAAACCTTTGCCTTTTTTCAGGAAATGTATCAGCACAGTGTGCAACAGATGTTGAAGAGGAAAAATCTTCTGACATTGTTGATCTTGCCGTTTCTACTGAATTTCTCAGCACTCTGGTTGCTGCAGTAAAAGCAGGCGACCTGGTTGAGACTCTCAAGGGAGATGGACTTTTTACGGTATTTGTAGTTCTATACGTTGATTATATATAATTTTTGCTTTAGGATGAAGGTGCAGTTTTCTGCACCTTTTTTTATGAATGTATTCAAATCTGGCTAAACTCCTCGAATTATACCAAGATATTTTTTTTTGTAAATTAGCGTCTGATAACTTACAAAAACCATCACAAGAAATGCATACAGCTAAAAGAACAAAAACATGGAAGAGAATAATATATGGTATTTTAACATTGTTGCTGGCAATAATTATTGCCGCTTCAATATACCTTAATTCGCTGATGCCTATAATTACTGGCTATGCCGCGAAGAATCTATGTTCAGCAGTATTTATATCTGAAAGAAACCAGGAGGATGTTGAATCCCTTGATCTTGACTTTTCTTTTATCAGCTATGTCAAGAGCAGGGTGGATACAGTTAATAAAACTGTTACCAGCAGGTTTCTGTGGGGTAAGTCGACTGCTTTCTACAGGGAAGGATTCGGTGCTACACTATTGCAGGAGAAGGATATTGAAGATCTTAGGTCAATTGAGTTTCCTGATATATCAGCTGATTACAGCGGCGATACCCTCATCTGGCCAATGGGTGATATAATCCAGGATAGCATCACAGGAATCGACAGGGATGCCCTGGATGAAATTTCAAATAAATTAATAAACGAAAATGCATATGGCGGAACAGCATTTGCCTTCATGGTTTTGCATAAAGGAATTCCCGTTGCCGAAGCATATAAACCCCAATTTAATGAAGATACACGATTCCTGAGCTGGTCAATGGCCAAGTCGGTTACAAATACACTGGCTGGCATAATGGTTAGGGACAGTATACTTGCCCTGGACAGAAAGGAATTGCTGCCAGAATGGTCAGATGACGGTCGCAACAACATTACACTGAACAACCTCTTGCAAATGCAGAGCGGACTGGAATGGAATGAAGATTACGGTAACAGGTCTGATGTAACAGTTATGCTTCATTGTGAACCTGATTTTGCAGAATATTCATATACCAGGCCTTTGGAGTATGATCCTGGAACACACTGGTATTATTCTTCAGGTACAGCAAATATTGTCAGTTACATAATACGCCGACAGTTTGAGACTGATAACACGTATTATTCTTTTCCAGATAAAGAATTATTTTATAAAATAGGGATAACTGATGCCGTTTTCGAGCCGGATGAATCAGGTACTCTTGTGGGATCATCGTACCTGTATATGACAGCCCGTGATTATGCTCGGTTTGCCCTCTTATACATACAGGATGGTAAATTTGAAGGCAATCAGATACTTCCTGAAGGATGGGTTGATTATACCGTCAGCCAGGCATCAGACAGCAAGGGTGAATATGGGGCACTCTTCTGGCTCAATATGGGAAACAGAATTGAACTTGCCCCAGAAGATATGTATATGTGTATAGGTCACGACGGTCAGCGTATATTCATTATCCCATCCCTTGATATTATTGCAGTGGTACTGGGTTATTCACCTGATGATTCAATGGATTTTAATCAACTACTGGCAGATATCATTGAGACCCTCTAAAGAAAGTACCAGATGCCCACATTCGGAAGGATAATAAAGAGACCCGGCAAACGCAGGAAGAACCTGATGAAAGCAAGTGGCCAGTATTCCACCCTCCAGGAGATAAGCCTTATTGAATTATTGAAAAAAGCACATAATACAAGGTTCGGAAAACACTACCGGTTTAAAGAAATATTAAGCTCTGAAAACATCGTGGATACTTTCAGAACTTCTGTTCCGATCTTTGACTATGAAACCATTTTCAGTGACTGGTGGTATCGCTTACTTGAAGGTGAAAATAATATATGCTGGCCGGGTAAGGTGTCATATTTTGCCCTTACCTCGGGCACATCAAATGATTCAAGCAAAAGAGTACCCGTAACGGGAGATATGATATCTGCAATGAGGAAAACAGCTCTGAGGCAATTGGTTGTTCTGGGTGATCTGAATCTTCCATCAGATGTCTTCCAGAAAAGCCTGTTAATGGTGGGCGGAAGCACATCACTTCTCAGGAAGAAAGGTTATTTTGAAGGTGATCTTAGCGGGATAATGGCCAAGAAGATGCCAAAATGGGTCTACAGGTTCTATAAACCAGGCCTGAGAATTGCAGGTGAGCGCGATTGGAATACCAAGATGGAAAAGATAGTTAAGAAAGCCCGGCGCTGGGATGTTCTGGGTGTGGCAGGTGTACCATCATGGATACAGATAATGCTCGAGAAAATAGTCGATCATTATGAAATAAAAAATATTCATGAGCTATGGCCTGATCTTATTGCATATTCCTGGGGTGGAGTGAATATCGGGCCATATCGCAGCAGTTTTGAGAAACTGCTGGGAAAACCTGTCTGCTATCTTGAAACATACCTCGCATCAGAAGGATTTATTGCTTATCAGCATAGTGCAAATACCCATATGCAGCTTGTGTTTGATAATGGTATATTCTTCGAGTTCATTCCTTATAATGATAATAATTTCCATTCTGATGGCAGCATGAAAGAGAATCCAGAAGTTCTTTTGTTGCCGGAGATACAGGAAGGGATAGAATATGCCCTTCTTATAAGTACCTGTGCAGGTGCGTGGAGGTATCTTATAGGTGACACTGTCAGGTTTCTGAATACAGAGAAGTATGAAATGATTATCACGGGACGCACAAAGCATACACTTAACCTTTGCGGGGAACATCTTTCGGTTGATAATATGAATATGGCCATAGAATGGCTGAGCCGGGAATTTAATGTGGAAATAAGGGAGTACACGGTAGCCGGTATTAAGCATAATAATTACTTTGCACATAAATGGTATATCGGTACAAATAATAAGGCAATAAACAGGAATAAACTAAAAGATATGCTTGATAAAAAACTGATGGAGTTGAACGACGATTACCGTACAGAAAGATCCGCTGCGCTTAAGGAAATATTCGTGGAGCTACTACCCATTTCAACATTCTATGATTTCCTGCGGCAAAAAGGCAAGGAGGGAGGCCAGCATAAGTTTCCAAGAGTTATTAATCAACTCATTGAAGAATGGGAACAATTTCTATCTTGACTCACCTTTCCTTATTTCGTATTATTTTATATATTTACTTTGATGTTCCCTTTTTATGCTCTCATTGGCCGACCTTGATATATTCACAGATCGGCATATTTAATATTTTGAATAACTTCTGTTAACCACTTAAAAAACCTATATGCAGAATCCTACATGCAAGCATCAATGGGAAATGGTAAATATCCGTCCCGGTTATATTCTTACAGAAACATGTCATAAGTGCCAGCTCGTATCATCTTATTTTTCCTTTGAGGATTACCCCCCTTTCGAGGAGTACAAGGATGGTGAACACTTCTGGAACGTTATGGACAGTGTTCAATCGGTTTCGTTCGATCTTAGATGTAAAGAATGCAATATCCTTGTTTCTTTTAATGAACTGTCAAGCCTTATGCTCTGCACTGGTTGTCGCGACGATTGCAGGGTGAATGATCTGATACTTGAATATTCAAGTCAGAACATTGCGCTTTATGTCGCATTCGGGTTTAAACCGGTTAACGAGAAAAAACAGCTCAGCCCAGAGCAGATATCAGTACTTGAAGATTACTATAACCAGATAAGAAAATCTTCAGGTACTTCAATACGAATTGTGTCTTTTGATATGATAGATGATCTGGATTCATGCACAGGTGAGTATATTATGGACAGGCATCTATTATCCCTCACACCTATCGAGAATAAATAAAATAACTAATAAATACCATTTAAGACATTATTATGAAACTAAAAGAGATTATTGAAAAATTATCCCTTAAAGTGCTTACCAATCTTGAAGATAAGGAAGTAACAGGTGTATATATCTCTGACATGCTTTCTGATGTCATGAGCAAAGCAAAGCCCGGAAATCTATGGGTAACTATCCAGACCCATAAAAATATAGTAGCTGCTGCAAACCTGATAGATATCTCGGCAGTAATAATTTCCCAGGGCACTAATGTTCCGGAAGATACTATTGAACTTGCTAACCGCTATAAGGTAGTGATCCTTAGCACAGATGATTCTACCTTTGCTCTGGGGGGCAAACTTTACCAGGAAGGAATAGAATAGATAATACAGAAATATATGCAGGATACAAAACTGAGTATTATTAGCGTCAGTCATATCCAAAATATCTTAAAGGCAAAACTCTGGGTAGGCGAAGCGCATGATGATTTGTATATTACAGGTGTATACGCATCAGATCTTATGAGTGATGTTCTTGCATATGGAAATTCGGGCTCAGCCCTGTTAACCGGGCTGAATTCAGTGCAGGCTGTAATATCAGCCTATATGGCCGAATTCAAAGGTATTATTTTCCTCAGAGGTAAGACACCCGGTAATGATACTCTTAATTTCGCAAAAGAAAAAGGGATGTTTGTAATGTCTACCAATGATGATATGTACGAAGCCTGTATAAAAATTGCAAGCATTAAGAGCGAGGCACCTGGCATGATAAAGGAATTTGAGGCTGAAAAAAAGTCGAAAAATATTGCTACTCATAGCTTTTCTATCGATGGCCAGGATTTTGCCAGCGCAGGATTGGTATCTACACAGGTTAAGGCCATCCTTAAATCAATTGGATATGATCCACAATTGATACGAAGAGCTGCAATATCAACATATGAAGCCGAGATGAATGTTGTAATGCATGCCCGTAAGGCAGATGTTACATTAACAGCCAGCGATAAAGAAATATATATTATAGTTATTGACGAAGGCAAGGGGATCAAAGATATTGACCTGGCAATGGAAGAAGGTTATTCCACAGCTACTGAAGAGCAAAGAGCCCTGGGTTTTGGAGCAGGGATGGGCTTACCTAATATAAAGAAGAATGCTGATGTGCTTGATATAAACAGTGTGGTTGACGTAGGAACAAGAATAGAAATTATATTTCATGTCAAATGAGATACTATCATTCACATGTTATAATACAGGATAGGTGTACCGGCAGGTTAAATTGCATTAGAACCTGTCCTACACAGGCATTGCGATACAGAAACGGGAAGATCATTTTCTATGATGATCTATGTGTTGACTGCGGAGAATGTATTAACTCATGCCCTGAAGGTGTCTTTCTACCAGTTATTGATGAGATAGCTGACTTTGATAAATTTGAATACAAGATCGTAATACCATCACACACACTTTATACGCAGTTTGGACTTAATACTCACCCCGGATTAATACACAGGGCATTACTTAGCCTCGGTTTTGATGCAGTGCATGAGATCTCGATGAATGCATATGAATTGAGTTTCGTGGTTTCGGAAAGCCTTAAAAAAGAACAAAGGAATAAACCAATAATAAGCAACTTTTGCCCTGCACTTATCAGGCTTATACAGGTAAGCTATCCAAATCTTATTGATTTGATCTCACCATTCGATGTCTCACGCGAACTGGCAGCAAAGGAAGCAAAAGAAAAGTATTCAGCTAAACTCGGTTTATCCGTAGATAAAATTGGTGTGATTTTTATCAGTCCCTGCCCGGCAATGGTGGTTTCAATTAAACAGCCAGCAGAAAAAGAGAAATCCTGGATCGATGGTGCAATAGCCATACAAGATATATATAACCGTATTCTGCCTAAAATAATTGAATACCAGAATGAGAAGGAGGGAAAACAGGATCAGGATTTCTTTTATTATGGCAAAAGCTGGGGTGAACTGGGATTTATTCTGCGGCATCTTGATCCTGAACATACTATTTCAGTTGCCGGGATAGATAATATTAAGATGATACTTGATGATATTGAAGATTCCAAGTTGAGGAATGTGGATTATATTGAGGCCTTTACCTGCCCACAGGGATGTATAGGAGGGGCTTACTGCGTGGAAAATCCTTATATATCAAGACACACAGCTATTATGCTTGAGAAAAAATACGGTAATCCTCCTGAAATCAATAATGAGGAGATATTAAGAAAAATGGATGATAATTATTACACGCTGGATGAATCAGTAATACCCAGGTCAACACGATCAATGGAAAGTGATATTAATACGTCAATTAAAAGAATGAAGCAGAAGCAGAGAATACTTACAAAGCTTCCGAACAAGAACTGTGGTTTATGTGGCTCTCCCACATGTGAGGCATTTGCTGGAGATTGTGCATGGGGTGATGCCGAACTGACCGATTGCATTTTTATGAAAATTGATTCCAAATGAATATTAAATTCTTATGAAGAACCAAGAATCATTATTTGCCGAAACACTGATTAAGGAACCTGCTGAAGAAGGTAGCCTGATCCCGCTTTTGCAAAAAGCACAGGAACAGGATGGTTATATTTCAGCTGATAAAGTCGGGCAAATTGCTGACTACCTGAGTATGACAGAAAGCGAGGTTTATGGTGTAGCTTCCTTCTATTCACAGTTTCGCTTCACACCACCGGGTGAACATTCCATAAGTGTCTGCCTTGGTACTGCATGTCACGTAAATGGCGGAGAAGCACTGCTTGATACAATAGGACGCGATATGGACGTAAGTCCTGGTGAAAGCACTGCTGATGGCAAGTTTGACCTTAACAGGGTGGCTTGCCTGGGTTGCTGTGCCCTGGCCCCGGTTGTCAAAATAGATGATGAGATCCATAGTAAGGTTAACATCATAAAACTTAATGAATTATTAAGTCGTTATGAATGATCTGAAAAGGCTCCGTACTAAAAGTATCTCAGAATGGGAGGAAATAAGAACCCCCGGGGAACCTGTCATATATATCGGAATGGCTTCATGTGGTATTGCTGCCGGTGCAAAAAAAGTAAAGAGTGCTATTAAAGAAAGTCTTGATAAGTATAACATAAATGCCCGGCTGATCGAGGTAGGTTGTATTGGTACCTGTTATCTTGAACCAATAGTTGATATAAGTGCAAATGGATTGCCGAGGCTATCGTTCGGCAATGTCGATGAAAAGAGGGCTGATTTTATTATCCGTAAACTATTGGTTGATAAAGACCTATCGAAAACAAAACCCCTTGGTCACCTGGGACCTGAATCAAGTAACGGCATTCCTCATCTTTTTGAACAATCAATGCTAAAACCCCAGGTGAGGATTGTAACAAAGAATTGTGGCCTGATCGATCCCGGGAATATAAATCACTATCTGGCAAATGATGGATATCTGGGAATCTCCAGGGCACTGGAAATGAAGCCTTCTGAAGTTATTGAGGAGATCACAAAAGCTGGTTTGAGGGGAAGGGGGGGGGCAGGTTTTCCAACGGGGAAAAAATGGAAAACATGCAGGAATGCAAAATCAGATATTAAGTACCTGATATGTAATGCCGATGAGGGAGACCCCGGAGCCTTTATGAACCGCCTGTTAATAGAAAGTGATCCTCATGCTCTGCTGGAGGGTATGCTGATTGCTGCTTATGCTATTGGTGCCTCACAGGCATATATTTATATACGTGCTGAGTATCCCCTTGCTATAGTACGGTTGAAAAAAGCCCTGGAACAGGCAAAGGATGCAGGTCTGCTGGGGAATAATATCCTTGGCTCAGGATTCAGCCTGTCAATAAAGATAAAAGAAGGTGCAGGAGCATTTGTCTGTGGTGAAGAAACATCACTTATACATTCAATTGAAGGCAAAAGGGGAATGCCCAGGACAAGACCACCATATCCTGCAGAAAGCGGACTTTATCAAAAGCCAACAGTAATCAATAATGTGGAAACACTCGGGACTGCGCCGCATATACTCAGAAATGGAGCTGAGTGGTATCGCCAGTTTGGTGTTGAAGGGAATTTCGGGACTAAGACTTTTTCGCTGGTTGGAAAAATTAGACGGTCAGGACTTATTGAAGTACCCTTGGGTACACCTCTCAGAAAAATAATATACGATATTGGTGGAGGCACCCTGAAACCATTCAAAGCAGTTCAGACGGGAGGACCTTCAGGGGGATGCATACCGGCAGAATTACTTGATACTCCCGTTACTTATGAAACACTTTCTTCTATTGGCTCAATAATGGGCTCAGGAGGTCTGATAGTGATGGATGAGGACACATGTGTGGTGGATATAGCAAGGTATTTCCTTGATTTCATACAGAAAGAATCGTGCGGAAAATGTACCCCCTGCCGTGTAGGAACACGCCATATGGTAGAAATGCTTGAGAAGATCTGCACTGGCAATGCTACACCCGATATTCTTGATAAACTTGAATCAATGGCCAAACTGGTACAGGCTACATCATTATGCGGGTTGGGACAGACTGCACCGAATCCCGTACTTACAACACTGCGCTATTTCCGTCCCGAATATATTGAACATGTAAAAGATTATTATTGTTCCGCACTCGTTTGCAGTAAACTGATTGAATTTTCTGTCATAAAAGAAAAATGTACAGGGTGCCAGCGCTGTGTGAGCGTATGTCCAACAGGAGCAATTACAGGGCCCAGGTCTGAACCACATAATCTTGACACCTCTAAATGCATTAAATGCCGTGCCTGCTACGAGGTATGCCGCTTCGATGCTATTGCAGGAAATGCTATTATAATCACATCAAGAAAGGAATAATGGAGATAACAATCAATAATAAACCTGTTAAAGTCAAAAGCAACCAGACAGTCATGGAGGCTGCTGATGAAAATGGTATTTATATTCCACGATTATGTGCTCATCCTGAACTTGTACCATATGGTGGTTGCCGGCTTTGTATTGTGGAGATAGAAGGGAGGAAAGGTTATCCCACTTCATGTACAACAATTGTTGAGGAAGGTATGATAGTACGTACTGAAACAAACATGATCCAGGATATGCGTCGCGACCTGCTTCAATTGATCCTGAGCGAACACCCTTCAGCCTGCCTGCTGTGTCAGGATATTGAAGGATGCTCTATGTTCCAGGGAACTATAAGAAAAGTTGGAGTTACTACTGGTTGCAGATGGTGCCCAAAAGACAAGGATTGTGAACTGCAGAGGATAGTTGAATCATTTGATATTAAAGAACTGACACTACCCGGATTGTACAGGGATCTTCCTGTTGAGAAATATGATCCCTTCTTCGACAGGGATTATAATCTTTGTATTTATTGTGGTCGCTGTGTCAGAATATGTAACGAATATCGCAAAAACTCAGTTATAGCTCTCAGGCAGAGAGGAAAATATACAACAATAGGGCCGTCTTTTGATTCTGATCATACCGATGCCGGTTGTGAATATTGCGGAGCATGTGTCTCTGTATGCCCTACAGGTGCAATGTCAGAAAAGAGTTGTAAATGGTGGGGTGAACCCGATAAATATACAAAATCTATATGTCCCTTATGCAGTATAAATTGCGAAATACAGGTGCTTAGCCTTCGAGAGAAGATTGTGGGCACCCTGCCTCCGGGTAAACCTCATGAAGAGGCAGGTGAGCTATGTGTTAAAGGACGCTTCTGTCTGAGTGAGCTTGTTAACAGGACAAACAGGATGCTTGAACCACAGTATCTCTTCCCTGAAGGTTATGGTATAATAACCTGGAAAGAAGCTATAAAGAATGGCGGAAAATTGCTAAAAGATATACCTGAAGACAGTACGGCAGTTTTTGTCTCACCTGACCTGTCATTAGAAGAATATATTGCTATAGCTGAATTTTCTGCTAAAGCGCTGAAAACATCTGATATCACCTCATCCTGTCTTGACAGTGGTATGATCGCTTACCAGCGGTTGGCAAAAAAATCCGTTACTATTGACAGGGTAAGAAAAAGTAGTTCAATATTTTCCCTCTTCCTTAATGGTAATTATAATTATGGACCCTTAACAATGGCTGTAAAAGAAGCAGCATTCAATGGTGTGCCTTATTACCAGCTTGGCTGGATAAAGGACTCTACATCAAGGTTTGCAGAGCATGCAA
>Ga0307430_1000046_pt1 | contig 104551 bp, 93 predicted proteins | sample SalMarWE160130MG_FD_202159 | JGI IMG/M metagenome (GOLD analysis project Ga0307430, IMG submission 202159) | Salt marsh sediment microbial communities from the Plum Island Ecosystem LTER, Massachusetts, United States - WE1603-130 | ecosystem: Environmental > Aquatic > Marine > Intertidal zone >... | reverse complement strand
CTCCAAGGTACTGGCCCACGCGCTCTCTCTGGACAAGGCGATGACTAAACGCATCTGGCGCGACGCGGGCCTGCCCACGGTTCCCTTCCAGGTCTTCCGCCGGGGGGATGAACCGCTGGATCGTCAGTTGGCCTTCCCGCTCTTTGTCAAGCCGGTACACGAAGGCACGGGGATGGGCATCAACGGCCATTCGGTCGTCCACGACGAGGCCGAACTACGAGAACAGGTGCGCTGGGTGATCCAGACTTACCGCCAGCCGGCGCTGGTGGAGGGCTACCTGCCCGGGCGGGAATTCACCGTGGGTCTCATCGGTAACACCTTGTCGCCGGGAGAGAGGCAGTGGAATGGCCCCTCTACAAGCTCAGGGCAACGCCTGTACGATGAACGGGGCTTTCATCTCTTCCCTGTGCTGGAGATTGATGCCCACGTAAGTGCCGGTCAGGGTCTCTACAACGCTGCCGCCAAGTCGTACGTTCCTGGCGAGGAGGGGGCTCCGCTCTACCTCTGCCCGGCAGACATCCCGCCGACCCTGGAAGCGGAGATGAAGCAATTGGCGGTAGCGGCCTTCGAAGCCATCGGGGCGCTGGACCTGGGTCGCGTGGACTTTCGGCTGGGAGATGATGGCCGGCCCTATCTGCTGGAGATCAACACCTTGCCCGGCCTAAACCCTACGCTGAGCGACCTGTGCATCATGGCCAAGGCAGAGGGAATACACTACGCGGACCTGATCAACGAGATCCTGTACCTGGCGGTGGATCGCTACAGATTAGTGTGGGATCGGGCCATCGTTTCCCGTGGGCCTTTCCAACGATGTGTCCTGTGACGACAGGCGGGATGTATCCAATGTACCCAGAGGATCCCTGGGGTGTGATTGTATTGTACAACCACAGCACACGGCTGGTGAAAGGCCAGCCTCGCGACCTGCTGGCGGAGCAGGGAGTCATCGCCTGTGCGCAGGCAGTAGCCGACGCGCTGCAGGGGGCAGGGTATCAGGTGGCACGGGTGCCGATCCACGATAGTGTGGAATCGGCCCTGGCCCTTTATCCACCCACCCGATGGCTGGTCTTCAACCTGGGGGAGGGCCTGAATGGATGGCTGTTCGAAGAAGCGCGCATTGCCTGGGCGCTGGAGGCCAAGGGCTACTGCTTCACCGGGTCGGGGGGTGATGCCATCGCCCGCTCTACGCACAAGGCGCGAGCCAAGGCTCTCCTGGGAGCCAACGGCGTGAGCACGCCACCCTGGTGGCTCTTTCGACACCCCGACGAGGTAGATGCCCTGGCTGCCGCTCTGCCCTTCCCGCTCATCGTCAAGCCCGTGGCCGAGGATGCCAGTATTGGCGTCGGGCCGGACGCAGTGGTACACACGGTTTCGGCGCTGCGCGACCGCGTGGCTTTCGTGGTCGAGTGCTACCGTCAGGCCGCCTTGGTCGAGGTCTTCGTTGACGGCCGGGAGTTCAACATCGCGCTGTGGGGAGATCCACCCCAGGTCTTGCCGCTGGCCGAGATAGATTTCAGTGCCTTCGCAAATCCATATGCCCGCATCGTGTCTTTCGCCGCCAAGTGGGAAGTGGATTCCTTCGAGTACCATCACACTCCTGTCCTCTGCCCGGCTCCGGTGGATAGCCGCCTGCGCAACCGCATCGCCGACGCCGCCCGCCGCGCCTGGACAGCGATTGGTTGCTCGGGGTATGCCCGGGTGGACATACGTGTGAGCGACGAGGGAACGCCCTATGTCGTGGAGGTGAACTGCAACCCGGATCTTTCACCCGACGCCGGGTCCTACCGCGCAGCCCGCGCTGCCGGGCATAGTTACAAGAGCATGGTGGTGCACATATTGGAAACCGCAAGGAGTCAGCCCAATGCCTACGATCAAGCAAGCCTCGAACGCCGACGGTCAGTCCATCCTGGAGGTAATGGACGAGGTCGGCATCTTTACCCCTGTGGAGAAGGAGTGCGTCGAGGAACTCTGGAACGCATACCAGGATGAGGGGGAATCCGGCGGTTATGTCTTCCTGGTCTACCGGGACGACTATGGCTGAACACGGGGCTTTGCTTGCTTTGGCCCCCACCCGCTCACCCAGGGCACCTACGATCTCTACTGGATTGCCGTGGATCCGAGTGCTCAGGGACACGGCGTTGGACACGCCCTGCTGGCCCAGGTAGAGGCCGGAGTGCGGGCTCGAGGGGGCCGTTTGCTGGTGATTGAGACGTCTGACACGCCGGCCTATGCTCCAGCGCGCTGGCTTTACGAAACCAGCGGCTACCGCTGCGAGGCGGTCGTCCCCAACTTCTACGCACCGGGAGACGATCTACTGGTCTTCTCCAAGAACCTGAAAGTTGCTCAAGGGCTGGCGACGTGGCCGGCCGGGTGAGCCTCGGTGGTATGAGCATTGCCTGGAGCCGTGGCCCGGAACAGCGCCTGGAGCAGTCGTATAGCCCCGCCCATGCACATCATCTACACCGATCAGCACAAACAGCACGCCACCGACGATGTCCGGTTCGAGGGTCATCTCTTTGTCACGGAAGAGGTCCCGGCGCGGGCAGAGATCATTCTGGACGCGGTACAGGCTGCGCGGCTTGGGCCGGTGACGGCTCCTACCGACCACGGAATCGAACCGATTCTCGCTGTCCACGATGGGGGCTTCGTGGATTTTCTGCGCACTGTCTACGCCGAGCATGCAGCCTACTACCGGGAGAACGGACCGGTCTTTGCGTGGACCTTTGCCACCCGGGACACCAGACGAAAACCCAAGAGCTTTCTCGGGCTCCTGGGTTACTATGCCTTCAGTTGGGGCACTCCCATTTTGGAGGGAACCTGGGAGGCGGCCTATTGGAGTGCCCAGTGCGCGCTCTCTGCGGCAGACCTCGTCCGCGCTGGTGAGCAAGCAGTCTACGCTTTGTGTCGTCCACCTGGCCATCACGCCGCTGCCGACCTGTATGGCGGCTTCTGCTATCTCAACAACGCAGCCATCGCAGCGCGCCATCTCCAGCCAAGCGGCAGGGTCGCCATCCTGGATATTGACTACCACCACGGGAATGGGACGCAAGCGATATTCTATTCCGACCCCTCAGTGTTGTTCTGCTCCCTGCACGCCCACCCGGACGATGATTACCCCTACTACTGGGGCGAGGCCGACGAGTGCGGCGAGGGAGCAGGTGTGGGCTACAACCGAAACTGGCCCCTCCCGCAGGGAACGGACGATGCACGCTATCTCATCACCCTGGATGCTGCCCTCGCCGTCATCCGCGCGTTTGCACCCGGGTATCTCGTCGTGTCGGCTGGATTCGACATCGTGGCAGGTGATCCCGTTGGCGGGTTCCGCGTGACCACCGAGGGACTGCGCGAAATCGGCCGGCGTATTGCCGGGCTGAACCTGCCCACTGTCATCGTGCAGGAGGGGGGATATCTGTTGGATACTCTCGGCGAAAACGCGGTGGCTTATCTGCGAGCGTTCGACTGAACGGGCAAGGCTACGCGCAGATTCTCCCGCCACATTCTGCAGCCCAGCGAGCCACAATCGGCAGGAACCGTGTCATTGGTCGCAGGCAACTCGGTCATCTGATGTAGCGAAGACTGCCCCACAAGCGGTCTTTTTGTTTGAGTCGGACCTGAATTTTGCGCAAAATTCGGGGGGGTTCATTAGCCACTGCTGGCCAGGGCGTATCTCTGTTCAGGTGCTCACACGACTGGCCCAGGCCTTTGCCTGCGGGGTGGGCCGAGCCGAGCAAGGCCACGCTGCGCGACATCGCCATCCTCACCGATGGACACGTGATCACCGAGGAGGAAGGGCGTAGGCTGGACAGCGTCACGATCGAGTACCGGTGCCGGGCGGACAAGGTCATTGCCACCGAGGATGACACGACCATCGTCGGTGGGCACGGCGACGATGAACAGATCCAACCGCCCGGCGCCCCCTACCGAAGCGGATAACTCTTTCCTCTGCCTCCCAAACCACCGACCTCTTCGCATGGACTTTGAGGCTCAGGATGCAGGCAGAATCGACTTACGGTCAGAGCTTGCCGGACGAGGAACTGGTTCGCCTGTGTCAAGAGCGGCTGCCAGGCGACCCTCGCCCTTTCCACGCCCTGGTAGCCCGCTACCGCGACCAGGTGATGAACATGGCCTACCGCTTCCTGGGCGACCTCCACGATGCCGAGGACGTGACCCAGGAGGTATGGCTGAAGGTCTACCGTGGCCTGTCTACCTTTCGGGCCGAGTCCTCTTTTTCCACCTGGCTGTACCGCATCACCGCCAACACCTGCAAGAACGAACTGCGTCACCGCAGCCACTGGCCCACCTTCCTGGAACCAGGCCTGGAAAGTCTGGACCTATTCCTGCCGACGACGCCCTCGGCGGAACAAGCCACCATTGCCCACGAGCATCGGGACGTCATCCAGGAGACGCTGAACCGGCTGAGCGAGACCGGCCGCGAAGCACTGATCCTGCGCGACATCCAGGGCCTGAGTCACCAGGAGATCGCCGCAGTGCTGAGGATCGGCTCTAGCGCAGCCAAGATGCGTGTGCAGCGAGCCCGCCTGGCCTTTCGGGGACTCTACGAGCAAGAGAATCTCCCCCCGTGTGATGAGACGTGACTTTTCGTCGTTTCTGGTGTCTAAAGAGACGATGATGTGCCAAGAACTCCCCCTCGTTGATTTCGTAGATGGTCTGCTCGATGCCGAGAGCAGGGCTACCGTCGCTACCCATCTAAGAGAATGTCGCAAGTGTGCGGCCCTCGCCAAAACGCTGCGCGAGACACGGGAGCTCTTGCAGCAGGCAGAGCCGGTCGAGGTCTCGCAGCAGTTCGAGCAACAGTTGGAGACGCGCCTCCGCCGGGATGATCTGAAGCGGGAAGGGTTGAAGTTGCTGGCACTCGGGCTGGCAGCCGTGGCTGCGCTCCTGCGGCTGTTCCTGGCCCGGCTTGGAAGTGGAAGAACGTCTGCTGCTTCCGCTCCCTCCGATAAGAAGGCAGACAAATAGACCTTTGAGGAGGTAGGAAAATGAAGTTCATCAATCAGGATCGGCAAAACCGGGGCAGGCGCGACGTAACCGTTCACATCCCCGCTCGTCGGGGGTCGCAGACCCCCGACTAGCCCCATAGAGAAGCCGATAACCAGCAGGACATCTTTCCTGGACATCACATACCCCTGCAAAGCCGCCGGGTCTGCGACCCGGCGGGAGCGACCTGAACGGTAACGGCGCGACGTGGAACAGCGTCGCGCTTTCCCCCTGTCTGATGAGAGGAGAATCCTATGCCCTGGGACCCACAAATATGGCTAGAGATTATCACCAGCGCGTTGACCGAGATGCTCAACCGGGTGGCCGCCTTTCTGCCCAACCTGGTCGGTGCGCTGATTCTGCTGCTGGTCGGTTGGCCGCTGGCCTGGCTGGCCCAACTGGTTACCAGGCGGCTATTGGCCCGCCTGGGCTTTGACCGTCTGAGCGAGCGGGCCGGCGTTGCCGACGCACTGGCCCGCGCCGGCATCAAAGCGTCCGCTTCTCACCTGGTGGGCCGAGTCATCTACTGGTTGCTGCTCCTGACCTTTCTGATGGTCGCCGTCGAGAGTCTGGGGCTGACCACTGCCGCCACGGCCTTGCGCGCGCTCGTCGCCTACCTGCCTCACGTGCTGGGGGCCGCCATCGTGCTCGTCGGTGGCGCGCTCATCGGCCAGTTTCTCGGCAAAGGGACGCAGGCGTTGGCGGCGGGCAGCGGCATCGAGTTTCACGCCGCCCTGGGGCGAGCCGTGCAGTACACCGTGCTGGCCATGGCGGCCATCCTGGCCGTGGACCAGTTGGGGCTGAACACGACGCTGCTCAACGACGTGCTAGGCAACCTGCTGACTGTGGCCGGGGCAGGGCTGGCGCTGGCCTTCGCGCTGGGCAGCCGGGAGGCGGTGCGCAACCTGCTGGCCGGCTTCTACGCCAAGAACCTGTTCGAGGTCGGGCAAATGGTTGAGGTGGGCGGGTATCAGGGCACGCTGGAGGCCATCGGCCCGCTCAAGGCGGTCATCGCTGCTACAGAGGGCAGCGTCACGGTGCCCAATTCAGCCCTGATGGATGAAAGCGTGACCACGGTCCCGTGAAACGTAATCTTGGGTCTTTGGGAATTGCCGTGGCGAACAGGTGTTCTACGCCAAAAATGGGTACCGTATGGCGGTTTCTGCCCATATGTGGCGGTTCAGGCGTGCTGTTGCCTGGAGCACCACGGGAATTCCCAGAGAGCCGTAATTTTCTTTGGGAGGATACGTAATGACTGAACAAAAGATAAACTTGAACACCGCCACCGTCGAGGAGTTGACCCAACTCCCCGGCATCGGCCCGACGCTGGCCGAGCGCATCGTCACGTATCGTGACACGGTTCATCCCTTCGAAGAACCAGTCGAGATCACGGCTGTACCCGGCGTCAGCGAAAAAATGTACCGCGCCATCGCCGACCGGTTGACGGTCGGGGAGCTGGCCATCCTGGAATCCGAGATGGTCGGGGAGAGCGAGGAAATTAAGAAGATAGAGGAGGAGGTCAAAGAGATGGATGCAACTATCCCAGAGTCTACACCGACCGAACAGGCATTGGCCAAACCAGCGCCGCCAGCGGAGCCGGAGCCAGAAGCCGAGCCACACATACCACCACCACACCCAGCGCCGCCTCCACCGGCCACACCACCGCCGCCAGCAGAGCCGGAGCCAGAGCCACATGCACCACCGCCACCCACTCCCACACCCCCACACCCCTACACTCCTACACCATCCGCCTGGCTGGGCTATGCCGGGCTGACCGTTGCCGCCTTGCTGGGCGGGCTGTTCGGCGCGCTTCTGGCCCTGCTCGTCATCGGCGGCATCAACGGCACGCTGGACTTTGGACAGGCCGAAGCAGTCGTCAGCACCCAGGCCAAACTGGACCGTCTGACCATCCAGGCCGACACGCTCCAATCCGACATAGACGGGCTGCGGCAGCGGTTGGACAGCCTGGAGGGATTGACCGGCCGGATGGACGGCGTAGAGCAAGCCGTGGATGATCTGGACACGGCGCTAACCCAGACTCAGGCCGAGGTTGATGCGCTGAATACACGCGCCGATCAGTTGGATACCGACATCGCCACCGTGCGCGCAGCCGCCGAGCGCTTCAACACCTTCCTGGACGGCCTGCGCGACCTGCTATTCGAATTTCAGGGCGCTCCCCCCACTCCCACTCCCACGCCAACTCTGCCTCCTACAGCCACATCCCGCCCAACGCGCACGCCACGCCCCTCGCCCACGCCCACAGGCACGCCTTGACTGAAACCTGACTGAAATAAGGAGCAATCCCATGAGCAAGATGAACGAGACACAAAACACCCCCGACGTATGGAGCCGCCTGGGACACACCATTGGATACCTGCTGGGTGTGCTGTTGCGCGTGCTGTTTGTTTTCGTCGTCGCCGTTTTGTTGGCGGCGGCCGTCTACTTTGGCGCTCCCTGGGTCTACCGCCAGTTAGTCTACCCGGTGCAATCCAACGTGGTCCGGCTCACGCTGCTTCAGCGCCAGGTGGACGAGACCAACGCGCAGTGGACAGAGAACTTGAGCGCGCAACAGCAGCGTATCGCCGACCTGGAGAGCCAGTTGGCCGGACAAGGCGAGCGCATCGCCAGCCTGGAAGCCGGTCTGAGCCGGGTGGACGAAGCACTGGCTGCGCAGCAGGCAACACTGGACGAGTTGTCGTCGGCCATAGATGGCATCGCCAGCGACTATGCCAGCCTGGAGGAAGTGGGGACGTTGCGCGACGAGTTCGCCACGCTGCAAAAGGACGTCACGTTTTCGGAGCAAGTCACGGCCCAACTCGACGCACTGGAGTATCGCATCATCCTGGTGCAGACCTGGCAGGAGGTGCTCAAGGCTCACCTCTACCTCACTGAAGGGAACATGGGCGACGCCGAGACCACGTTAGGGCTGGCGATGAACCACCTCGATCAGGCTTCCGCGCTGGGCCCCGAAAGCGAACAGGAAACAATCACCGCTATCCAGACACGCCTGACCCAGGCCGTCTCCCGCTTACGTGAGCAGCCCATCCTCGCCGCGCAGGACTTGGAAAGCGCCTGGTACGAACTGGATGCGCTGATCACAGCGCCGGAGTAGGGAGTGGGCAAACTCTTCCCCTTCCCGACGCCGAGGCCCTGCGCGGGCCGACGATGCTGTGAACCAGTGCCCGGTCATTGTGATCGGGCACTGTGTTGCTGTGGGGAATGACCACAGAGGAGGGATTACCAATGAGCGAACGAGATTTCCTGGGCGAAATCCGCTTCAGCCGCGAGTTGGGCTTGTGGCAAACAATCACTCTCAGCCTGGGAGTGATGCTCGTCCTATTGATCTTTATGTTGGCGGGTGGAGCCGTGGCCGCCGCCGGGCCTGTGGCGCCATTGGTCTATCTGCTGGCTGCCTTGCTGCTGCTGGCTAACATCCTGGGCTACGTCGAGTTAGCCGTGACCGTCCCCCGCCCCGGTGGGGCCTACACCCTGGTCAGCGAGACCCAGGGCGGGTGGCTGGCCTTCCTCACCGGCTGGACACTCACTCTGTCTGGTCTGGGAGTGTGCGCCCTCCTGGCGCAGGGATTCGCCGTCCAGGTGGTCACTTTGCTGAACGACCACCTCGGGCTGGCGCTCCCTGTCTGGCCGTGGGCGGCCGGTCTCGTGATTCTGTTGGCCGTCAACAACGGCCTGGGCACGCAGGAGAGCCAGCGTGGGCGGGTCGTCACTCTCCTGATAGCCGTACTCCTGGTGTTCACCATGCTGGCCGCACCGCGCATCAGACTCGCCCACTACTACGCGGTCGCCCGCCCGAACTGGGGACAGGCGCTAACCCTGTTGATGGTCTCCTTCGTGGGACTGGAAATCACGGCCGGCCTCCAGGGCGAGATGCGCCAGCGGACGACCAACGCTCCCCGCGCCCTGCTGCTGTCGCCGTCGCTGGCTGCCGCTCTCGGAGCGGCCATCGTCGCCGTAGCCGTAGGCGTGGTGGGCTCTCAAGCCCTGGCCAATTCCGAGGTTCCCCTGGCCCTGATGGGAGCCAGTGTAGCCGGAGGGGCCGGGCGGCCATTCATTCTGGTCCTGGGCGGTCTGGCCCTGGCCCTGGCCCTCGACCGGGCGCTGATGATGGTCGTGCGCCAGATGTACTCGATGAGCGTTGACGGCTTCTGGCCGGCCGGTCTGCGGCGGACACAACCCCGCTTCAGGACGCCAACGTTGCTAATTGGTTTCGTCGCCTTGCTCCTGTTGCCACTGACCCTGCTGCCCCTCGACTTCCTGGCCCGGCTGGCCGGCCTGCTCTACTTGCTGGTTCTGATGGGTGTCAACCTGGCCCTCTTCCGCCGGCCGCAGCAGGGGCCCTCGTCCTTCGCTTTGCCCTTCCATCCCTGGGTGCCGGGCCTGACCCTGGCTGTGGACGTACTCGTAAGTCTGCTCTGGGTGCCGGTTCACCTGACCTGGGCAGCCGCCTGTCTGGGGGTAGGAACTCTCATCTATCTGCTGTATGCACGAGGCCAGCACATCGAGGCCCAGGAGGGGATCACCGTCTTCAAGCCGTCGCCCGAGGGGCGGGCTGAGATGGGCTATCGTGTGTTGGTGCCCATCGCCAACCCGGTCACGGCCGGCACGCTCCTACGCCTGGCCGGGATATTGGCTCGCCGGCAGGCAGGCCAAGTGCTGGTCGTGCAGGTAGTGGTCGTGCCCGACCAGGTGCCGCTGGAAGAAGGGAGTCACCGGGCAAGGGCCGGGCGGGCGTTGTTAGAACGGGCCACGACCCAGGCGCAGGCGGAGGGTTTTGCCATCCAGACCATGACCCGCGTGGCCCACAGCGTGACCCAGGGTATCCTGGACACGGCTCGTGAGGAGAAGGTGAACCTGATCCTGCTGGGCTGGCGGGGTTACACCCGCTCCTTCGGCGCTTCGATGGGGCCGGTCATTGACGCTGTCATCCGCAATGCGCCGTGCGACGTCACGGTCGTCAAAGGGCGCGAATGGGAACGGGTGAACAAAGTCCTGGTACCGACGGCCGGCGGCCCGCACGCCCCTATCGCGGCGCAGTTGGCCATGTTGCTGTCGGAGGCCTATGGTGCGCAGGTAACGGCGCTCTACGTGCAGTTGGGGCGGGCCACGCCTGAGCAAATGGAGGAGAACCGGCGGCGCATCGCTCAGACGCTGGCGGGGCTAGAGTTCAGCCACCCGCCCGAGCAGAGGGTGGTCATCGCCGACAGTGTGGTGGAGGGCATCGTCGAGGAATCTAAGGGGTACGACCTGGTGCTGCTGGGGGCGTCGGAGGAGGGGCTGTTCGACCAATTTGTCTTCGGCAGCATCCCCCAACAGATCGCCGCGCGCGTGCCCAAGGCGGCCGTCATAGTCCGGCGCTACGGCGGGCCGGCCGAGTTCTGGGCCCGCAAACTGGTGCGCGGCCTGTCCCACCTCTTCCCCAGGTTGAGCGTCGAGGAGCAACTAGAGTTGCGCGAGGTGATGAGCATCGGCGCACATCCGGGCGCCAACTACTTTGTGCTCGTCGTCCTTTCGTGCATTATCGCCACCTTGGGTCTGCTTCTCAACAGCGGGGCAGTGGTCGTTGGGGCCATGCTCGTCGCCCCGCTGATGTCGCCCATCCTGGCCTTTTCGCTAGGGCTGGTGTTGAGCGACGTGCGACTGATACGGCTTTCCATTGAGGCAGGGGTCAAGGGGGTGGCGTTGGCTATCATCATCGCCGTTTTCATCGGCGTCCTCTCGCCCTTCAAAGGACTAACCGGCGAGATTATGGCCCGCACTCAGCCCACCTTGCTCGATCTGGCCGTGGCCCTGGCTTCGGGGATGGCCGGAGCGTATGCCCTGGCCCGCAAGGATGTCAGCTCCGCCTTGCCCGGAGTGGCCATCGCCGTCGCGCTGATGCCCCCTCTGGCAGTGGTGGGTCTGGGGCTATCGCTGGGGGATGCGCAGGTTGCTGGCGGCGCTTTCCTGCTTTTCATCACCAACGTCGGCAGCATCAGTCTGGCCGGGGCAATCGTCTTTATGTTGTTGGGCATTCACCCCCAGGCATGGCGACCGGAGACGCAACGGCAGATCTGGCGCAGGCTGAGCAGTCTCGTTCTCCTGCTGCTGGTGATCGCCACCCCTCTGGCGGTCATCATGGGCGGTGTCAAACGAGACACAGCGGCACGGCAGGCTATTCGAGAGGTGTTGGAGGTGCAGGTAGCCTCCCAGGGGGGAGAACTGAGCGCGTTCGAGTACCGGACAGATAAAAGTAGCGTGGTCGTGGTCGCCACCATGCGTTCGGTTCGCCCTCTCGATCAAGCAACGGTTGACGCCACGGCCACGGCGTTGGGCGGGCGGCTGGGTCGCCCGGTGACTCTGGAAGTGGTCGTCTTGCCGGTCACCAGTTCCAGAGGTCAGTAGGAATCCTTCACAAGTCGTGCGGCGAGGGGCAAGTTGACGAAATTCCGGCGACCCTTGATAACCTCTAACTGGGATCATCACCTTTGTGGTCTTCGCAGCGGCCACCCTGGTCGGCGTGGGTCTCTCGTGCTGATTGCTGAAAGTCCTCGACCAGAAGTTGCATCAACTCGTCGTAGCGGTCGAGCACTTTCTCCCGGCGGTACGTCTCTCACTCTGCCTGGATGCGCTGAAAGTCGGCCAGCCAACCGGCCCAGTCCCTGTATCCTACCCAGCGGTACGGGTGCAGAAAAGCGACCTCGACGCTGACCGCGTTTAGCCCGTCACGGGCGCGCTGGGCGGTACTGCGGAACCACTCCGGGATCTCCCGTGGGACCAGGTCCTTCGGAGGGCGGCGGTAGCGCAATTGCCGGGCGGATTGTTACGGCACGCCCAGTTCCGCCCACGTCGCCCGCGTGGAGAAGATGGTGAGTCCCCCGGCATAGATGCGCACGAACGTGCCCATCCGGCTGAGGATGTCCAGGTCGAGCCGGACCAGCTCAACCCGGTCTTCGGGCACGCCAAGCCCCGCCGCGTGCTGACGGCGGAGACGTTCCAGTGGCGAAGTGTCCATTCAGTGCCTCCTTGCGCGGGATACTCATTCGGTGCAGCCACCGGCAGTAGCGGTTCGGGTACAATGTCCACAGGCCGATCCTGTGCGCCTGTTGTTCGGCACCGTTACTCTTCCAGCACCTCCACCAGGTGGTGGAAAATGGCTTCCCCTTCCGGCTGCCGCGCCAGGTCGTTCACGTCCCCCACACCCTCGGGCAGACGGAGCGCCACGCCGTGCCCCACAACTTCCCGCCATCGGGCGGCTGCTGCTTCTCCCGCCTCGTCGCTGTCGGGCACAAATATCACCTTCGCGGCCCGCGCCAACCTGCGGGCGTCCTGCGGCTTGATCGAAGTTCCCAGCGTAGCCACGGCCTGGTAGCCCCACTGCCACAGCGTGACGTAGTCGAAGATGCCCTCGACCACGAACACAGGGCGCGAGGGATCGAGCCGTGCCAGGCCATAGACCGGCTTGGGCAGCCCCGGCAGGAACAGGTACTTGGCCTGCGCCTTGCTGGAGCCGGCCCGGCCGGCCACGTGGATCACCCGCCCGGCACGGTTCCGCTCGACGAAGGTGATGCGTCCAGCGAAGAACTCCCACGTCTCGCCATTGTGGCGACGCGCAGCCCCAGCTCCTGGGCCGTGGTCAGCACCGAGGCCACGACTAGCCCTGAGTCGGGGTCAACGGCGTAGAAGGGGCAGTATGCCTTCTCTTCCAGAAATGGAATGGTCTTTTGGGTCAAGTTTCACCTCCACTTGAAATGCAAACGCGGCAGGACAGTTGTCGCCGTCCTGCCGCTGACTTCTGCTTCTCTTGCCCTATCCCCCAGGTCGTGGTAAGATAAGGCACGTGCAGATTATACTAATCTACGTGTGCCTTAATTGACCAAAGGGAGGACGACCGATGTTTGTGAACCGCCAGATGGAATTGGCCTTCCTGGACTCCGTACTGGAGCGTGAGCGTCCCTCGACAGCGCAACTCGTCCTCCTTTACGGACGCCGCCGGGTGGGGAAAACCGTCCTCTTGCGCCATTGGGCCGAGGCCGCCGGCTTGCCCCATACGTACTGGGCTGCTGACAAGGAACCCTCTCCTCTACAACGACGCAAGCTCTTCGCCCGCGTGATGGGGGTCGAGCCAGCCCGGGCTCCTACCTTCGATGCGTGGGCTGACTGCTGGCAGGCTATCGCTGCCTTCCTCGGCGACCGCCGCCACATTCTCATCCTGGACGAGTTCACCTACGGTGCCGAGGCCGACCCGGCGATGCTTTCGTCGCTCCAACACGCCTGGGATCAGCAGTTCAAGACACAACAAACGATCATCGTCCTGTGTGGTTCCCACGTCCACGCGATGGAGACGCTGCAGGCTCGCCAATCTCCGCTCTTCGGGCGTCTGACTGGTCAGTGGCACCTGCGGCCTCTGACCTTCGCCGACCTGCGCGAGTTCCTGCCCGGCTGGCCGGCGGAGGAGCGGGTGGCGGCCTACGCGGTGGTGGGTGGGGTGCCCGCCTACCTGGAGTGGCTCAATCCGGCCCGCTCGCTCAGCGACAACATCCGGGAGGTCATCCTGGCCCCAGGCAGCATGTTCATCGCTGAACCGACCTTCCTGCTCTACGACGAGGTCCGTGACCCTCGCGCTCACCTGGCGATCCTCCAGGCCATCGGCGCAGGGCATCACACGATGTCTGAAATCGCCAACGCGGCACTGGTGGGGAGGACCCACCTATCGGCCTACCTGGGCCGTCTGCAGGAGTTGCGCCTGGTCGAGCGGCGGTTGCCCGTGACCATCCCCCCGAGCCAACGGCGACGATCCCGGCGGGGGCGGTATCACATCAGCGATCCTTACTTCCGTTTCTACTTCCGCTTCATCGCCCCCTTCCGCGACGAGTTGACCTACCGGCCCGAGCGAGTGCTGCCGCTCATCCGGGAAGGCTTGCGACCGTTCGTCGGATTGACAGCGTTCGAGGAACTGAGCCGCCACTGGGTTGGCGAACAGGGTCGGGCGGGCAGATTGCCGTTCGAGCCGCAGGATGTGGGCAGTCATTGGAGCCGCAGGGTGCAGGTCGACGTGGTAGCGATGAACTGGCGGGAGCGGGCTATTCTGCTGGGGGAGTGCAAGTGGGGGGCGGATCGAGTGGGGCGGGACGTGATCCGCAACCTGCTCGAAGAGAAGACACCCAGGCTCTTGCGGGATCTAACTGATGCCACCGGTGAGGGATGGGCGGTGCACTACGCCTTCTTCGCCCGTGCCGGTTTCACCGACGCGGCCCGCTTCCTCGCCCAGGACCACGGTGCGTTGCTGGTTGATCTGGATAGGCTGGACCGCGATCTGCAGACAGCGGGTGGTGTCCGGTAGTCGCCTGATCTAACTCGAACCATTCTCGCAAAGGCGGATTTGACCCGCTCAGGGCATCGGAGTATAATTTGTTTGCACGTTGGTAGGTTGGTAGATTAGGCCAGCAAGAAGACAGGGAGGGCTCAGAATGGACAAGAAACTGATAGGCCGCTACATTGTCACTGATCCCAATATTTGTCACGGCAAGCCAACGTTTCGTGGCACACGGATCTTTGTCTCAGACGTGCTAGAACAAGTTGCCAGTGGAATGGCCTGGGAAACCATTATCGAAGAGTGGCACAACAGCATTACCAAAGAGGCAATCACCGAGGCTGTCCGTCTGGCCAGTCAGTCATTTCTTGAGCACGTGCACGAGTACATCCTGGAACCGGTGCCTGCGTGAATATCCTGGATGAGAACATCCTCGCAAGTCAGCGCCAGTTCTTGCGCAGTTGGCGTGTTCCAATTCGGCAGATTGGTTATAACGTAGGACGGAAAGGGATGCAAGACGACGAAATCATCCCGCTCTTGCGCAGCCTTCGCCGCCCGACCTTCTTTACACGCGACCTGGGCTTTTATGAGCGCAATCTGTGCCATCCCCAGTATTGCTTGGTCTGTATGGCTGTTGGGCAGTATGAAGCCGCCGCATTTGTACGCCGCTTGCTCCGACATCCTGAATTCGACACACAGGCGAAGCGTATGGGCACAGTCATTCGCGTTTCACGGGGAGGGCTTCGCGTGTGGCGACTTCACGCGGAACAAGAGATTGCTCTGTCGTGGAGTGACTGACCTTCGTGGGATATGCAAACGCGGCAGGACGGTTGTCGCCGTCCTGCCGCGTCTTTCAGACTCAAGTTGTCTCGTGCCTACACCGGGGTTTCCAGTATTCTGAGTACAGCCAGGCGTTCCAGCGCCTCGCGCGGCGTGACCCTGGGGTGCGCGGGGTCATACGCAGCGATCAGCGCCTGCACTGCCCTGGACGGTATGTGACTGCCCACCCGGACGGTAGCCTTGCTCCAGTCCGGGTGGTACTCGTGCTGCCCCAGCGCTTTCAGCACCTCGGCCTGCCAGCCTTTCACTCGCTCGTGCGTCCGCTCAAGCGCAGCCGCCGCCTTTGGCCGGCCAGAGACCTGTTCCTCCAGCCCCTCCAGCTTCTTCAGGGCTTCCCTCAGGCTGCCCACGGCTTCGAGAAGCTGTTGCGTCTCCTGGGCACCCGGCGTGCCTCCAGATAGGGCCTGTCCTGCCTGTCCCGAGCGAAGCCGAGGGGAGCCTGGTCGAAGGATCGGCGCGGCTGAGAGCCTGGGCCACGTTGCCCGTTGAACCTGTGAGCATTTGCACGAAGTTGCCGGGCTCCTGGATGTAGCCCACCTGCAGCCGCACGGTGAAGCGGTCCCACAGGGCCTGTCCTGAGCGCAGTCGAAGGGCCTCCAGTTCCTGCTCGCCAGTGGGGGTCTCGTTGGAGGCTCCGATGAGGGAGACCAGCGGCACCGGCGTAGGTTGCCCGTCGTTGTAGAACAAGCGCTCCTGCATCACCGACAGAAGCGTGTTCAGAATGGCGGGGCCGGCCTTGAAGACCTCATCTATGAAGGCCAGCTCCGCTTCTGGCAGCTTGCTGGTCGTCAGGCGGCGGTACTGCCCCTGCTCCAGTGCCGAGATGTCCAGCGGGCCGAATAGCTCCTCCGGCACGCTGAATTCGGTCAGCAGCCAGGAGAAGAAGCGCAGGCCGCCCAGTCCGGCCGCCAGGTCACGCACCAGCGACGACTTGGCCGTGCCGGGCGGGCCGATGAGCACGGCGTGGCGGCGGGTGATCACCGCTGCCACGAGCGGTTCGATGGTCTCAGACCGCTCGACGTAGGTTGCGCATAGTTGATCGATCAGTTGTTGCATTTGCATTCTTGCCTCCTCATTTTTCCTGTCTACCCGCAATACGATTGCTTTTGCACCTGGGACACAGTACCGGTTCCAGCGAACCCGTGCTGGCCCAGACGTGGCGGCAGTTCAGGCAGATGCTGCGCCAGCGATGCTGAGGTGACTCCTGCGCCAGCATCGTTACGGCGCGACGCGCTTCTTGCCCGGCCGCGATCAAATCTCTGATCTGCCGCAGCACCACCTCCAGGGTGGCGACTCGGGCTTCGGTCTCTCCGGCATCGTATCCCCAGACCAATCGTAGCAGCTCCTGGCAGGCGATGACTTCACCGGCGCGCTCAGCCAGCGTCAACGGCAGGCAATACTGTATCGGAGGCAGGGTGACCCAACGCTCGCCCAGACGGTTTTCGCCTACTTCATCTATTGGACTGGGATGACCGAGGACGAGAGCTCGCTGGTACAGGGCATCATCGAGGGGGAAATTGCCGGGTCCCGCCGCGTTTGACGGCCCACATAGGACGATCTGGTCGTGACCTGGCAGGGCCGTGCGCTCGTCGTTGAGGATGACCCGGAGACAGCTAATCTTCTCGCAGCGACGATGCGCCAAATTGGCTTTACCCCTCTGGTGGCTGCCGATGGCTACGAGGCGCTGACGACGACCCGCCCCGGGGATGGATACCAGGCTTTGACCCACCTGAAGCGAGATGCTGTGACACAGACGATTCCCGTCATCACGATTTCGGCTCACGTGGCTGATATGGAGCAGGAGCGAACAACTGACGCTACGGAAGCGGGAGGGGATTGACAAGAGAGGATTTCTGTGTTATAATTTGTTTGTTGTTGCAACAAACTAAATACTGCGGAGAAACATGTTGTCTACACATTCCACGACCGCCGATCAAGTTCTTGTCCGCAAACTGAACACTTCACTCATTATGGATTGCCTACGGACTCGTAGGTCTCTCTCTCGTGCTGGCTTGTCTGCAGCGACCGGGCTAAACCGTAGCACTGTTTCCAGTGTCATCAACGATCTGCTTGAAGAGAATCTTGTACGTGAAATAGGCTTGCAACCCTCTGAGGGGGGACGCCCTGGTATGCTGCTAGAACTCAATCCTGATGGCGGCTGTGCCGTGGGCGTTGAGATTGGCGTTGATTTCGTCTCCGTCGTCCTGACCGATTTCATCGCTCACGTCCTGTGGCGCAAACGCATTGCCTCTGATCCACAAGATGAACAGGGCATCATTATCGGACGTGTTGAAGACATCATTCAGGGAGCACTGAGCATCGGCAAAGAGCGCGGGCTGCGGCACTTGGGAATTGGTCTGGGCGTACCTGGCCTGGTAGATATCCGGCAAGGCAACCTGGTGTTTGCCCCCAACCTGGGCTGGTGCGACGTTCCCTTCCGCCAGATGTGGACCCAGCGTTTTGATATGCCTGTCTTCGTCGAGAACGAAGCCAACGCTGCTGCTCTGGGCGAATATTACTTTGGCATAGCTCATAACGTGCAAAACCTCATTTATTTAAGTGCTGGGGTTGGCTTGGGAGGCGGTATCATTATCAAGGGCAGACTCTTTCGCGGCAGCAGTGGCTATGCCGGCGAGGTCGGACACATGACAGTAGACCCCAACGGCGAGCTTTGTGGCTGCGGCAAACGCGGCTGCTGGGAGACCGTGGTTGGGCCACGCGCCATTGTCCGCCGGGTGAAGAAGGCGCTTGAGAGCGGTGGAGAGAGCCAGATAGGCACGCTCGTTGAAAACGACTTGAGCCGTATTGACGTGGGCGTCGTGGTCCAGGCTGCCCAAGCCGGCGATCCCATAGCTCAGACAGCGCTGGAAGAAGTCGGCGTCCAGTTAGGCATAGGCATTAGTAATCTGGTGAATACATTCAATCCAGAAATGGTGGTCCTGGGCGGAGCCTTGAGTCTAGCAAGTCCTTTTTTGTTGCCCGTGATTGAAGAGACAGTACGGGAACACGCGTTGGAGCAACCCCGCGAGATTGTCGAAATAGCCGCTTCGGCCCACGGCGCAGACGCCTGCGTGATGGGTGCTGTTGCGTTGGTGCTGGACGATATACTACGAGAACCTATGCTCCCTATGCTTTGATTCTTGACCAGCATCTTCTAAACTTGTCAAGTCGGCGGGAGATAGGCAGGGGGCAAGGCCCGAAGGTTTAGAAGGCTTCGGTTAACAATATTTATCCGTAGTTGGATTTGACAACATCCCCGAGGCAGCCTACACCAATCCTAGCTTGACAACGGTTGACCAGTCTATTGACCGGATGGGATACGGGGTCACAGAGATGTTAATAAGCCTGATCCAAGGCAACTCCCTGGATAGTAGCCTGTACAAGATGCCCACGCGGCTCATTGTCAGGGACTCCTGTCGAACTATCGACAGTACTGAGACAGTTTGAAGGAGGTGAGTATTGGACTGAGGCTATGACATGCTTTGCCAGTTCAATTCAGTAGGCAAGGAGGTGATGAGGAATTTGATACGATGCGATCAATGAAATGTACAGGCCTTCACTTTCGCCTTTTGCCTGACAGAAGGAAGACCTGTACCAAAACCTATGTGGAGCAAAACTCCACACGGGGCACAGTTTACCAGACCATTTGTACAAAGTCAAGGAGGAATAAGAAGCGATGCGTAAGTCAATTCTGTTTACAGTCAGTCTATTGGTGGCCTTGAGTCTGATGACCGCCTGTACAACGCCAACGCCCGAGATCATCAAGGAAGAGGTGGAGGTCACGCGTATCGTCGAGGTCGCAGGAACCCCGGTGGTCGAGACCGTGATCGAGGAGCGAGAGGTCGTCGTGACGGCCACGCCTCCCCCAGTGGAGAAAGTAGAAGCGCCCGCTGTGCTCGGCGTTCTGCCCAGAAGCGAGACACTGATTGTCGGCATACTCACGGGGCGCGTTGGAGCTCCCAGCAACTTTAACAGGTGGGTTGGTTGGAAGTGGCGAGATCGCGGCATGCAGAACCTGGCCAACGAACCGCTGTGGTCTATTGACTTTGCCACCGGCGAGATCATCAATGGACTCGCCGCGGGCGATCCCGTTTACAACGACGACTTTACCCAAGTGACGATCCCTCTGCGTGAAGGCGTCGCGTGGGACGACGGCACGCCGTTCACTTCGGCCGATGTGGTCTTTACGATCGAGACAGTAATGGCGTACGAGGGCTTTAACGACCACAACTTCTTCGTCGACAACGTCGCCAGTGTATCCGCTCCTGACGACTATACGGTCGTGTTCGAGCTGACGCAGTCGAACTCGCGGTTCCATACGACGTTCCTCGACCGCTGGGGCTGCGCGTGGATCATGCCGAAGCACATCTTTGAAGGTGTGGAAGATCCGGTCACGTTCGAGTTTGATCCATTCGTCGGGACTGGGCCGTACAAGCTGCACAGCTACGACCCGGCCGGGTACTGGACCATCTGGGAGAAGAGGGCGGATTGGGACAAGAGCCCGACGGGCATCCTCTACGGCGAGCCAAAGCCCCAGTACGTCGTCTTTCAGGCTTTCGCCAACGAGGGGGCCAAGATCTTGGCTCAGTTGACACACCAGCTCGACGCCGTGGATCTCTCGGCCGAGGGTCTTAAGGCTGCGCTGGCCCAGGGCGAAACGAACCGCGCCTATCAGCCGACCTTCCCGTGGGTCGTGAACAACGACCCCGCCCTTACTGGACTCACGTTCAACACGTACAGGGAACCGTACGACAACCCTGACGTCCGCTGGGCGCTCCTGCTGGCGATCGACATCGTCGAGCACGAAGGTCAAGCCGTTGACGGTACTGGCACGTTGAGCCCGGTTCACGTCCCGTCACTCGGTCCCTATCCCAAGGACTACATCGAACCGATGCAGCAGTGGTTGTCGGACTTTACACTGGACCTGGGCAACGGCGAGACCTTTAAGCCGTACGACCCAGATGCCCCGAACCGGCTGGTCGAATACGTAAAAGATCGGGGTTACGTCGTTTCGGAGGATCCTGCTGTCATAGCTCAGACGTTCGGGTACGGCTGGTACAAGTACGCGCCCGACGAGGCCGCGAAACTCCTTGAGAAGCATGGCTTCTCGAAGGACGCAGACGGCATGTGGCTCCTGCCGGACGGTACCCCCTGGAAGATCGAGGTCCTGTGCCGATCCGATATGTCCCACCTGGAGTTCAAGAACGCGGCTGCGGCCGTACAGCAGTGGAAGCAGTTCGGTATAGACGCTGTGCAAGTCCCGACGGACCAGCTGTCAGCGTTGACACAGAACGGTGACTACGATGTTTCGGGCGCATGGCCGGCTCAGGAGCCATGGGGCGCTGGCGCGGACCTGTACCGGGTTCTGGACTTTTACAACTCGGCGTACGTCGAGGATATCGGAACGCTGACCAAGGGACACACCTCCCGTTGGTCATCCCCGGAGATGGACGACGTCATCAAGCGGCTGCGCGAGACCGACCCCGCGGACTCGGAACAGGTCATCGCCATCGGTACCGAGGGCTTGAAACTGGCAGTCGAAGCCATGCCGGGCATTCCGACGTTTGGGTATATCGGTTTTCTCTCATGGGACCAGTACTACTGGACCAACTGGCCCGGTAGTGAAAATCCCTACACTCAGCCCTATTCACACTGGGGACCCTTCAAGTACATGATGCCGTTCCTGGAACCCACCGGGAATTAGTTCCTAAGACATCGCTCCAATTTCCCCGGGCGGGTCGCCGTAGGCAGAGCCCGTCCGGGGAATCTCTTTCAACAGATGGAGAAGCAGAGGAGGGAACAGCGTTGGCGTTCATAAAACGATATCTCATTCCACGGCTAATTCAATACTTCCTGGTGATCTTCCTGGGGATCACGGCTGTGTTCATTATCCCTCGTTTGACGCCATCGGATCCAGTGGAGCGGACGATTACCCAGCTCAGGTCGCAGGGATCCTACCTGGACCCCGCGTCCGTGGAAGCAATGATCGAGGACCTGACCGAGATGTATGGGCTCCAAGGATCGATGTTCGAGCAGTACATCGCGTTCTGGCAGAGGTTGTTCCGGGGGGATTTTGGGGTCTCTTTCTTCCAGTTCCCGACGCCGGTGATCGAACTGATCAAAATATCACTTCCCTGGACCTTGGGCCTGTTGTTGACGACGACGTTCTTCTCCTGGACAATGGGGAACATCATTGGAGGATTGGCCGGATACTTTTCCCGCAAGCGCTGGTCGCGGGCCCTGGATACCGTGGCCATGATCGTCCGGCCGCTGCCGTACTACATCTTTGCCTTTGCCCTTCTTCTTCTGTTGGCCTACGTCATCAGGTGGTTCCCGGTTTCCGGGGGGACCAGCATTGGGAGAAAGGTGACCTTCAATTGGCCCTTTATAAAGGATGTTCTCTGGCATTCGTCCCTGCCGGCCCTGTCGCTGACCATCCTCGGCGGAGCGGTCAACTTCCAGACGATGAAGCTGATCGTGCAGAACGTCAACGCCGAAGATTTCGTTCAATACGCCAAGTTCGGCGGCGTCAAAGAAGGAAGGATCGTGTCGAGGTACGTGATCCGGAACGCGATGCTTCCGCAGATCACGAATCTTGCACTGTCGCTCGGACAGATTTTCAGCGGTGCACTGATCACAGAGATTGTCTTCTCCTACCCCGGTCTCGGCACACTGCTTTACAACGCCATCGTCACCGGGGACTATAACCTGATCATGGGAATCACGGCCCTTTCGATTGTCGCCATCACGACGGCGATTCTCGTCATCGATCTGCTGTATCCCCTCTTCGATCCGAGGGTCAGATACACGTAAGGGGCACAGACCTTGAGAATACTCAGAGATCTCTTCAAAGATTACAGGTTTGCGTTGAGCTTTTGCGTCCTGTGCATGCTGCTCGCGCTTGCGCTCCTCACCATCTTTTCTCCCCACGACCCGACCTTCTGGGGAGTCGTTCCGAGGGATCTAAAACCATCGCGCACCTATTTGCTGGGAACCAGCTCCAAGGGACAAGACGTCTTCTGGCAAGCGGCGTTCGCTGTGCGCAACTCGCTGATCATCTCGGTGATCGCGGGAACGGTGTCGCGTGTCGTCGCTGTTTTGGTTGGGATGATTGCCGGCTACAAGGGAAGAGGCACGGACAGAGTCCTGATGTTCATCAGCGACAGCCTGCTGGTGATACCGTTGTTCCTCATCATCGTGATGCTGGCGATGTTGGTGCGGGATATGATGAACCTCGTGACATTGGGGCTTTTGCTCGCGTTCTTCGGATGGGCCTGGGATGCACGGGTGATCCGGTCGCAGATATTGAGTTTGCGCGAACGAGAGTTCACACAGACGGCCATTCTCTCTGGAACAGGCACGCTGCGTCTCGTACTGAAAGAGTACATGCCCTTTGCCACGCCCCTGATCTTCTCCACCCTGATCAACAACATGGCCTGGGCGATTGGGATGGAGATCACGCTCGCTATTCTTGGCCTCGTGAACATGGACATCCCGACGCTCGGGACGATGCTCCAATGGGCGATCAGCTATCAGGCGATGTTGCTTGGATACTGGTGGTGGATATTGACGCCTATCATCCTATCGGTGCTCCTGTTTGTGGCCTTGTACTGGCTCTCGGTCAGCGTCAGCGAATATCTCGATCCAAGAACACGGATCCAACGCGTCGGGGCGCAGTGAGGGTGGTATGAACACGACAATACTTCGGACTGAACAGTTGAAAGCCTTCTACGTGCTCGACGTTCTCGGGACTCGAAAGGTAGTAAAGGCAGTCAACGAGGTTGATCTCGATATCAGGGAGAACGAAGTCTATGGAATTGCCGGCGAAAGCGGGTGCGGAAAGACGACACTGTTGAAAGCGCTCTATGCCGCCATCGAGCCACCGTTGAGGCTGATCGGAGGGAAGGTCTATTACCGTGTGAACGACGAGGAGATCGAAGTCTCTTCTCTCAGCGCAGAGGAGAAGAGAAGGCTACGCTGGGAGTATGTTTCCTACGTTCCGCAGGGTTCGATGAGCGTTCTCAATCCAGTGATCAAGCTGAAAGAGACCTACCGGGATTTCATCGCGAGCCACGTGAGCGGAAAGACTAGGGAGGAAGCCTTCGAGATCGCCAAGAGACATATTACGGAGTTGGGACTGCCGCTGAAGATCCTGGATGCTTATCCACACCAGTTGTCCGGTGGAATGAGACAACGAGTTACGATCGCCCTGGCAGCGCTTCTGAAGCCCCGGATCATCATCGGTGATGAGCCCACGACGGCACTCGACGTCGTTGTCCAAAGGGGAGTCGTGCAACTTCTAAAGGGCATTCAAGAAAAACTGAAAAACACGATCATCCTTGTCACGCACGACATGGGCGTTCAGGCTAATGTCGCCGATCGGATCGGTATCATGTACGCCGGAATGATGGTTGAAGAAGCGACGACCGCAGATATCTTTGAGAATCCTCTCCATCCCTACACCAGGTATTTGATCAACTCTCTGCCGAGGTTTGGGGACAAAACGACCCGGGAGAGCGTACCTGGAAGTCCGCCTTCTCTTATAAATCTCCCCAGCGGTTGCCCTTTCCACCCCAGGTGCCCCTACGTCTTCGACATCTGCACCAAACAGATGCCAGGCTCCATTGACCTGGATACCAACCACAAAGTCGCCTGCTGGTTGGTCGGAGAAGGAGAAGATGGAAAAGCTTCTTGAAGTCGAGCATTTGACGAAAGTCTTCTCCTTGGGGAGCATGATCTCGAGGATCAGGATAACGGCAACCGACAATGTGTCGTTTTACGTCAAACCGGCAGAGATCTTTTGCTTGGCCGGTGAAAGCGGCTGTGGGAAAACAACTGTAGCCAGAATGATTCTGGGCTTTGAGGAACCCACCTCAGGTGCCGTCGTGCACAAGGGCAAGAGGGGCGGGGAATCGAAAGGCAGGAAGGTCTGGTTCACAGAAGGCGTGCAGGCGATCTTCCAGGACCCGTTTGGGACATTCAACCCGCTCCGAAGGGTCGATCGGTATTTCTTTGAGACCATCCAGAATTTCAGGTTGGCAGGAAACAATGGAGAGGCAATAAGACTGATCGAGGAGAAGCTGAGTGCCGTAGGTCTTTCATACGAAGAGTTCTCTGGCAAGTATCCAAGCGAGTTCTCTGGAGGGCAACTGCAGAGGATTTCCATAGCCAGGGCCTTGCTGACAAACCCAACTCTCCTGGTCGCGGACGAACCCGTTTCGATGGTCGATGCTTCTTTGAGAATGTCGATCGTGAATCTGTTCAAAACGCTCAAGGAAGAGTTTGGCCTGAGTGTGCTATACATTACACACGATCTGGCAACCGCCTACTATGTGAGCGATCGAATCGCCATCATGTTCAGAGGGAACATCGTTGAAATGGGGCCCGTGGAGCGGGTGTTGATGGACCCCAAACACCCATACACAAGACTTCTTCGAGAATCCATCCCTGAAGCGGATCCAAAAAAGCGATGGAACAAGACGGTCACACTTTCTGACTTTGAACATGAAGAATACTTGAGAGAAGGCTGCAGGTTTGCGGGAAGATGCCCTGACGTAATGGAGAAATGCAAGAGCCAAGTACCCGAGGATTTGTATGTTGACGACGTGCTCGTCAAGTGTCACAAGTACACCGGGAAGTACCCTCGAGAAGGGAGGAAGACAATCGTGACAATTATGAATCCCAATCACACCTCCATATACAAAAACAGCGCATCACCCAAAGAGCGGGTGGACGATCTGGTTTCTCAAATGACGCTGGAGGAAAAGATCTCTCAGATGGTACACGACGCCCCCGCCATCGAACGGCTGGGGGTGCCGGCGTACAACTGGTGGAACGAATGCCTGCACGGCGTAGGCCGGGCTGGGGTGGCCACGGTGTTCCCGCAGGCCATCGGCCTGGCCGCGACCTGGAACCCCGACCTGATGCACCAGGTCGCGACGGCCATCTCCGACGAAGCCCGGGCCAAACATCACGAAGCAGCCCGGCGCGGCATCCGTGAGATCTACACCGGCTTGACCTTCTGGTCGCCCAACATCAACATCTTCCGCGATCCCCGCTGGGGACGAGGTCAGGAGACCTACGGGGAGGACCCCTACCTCACAGCCTCGATGGGCGTGTCTTTTGTCAAAGGGCTCCAGGGCGACAACCCACACTACCTCAAGTTGGTCGCGACGCCCAAGCATTTCGCCGTTCATAGTGGCCCGGAGTTGGACCGGCATCACTTTGACGCACAGGTTAGTGAGCGCGACTTACGAGAAACCTATCTGCCTGCCTTTGAGGCCTGCGTGAGGGAGGCCAAAGCCGTCTCCGTGATGGGCGCTTACAACCGCACCAATGGCGAACCCTGCTGCGCCAGCGCGACGCTGCTGGAAAAGATCCTCCGCCAGGAATGGGGTTTCGACGGGTACGTGGTATCCGACTGCTGGGCCATTTACGACATCTACGCCCACCACGAGGTCGTGGATACACCAGAGGAAGCAGCGGCCCTGGCCGTGGAGAACGGCTGCGAGCTCAACTGCGGTGAGGTGTATCCGGCCCTGCTCGAGGCCGTGGAACAAGGGTTGATTTCCGAAGACATCATCAACCGTGCCGTCAAGCGGCTTTTCACCGCGCGCTTCCGTTTGGGTATGTTCGATCCTCCTGAGCAAGTTCTCTACACTCAGACCCCCTACGAAATTGTCGATTCTCCAGAACATCGCGCGCTGGCGCTACAGGCGGCGCGGGAGTCCATCGTGCTGCTCAAGAATGAGGACAATTTACTGCCCTTGCGCAAAACCATCGAGTCGGTTGCCGTCATCGGACCCAACGCCGACGACCTCCAGGTACTGCTGGGTAACTACAATGGCACACCGGTCAAAGCCACCACCCCCCTGGAGGGTATTCGTAAGAAGATCGCGCCTTCTGCCAGGCTCTATTACGCGCAAGGTTGCGCTATCGCCGACGGTGTTCCTCCACTGAAGGTGATTCCGTCTACCTACCTGCGCCCGACAAATGCCGAGGCGAACGAAAAGGGACTGACGGCTGCCTACTACGGCAATCCAAAGTTCGAGGATGAGCCTGTGTTGAGTCAGGTTGACCGTGTTGTTGATTTCATCTGGAAAGACACCACCCCGCTGACGGGACAATGGGGAGATCATTTTGCTGTACGTTGGACCGGCTTTCTCGTCCCCCCTAAGAGCGGCACTTACAAGCTCGGTGTCAATGGCTTCAGCGCATACAGCCTCTATCTGGATGGCGAACTGATAGCACAGTACAAAGGCATTCACCATCCCATTCTCCAAACCAAAGAGATTGAACTGGAGGCCGGTCGGCTTTACGACATCCAGTTAGACTATGTGAGCCAGGGCCTCGATCCGCAGGTGAAGCTTGTCTGGTCTGTTCCCGACACCGAGTATATTTCCAGTGCAGTTGAAGTCGCTCAAAAGGCTGAGGTCGTAGTGGTAGTGATGGGGCTTTCCCCCGCTCTGGAAGGCGAGGAAATGCCGGTTCACGTGGAAGGCTTTGCTGGCGGCGACCGGACCGACATCAAGCTGCCGCGCCCTCAAGAAGAACTCCTCAAGCAGATCCACGCCCTGGGCAAGCCAACGGTACTGGTGTTGCTGAACGGAAGCGCGCTGGCTGTGAATTGGGCGGCAGAACACGTCCCGGCTATCGTCGAGGCCTGGTATCCCGGTCAGGCAGGGGGAGAAGCCCTCGCAGACGTTCTATTCGGCGACTATAACCCTGCCGGACGGCTACCCGTCACGTTCTACAAATCGGTAGAGGACTTGCCTCCCTTTGAAGACTATCAGGTGGAAAGCCGCACCTATCGCTACTTCCAAGGAGAGCCTCTCTTCCCCTTTGGCTATGGGTTGAGCTACGCCAGGTTTGAGTTCGACAATCTGCACGTTGACCGATCAGAAGTTAAAGTGGGGGGCAAAGTTGCCGTCAGTGTTGATGTAACCAACACCAGTGACTGTGCCGGCGATGAGGTGGTTCAACTGTATGTACGTCATCGTGACGCCACCGTCCCCCGCCCCATCAAGGGGCTAAAAGGGTTCAAGCGCATCACCTTACAGCCGGGGGAGCGCAAAACGGTGACCTTTACCCTATACACCAATCAGCTTGGTTTTTACGATGAGGTGATGCGGTACGGAATTCAACCAGGGACGGTTGAAGTGATGGTTGGCAATTCCTCGCAACATTTACCGCTCACTGGCGCGTTTGAAGTTGTTGGTCAGCCTGCTGATGTCAGCAGTGACAAGATCTTCTTTAGTGATGTGAAAGCAGAATAGGGAGAACCTTCGATGTACGAACCCAAACCTGAACACAAGTTCACCTTTGGCCTGTGGACCGTGGGCGTCGTGGTCCAGGCTGCCCAAGCCGGCGATCCCATAGCTCGGACAGCGCTGGAAGAAGTCGGCGTCCAGTTAGGCATAGGCATCAGTAACCTGGTGAATACATTCAATCCAGAAATGGTGGTCTTGGGCGGAGTCTTGAGTCTAGCAAGTCCTTTTTTGTTGCCCGTGATTGAAGAGACAGTACGGGAACACGCGTTGGAGCGATCCCGCGAGATCGTCGAAGTAGCCGCTTCGGCCCACGGCGCAGACGCCTGCGTGATGGGTGCCGTTGCGTTGGTGCTGGACGACATACTACGAGAACCTATGCTCCCTATGCTTTGATTCTTGACCAGGGAGTGAAACCTGATGGCATCGCAACCTGTCCTGAGCTTGCCGAAGGAATGAAAACCATAGAAGCTACGACAAAGCGAACTGGTCAGCGACAGCCGCACACGCCGCGCAGGCCTAACTCCTGACGTAGTCCTGTCCTGAGCTTGCTGAAGGAACTGAACCATCCTTGAGTGTCGGAGGCAACGAGATGACGAAAACCGATCAAAGCCCAGGAAAACCGAAACTCTGGATCAAGTTGGGGCGGTTCCGTGAGCTGAATGTGCTGGTGGCCTTCTTTCTACTTTGTCTGTTCTTCTACTGGAGGCGTCCGGACATTTTTGTCAAGCCAGCTAATCTGGCCGTGATCATGCGGTTTATCGCCACGTTCGGGATGCTGGCTATGGGCGAGGTCTTGATCATTGTTACCGGTGGCATTGATTTGAGCGTCGGTTCTATGGTCGCCTTTACCGGTGTGATCACTGCCTGGATGATGCTCAAGGGGATTGGAACCATACCGCCTATAGACATCGTCCCTGCCATATTGATTACGCTGGTGGTGGGGACACTGATTGGCGTCTGGCATGGCCTGTTTGTCACCAAGCTAGAGATTCCACCGTTTATCATTACCCTGGGTACCTACTTGATTGCACGCGGGTTGGCGGCCAACATCACCCGGGGATATCCCCAGGTCTTTGAGTCCGGGCATCCTTTTCTTATTTTGGGACAGGGGAACTTGGCCGCGGTTCTGGGCCTGGACAGGGCAGAGAATCTACTAGGGGCGATTCCTATCTCCTTCCTGGTCTTGCTTGGTATTGCCGTCATCGTCTCTCTCATCCTCAACCGCACTCCGTTGGGGTATCGTATCTACGCCGTCGGCGGCAACATCGAGGCTGCTCGACTATCTGGCGTGAACGTAGACCGGGTGCGCATTTTCTGTTACGCGACCAGCGGGTTCCTCGCTGCGCTGACGGGCGTGATCCTGGCATCTCGGCTAGGCCAGGGAACACCTGTCGTAGGCAGCGCCTACGAGCTGTGGGCGATTGCCGCGGCGGTCATCGGCGGGACGAGCCTGATGGGCGGCGAGGGCACCGTGCTCGGCGCGATCCTGGGGGCAGCCATTATGGGCGTCATGCAGAACGGCATGGTGGTGCTGAATATCTCTTCATACGTACAAGATGTTATTCTGGGAACCGTGTTGGTCGTAGCGGTGGTCTACGATACGGTACGCCGCGGCGGCAGGTTTGACTTCTGGAAGAAGTGGTTCTCCAGCCAGGCTTAGAGGCTGTCCTGGAGATGGTCAACTTGGCAGAAGAGTGGTAGGGAGGACGCGGTTGAGCGAACAAGATTCGATACTGCGAATGGAAAACATCTCCAAGGCCTTCCCGGGTGTGCAGGCAGTGGCTGACGTGGATCTTGACTTAGCGCCTGGGGAGGTATTGGCCCTGGTCGGCGAAAACGGCGCTGGCAAGTCTACGTTGGTGAAAGTCCTCTCCGGTGCTTACCGCAAGGATGCAGGGCGCATCTTTGTGAACGGCCAGGAAGTGGATATTAGCAACCCCCACCATGCTCAACAATTGGGTATTGCCATCATCTATCAGGAGTTCAACCTGGCCCCGAACCAGAGTGGAGCTGCGAACATCTTTATGGCCCGGGAGCCACGACGGTCGGGCTTGGGCCGTCTTTTCGTGGACCGTCGTCGCATGGAGCGCGAAGCCCAGGGGTATCTGGTCAAGGTCGGCGCGCGCACATCCGCCGCGACGCTGGTTCAGGATCTCTCCGTGGCCGAGCAACAGATGGTAGAAATTGCCAAAGCCCTGGCAGTAGACGCGCGTATCATCATTATGGACGAGCCGACCTCGGCGCTGGGTGAGGACGAGGTGGGGACGCTGTTCGAGATCGTCGAGACGCTCAAGGGGCAAGGTATCGGTGTCATTTTCATCACCCATAGACTGGAGGAGGTTTTTCGCATCGCCGACCGGGTGGTGGTGCTGCGAGACGGAGCGAGAGTAGGTAGCATGCCCATCGAGGAAGCAACGCCCGACAAGATCATTCAACTGATGGTAGGGCGTGAGTTAGGGGACCTTTTCCACAAGGAGAAGGTGGAAATCGGGACGCCTCTATTGGAAGCGCGGGGACTTGCCCGTCGTGGCGTGGTGGAGGACGTAAGTTTCACCCTACGACGCGGGGAGATCCTGGGCTTCGCCGGATTGGTGGGCGCTGGCCGCACGGAGACAGCACGATTGCTCTTTGGTGCTGATCCCAAGGATACTGGCGAGATCTATGTTGAAGGAAAGCGGGTCAAGATCGAATCACCCAGTGATGCGCTGGCGGCCGGCATAGGGTTTGTGCCCGAAGACCGCAGTAATCAGGGACTGATACTCAGGCTGTCTGTGTTGGAGAATATCGTGCTGCCCACGCTTGATCGCCACACTCGCCTGGGCGCGTGGCTGGATCGCCTGGGCCTGCGCAAAACCGCCCAGGAATACGTGGACAAACTGAACGTCCGCACCACTCACCTACAGCAGAAGGCCATGTTCCTTTCCGGAGGCAACCAACAAAAGACCGTGGTCGCCAAATGGCTGGCCTCACAGCCCCGCATGTTGATCATGGACGAGCCCACGCGGGGGATTGACGTAGGAGCCAAGGTCGAGGTACACGCCTTGATGAGCCGGTTAGCTCAGGATGGCGTGGGAATCATCATGATCTCGTCGGAATTGCCCGAGATCCTGGGAATGAGCGACCGCATCCTGGTCATGTCAGAGGGACGAGTGGCCACCGTTCTGGACCGAGCGGAGGCCACCCAAGAGATTATTATGGCGTATGCCAGTGGTGAGAAGATAGATAATGACACCACATACCTGACACCGAATGCGGCGGCATCGGCAACGTAGAACCGACGTAAAGAGAAACCAGGTCCGCCGAGTAACTCGAGAAGGGAGGTGATGCAAGGAAAAAGTTTCGTGCGTGACAGAGACACTGTTTGAGAAAAGGTCCGCTACTTACAGAATACCTAAAGGAGGTAAAGTAACATGAAACGGCTAAATTTGCTACTGGTCGCAACCCTGGTTGTGGCTCTGGTGGCGTCGTGCGCCCCAAAGGCAACGCCTGAACCAGCGGCCGAGGACTTTCGGGTGGTCGTCATCGGCAAGTCGGTGCATCCCTACTGGAGCAACGTGGAGAAGGGCGTGGCGGCAGCAGGCAAGGACCTGGGGCTGAGTGGAGACCAAGCCATCTTCTTCGTTCCGCCCCAGGAGGACGTGGCCAAGCAGATCGAGACGATGGAGACCTACATCGCCCAGGGCGTGACCGGCATCGCCATCGCACCTTCGGATCCCGATGCCCTGGAGCCGGTGATGAAGAAGGCAGCCGACGCGGGCATCATCGTCACCACGCTCGACACACCGCCCGTAGATGACTCCGTGTCGCTGGTCTACATCGGCACCGACAACTACTCGGCCGGCCAGACGGCAGGCGAGGCGATGAAGGCACTGCTGCCGGGCGGCGGCACGGTGGGCATCGGCCGTGGCTCTGACACTGCTCTGAACGCCTTGCAGCGCACCGATGGCTTCCTGGACGCCATCGCGGGCACCGGTATCGAGACCCTGGAGCCGGTGAACGACAAGGAGGATGCGGCCCGCGCCTTGGATCTGGCCAACTCGGTGCTATCCGCCAACCCGGACCTGGCCGGGGCCTTTGGGGTCTACGCCTACAACGGCCCCGCCTGGGCAACCGCCATCAAGGAAGCCGGCCGGGTGGGGCAGACCAGGCTGGTCAGCTTCGACGCGACCACCGACATCATCAATGGCATCAAGGAGGGCGTGATTGACGCTACGGTAGCTCAGCGCGAGTTCGACATGGGCTACAAGTCGGTGCAACTCATCTACCTGATCGCCACGAAGGGCGAGGACGCGGCTATATCCGAGATGGGTGTGGTGGATGGCATCATTGACACCGGCGTGGACGTCATCACACCTGCCACCCTCAAAGAGTACGAGGCTGGCCTGGACACCAAGGGCATCCCCCACGAGTGGGACACCGAGGGCTGGGAGCCGCCCACCGTCGCAGCGCCGGAGAAGCTGACGATCGCCTGGATTCCGAAGGCGCTGAACAACCCCGTGTTCGAGGTGGGGCGGGATGGAGCCTTCAAGAAGGCAGAGGAGTTGACGGCGGCTGGCGCGGACGTAGAAGTGCTCTACGTCGGCTCCGTGGCCTCCGACGCGGCCGAGCAGGCGCGGGTAGTGGAGGACGTCGTTGCCAAGGGCGTGAATGCCATCGGCATCTCCTGCAACGACCCCACGGCTTGCGAGGACCCCATCAACAAGGCTGTCGCCGCCGGCATCCCGGTCATGGCCTGGGACTCAGACTCGCCCGACAGCGAGCGCTTCACCTACCTGGGCGTGGACAACTACGAGGGCGGCAAGGCCGCCGCTGACCTGCTGGTGCGCTTCATGGGTGAGAGCGGAAAGGTAGCTCTGCTCACCGGCGTGCCTGGGGCCTTCAACCTGGAGGAGCGCATCCGTGGCTTCCAGGATGGCGTGGCTGGCTATCCCGGCATCGAGATCGTCGCCACCGTCTACTGCAACGACGACATCAACCTGGGCGTGCAGGTGATCGAAGAGACGATGCAGGCCCATCCAGACCTGGACGGCTGGTTCCTCGTCGGCCTGTGGCCGCTGTTCGCCGAACGGGGTTCCATGCCGTTGTGGGAGGACGCGGCGCTGAACAAGGGACTGGTCACCATCGCCTTTGACACCCTGCCGGTGGAGCTAGAGTTCTTGCAGGACGGCTACTTGCAGGGTCTGGTCGGCCAGAAGTACTGGGGCTGGGGCTACGACACGGTGCAGATGATCTACGACTACATCGTGAAGGGCACCCGCTACGACGACTGGACCGATTCCGGCATGGACCTCGTCACCGAGTGCAACGTGGACGCCATGGCCGACATGTGGGCCACCAGCGACTTCACCAAACCACTGCCTGACGCATACGAGTGCTTGGATTAACTATCGCTGAGGTTCAAGTACAAGGTTGGCGAGAGACACAAGGTCTCTCGCCAACCTCATTGGGTAGCTGTAAGCCTCTTGTGTTTTCCGCCAAAGTGAGGTATCCTAATCGTCCGACAGTACCAATAATGAGGAGGCGTCATTGAATGGGAACGAGAACGAGCAAGAGATAATACTGCGTATGGAGAGCATTTCCAAGGCCTTCCCTGGTGTGCAGGCGCTGGATAACGTGGACTTTGCAGTGGCGGCCGGAGAAGTGGCGGCGCTGGTCGGCGAAAACGGCGCTGGCAAGTCCACCCTGATGAAGATTCTCTGTGGCGCGTACCGCAGGGACGCAGGACGTATCTTCCTGCACGGCCATGAAACGGAAATTGAGAGCCCTCATCACGCTCAGCAATTGGGTATTGCCATCATTTATCAGGAATTCAACCTTACTCCGAACCAGAGCGCGGCGGCGAACATCTTTATCGCCCGCGAGCCACGGCAGCGAGGGCTGGGGCGGTTCTTGAACTTTGTGGACCGTCGCCGCATGGAACGGGAAGCACGAGAGCACTTGGATCGCGTAGGCGCACGAGTGCCCGCCACGGCCCTGATCTGCGATCTCTCCGTGGCCCAACAGCAAATGGTGGAGGTTGCCAAGGCGCTGGCGGTGGATGCTCGCATCATCATCATGGACGAGCCGACATCAGCGCTGGGCGAGGACGAGGTAGAGACTCTGTTCGAGATTGTTGGCACACTCAAGGAACAAGGCATTGCCATTATCTTTATCACTCATCGCCTGGAAGAGGTTTTCCGCATTGCCGACCGGGTGATGGTACTACGAGACGGGCGGCGGGTAGGCAGTATGTCCATCAACGAAGCCACGCCTGAAAAGGTCATTCGCCTGATGGTGGGGCGGGAACTGACGGACATGTTCCGCAAAGTGGAGGCTGAGATCGGTGAGCCTCTTCTGGAAGTACGGGGACTCACCCGCCGGGGCGTGGTGGAAGACGTGAGTTTCACCCTGCGACGAGGGGAAATCCTGGGCTTCGCCGGGCTGGTGGGGGCCGGTCGTACGGAGACGGCCCACTTGCTTTTCGGTATAGATCGGATGGACAAGGGCTCAATCTGCATTGACGGGAGTCCGGTTCGCATCAATTCACCTGTTGACGCGGTGGAGGCTGGCCTGGGATTCGTGCCTGAGGATCGGGGTACACAGGGGCTGGTGCTCAAACTGCCAGTACAGGAGAACATCGTCTTACCCACACTCGATAACTACTCTCGGGCAGGCTGGATAGATCGGCGTGGCCTCCATAACACAGCCCAGGACTATGTGGACAAGCTGAACATCCGCACGCCTCACTTACAGCAGAAGGCCATGTTCCTTTCCGGCGGCAATCAGCAAAAGGTGGTGCTTGCCAAGTGGCTGGCCTCACAGCCCAATGTGCTCATCATGGACGAGCCGACGCGGGGGATTGACGTGGGGGCCAAGGCCGAGGTACATGCGCTGATGAGCCAGTTGGCCCAGGCCGGAATGGGGATCATTATGATCTCGTCGGAATTGCCGGAGATCCTGGGCATGAGCGACCGCATCCTGGTGATGGCAGAGGGGCGGGTTGCGGCTATCCTGGACCGTGCCGAGGCGACCCAGGAGAAAATCATGGCTTACGCCAGCGGTGAGGTAAGCGATACCATCGTGAACGAGAATCCGAAAGGAGCAGGGGCATGAGCAGTGTGAAACCGGCACAGGGAGGGAGCACAGGCGCCATGGTGCAGCCTCGTGGGACAAACTGGCGGGACATTGTCGGCAGGCCAGAGTTTGGCGTTTTCCTGATTTTGCTCGCCATGGGTGTGGGGCTATCTCTATACACGGATACTTTTCTCACCAGCACCAATATCTTCAACATCTTGCGGGCCTTCTCGTGGATCGCCATCAGCGCCTTCGGACAATGCATGGTGATTATCACAGCCGGCATTGATCTTTCGGTCGGTTCGGTGATGGGTATATCCGGTCTGGCCAGTGCTATGTTGTTGGTTCGCGGGGTCAGCGTCCCCGTGGCAGTGGTGGGTGGGTTGTTGACAGGGCTCGTCGCCGGATTCCTCAACGGCCTGATGATCACCAAGGGCAGGTTGCCCCCTTTCATCGCCACCTTGGGCATGATGTTTATGGCGCGGGGCCTGTGCTACGGTTTGACCGGTGGCTGGCCAGTGCGCGATCTGCCGCAGGCCTTCCGCAATCTGGGTCAGTACGACATCCCTATTGCCGGCATGGGAGTTCCCTTTCCGCTCATCTTTATGCTCGTCTTTGGCGTAATCACGTCTATTTTCCTCACGCGCACGGTGTGGAGTTATCGCATTTATGCCTTGGGGGGCAACGAGACGGCCACTGCTCTTTCCGGCATTAACACGGACCGGGTCAAGATCATGGTTTACTCCCTCTGCGGCTTCTTGACCGCCATTGGAGGGATACTCATGACCGCCCGCCTGGGCGTGGCGGCACCAACGGCAGCGCAATCTTACGAGCTGGACGTCATCGCCGCTGCAGTGGTGGGAGGAACCAGCCTGATGGGGGGTGAGGGCACTATCCTTGGCGTACTCTTTGGCGCGGCCATCATGCAGGTGCTGCGCAATGGCCTGGTGCTCGTAGGAATTTCCGCCTACTGGTTGCAGGTGGTGCAGGGGCTGGTCATCGTGGTGGCCATCATGCTCGATCAGTTGCGCAAGCGGAGGAGGTGAAGTTGGGGCGAGAGTAGGTCGGATTTGCTATCCTACCCTATGGCGGTTAGCAAAACCGCCCTACTTATGGGCAACTCATCGCAGATGTAGCGGACACAAAAGGCTATCTCTGCCCCACGATATTGAGAAGATACACTTGTAGGGGGGGCCATTACAGAGCCTTACCTGCTGAAACTAAGGAGAAGATACTATGTCTGACTGCTACCAACCCAAGCCAGAACACAAATTCACCTTTGGTCTGTGGACCGTCGGCAACACCGGGGGCGACCCCTTCGGCGAGCCGGTGCGTTCGCGGCTATCGCCTGTGGAGTTGGTCCACCTGCTGGCCGAGGTCGGGGCCTACGGCGTCAACTTTCACGACAACGACCTGGTGCCGATTGACGCCACGCCCGCCGAACGTGACCGCATTGTCTGCGATTTTCGGGAGGCACTGGAGGAAACTGGGCTGGTCGTCCCGATGGCGACCACTAACCTCTTTGCCGCCCCGATCTTCAAGGATGGGGCGTTCACCGCGAACGACCCCAAGGTGCGGGCCTACGCTCTGCACAAGACGATGCACGCCATAGACCTGGGCGTGGAACTGGGCGCCAAGGTGTACGTCTTCTGGGGCGGGCGAGAAGGCGTCGAAACCGATGCCGCCAAAGACCCCGTCGAGGCTATCAAGCGTAGCCGCGAGGCGATGAACTTTCTTTGCGAATACGTCCTCGACCAGGGCTATGATCTCAAGTTCGCGCTGGAGGCCAAGCCCAACGAGCCGCGCGGCGACATCTATAACGCCACCACCGGCCACATGCTGGCCTTCATCGAGACGCTAGATCACTGCGAGATGGTGGGGGTGAACCCAGAGGTGGCGCACGAGCACATGGCCGGGCTCAATTTCGTCCACGCCGTCGCCCAGTCGTGGGAGGCGGGCAAGCTCTTCCACATTGACCTGAACGATCAGGCCTTTGGCCGCTACGACCAGGACCTGCGCTTCGGCTCCGTCAACCAGAAGAGCGCGTTCTTCCTGGTCAAGTTCCTCGAAGACGTTGGCTACGAGGGCAGTCGCCACTTTGACGCCCACGCCTACCGTACCGAAGACTATGAGGGCGTCAAAGATTTCGCCCGGGGCTGCATGCGCACCTACCTGATTCTGAAGGAGAAGGCGGAGGAATGGAACGCCGACTCCGAGATCCAGGCGCTGTTGGCAGAGATCAACGCCGACGATGGCTCAACCGATGCTTTCAAAGGCACCTACAGTGCGGAGAAAGCGGCGGCTCTGAAAGCGGCATCGTTTGATCGTGCGGCCCTGGGCGCACGTGGAATGGCCCACGAGCGGCTGGACCAGTTGACGGTAGAGCTTTTACTGGGCGTACACTGACATGAAACGCACGACGGCTCGCTTCGCAGGCTACGATTGTGTCAAGCTGGAAAACGATGTGCTGGCCCTGTGGGTCACCCAATCCGTGGGGCCGCGCATCATCGGGCTTGCCCTGCAGGGCGGCGACAACCTGTTCGCTGAACTCCCCGGTGACACCCTGACCTGCCCTGGTGAAGGAGCCTATTCACTTCGCGGGGGGCACCGGCTATGGCACGCCCCCGAAGACCCTCGACGCACCTATATCCCGGATGATGCGCCGGTGAACATCGCCGACGCCGAGAACGGTATACACGTCACCCAACCCGTCGAGGCGCAGACCGGCATTCGAAAATCGCTGGCCATCACCCTGCCCGGCCAGGATGCTCGCGTCATCGTAGACCACACGCTGCATAACCTGGGCAAATGGCCGGTCGAGCTGGCGCCGTGGGCCATCACCCAGCTCAAGCCGGGGGGTGTCGCGGTTCTGCCGCAAGCGACGGCGCCCGCCGACGAACACGGCCTGTTGCCCAACCGCCACACCGTCCTGTGGCCCTGTACCCAGATCAACTCCCCGCACATCACGTGGGGTGATCGGTACGTGTTTGTCGAAGCAACAATGCCAAGCGGCGCCCTCAAAATCGGCTTTCCGAATCCAGCCGGCTGGATGGGGTGCGCTATAGAGGACTTGCTGTTCGTCAAGCACGCGGCGTATCAGCCCAATGCCACCTATTTCGACAGAGGCAGTTCGAGCGAGTGCTACTGCAACCAACGCTTCCTCGAACTGGAGACGTTGGGGCCGCGCACCAGCCTGGCGCCGGGCGAATCGGTGACTCATCGCGAGACGTGGACGCTCTATTCCGGGGTATCATTCCGCCTGGACGAGGCAGCGATGCAGAAACTCGCCGATGAACTTGGATTGATGACAGGAGGGAGACAATCGTGACCTGTTTTCTGGGAATTGATTCTTCGACCACAGCAACCAAGGCGCTATTGATGGGTGCGGATGGCGAGGTCCTTGGCGTTGCTTCGTCGGAATACACCTATGAAACACCCCGGCCCACGTGTTACTCGATCATGACGGCGAGGTGTTGCGCCCGGCGACCCTGTGGAATGACCAGCGCACCGGGGCAGAGTGCGACGAGATCCGCCAGCGGCTCAGCAAGGAGCGCCTCATTCAGATCACCGGCAACAATGCCCTGACTGGATTCACTGCGCCCAAGATCCTGTGGGTCAAGAACAACGAGCCGCAGATATTCGCCCAGGTAAGACAGATCTTGCTGCCCAAGGACTACGTGCGGTACAAGCTGACGGGCAAGTACGCCACGGACAAAGCGGGGGGCGCGGGCACACTGCTCTTCGACATCCGAGAGCGTGACTGGTCTAGAATGGTCATTGACGCCCTGGAAATCGCCCCCTCGTACCTGCCGCCTACGTTCGAGGGTACCGCTGTGACGGGGCAGGTCGCCCCGCAGGCAGCCGAGGCCACCGGTCTGAAAGCGAGCACGCCCGTGATGGGCGGTGGCGGCGACCAGGCAGCCGGTGCCGTGGGCACGGGTACTGTCGTCGAGGGTGTCGTGTCACTCACCTGGGCACATCGGGCGTGGTCTTTGCTGCGGCCGACCAGCCCATCATCGAGCCGGAGGGGCGGCTGCACGCCTTTTGCCGCGCTGTGCCCGGCAAGTGGCACCTGATGGGCGTAATGCTGTCGGCCGCCGGTAGTTTACGCTGGTACCGGGACACTCTCGCCCCTGATGCTGACTTTGAGACGTTAATCCAGCCAGCGGCTGGGGTACTACCTGGCAGCGACGGTCTTCTGTTTCTTCCCTATCTCACCGGAGAACGCACCCCGCATCCCGATCCATTGGCGCGGGGTGCTTTCGTCGGGTTGACCGTGCAGCACACCCGACCGCACCTGACCCGTGCCGTTCTGGAAGGGGTGGCCTTGGGCCTGCGGGATAGCTTTGAATTGATGAAGGGGGCCGGGTTAGCGGACATCACCCAGGTGCGCGTCACCGGCGGCGGGGCGAAAAGTCCCCTGTGGCGGCAGATCCTGGCCGACGTGCTCGACGCTGAATTGGTGACGGTCAACACCACCGAAGGCGCGGCTTACGGTGCGGCGCTATTGGCGGCGACCGGTGCAGGTATCTTTCCCGATGTGGCCTCGGCTTGCGCGGCGACCATTCAACTAACCGGCCGTGCTATGCCCGGCCCGGCGAGCGCAACCTATCAGGAGATGTATCCGCTGTACCGAGAATTGTACCCAGCGCTGCGCCCTAGTTTCAACGCCGTTGCACGAATAGCGACGTAGGGCATGTCTTGGTGGAGTGCAGCTTCATTGGTGTTGATTGGCGTGATAGCTGGATGTTCGTCTCCAGCGCAGCAAGCTGATCCGACCACATCACAACCTACAGCGACCGCTATGCAAGAGGATACTGTTTCCGGCAAATTTACACCCCCGCGGGCAAGACCTTACTCATCGTCGGTCAGGATTTAGGCGCCGTCGCCGGCTATGTCGAGCACGTTTGGGAGACACCCGGCGGCGTCACCACCTATAGCAACATCAGCGAAGGCAGAGACTCGCCTTTGCTGCATGCCTGTCTTCAACCGTCAACTATGGTTCGGGTGACGTCAACGGACAAGAATGCCTGGACGCTCATCCCCATTCGGTCCTTGCCATTGGTTTATACCGGGTTGATCACACGGGAAAGAACCTCGATCACATCGCCGATGGCACACACGACGCGGCAATTGACGAACTGGGCGCGTTCATCCAGCAGGCGAATCGCCCCGTTTTCCTGCGCATCGGCTACGAGTTTGACGGCCCGTGGAACCACTACAGTCGATGTCAGTCCGCGCTCGCTGAGGGAGGCGACTGGAGCAGCCACGCCCAGGGCCGGTCTCGTTGTCCAGGTGAGCCAACGACGGTTCGGCTGCCAGACCTGTCAACTCTCACCCGATCTCGACAGGTGGCATAGGCCGAGAGCCTGGTGCTCCAGGTGCAGGAGTTCCATCTGGTGCTCCCTCTCCCGGCGGACGCGGTCACGCTGTGCCAACTCTTCCTCCAAGAGCGCTGGCCGGACGACGGCGGGGGTGAAGTAGTCGAGCAGCAGCCGCTCCCGGATGCATTGCGGCGTCGGCATGCGGGCCACGGCGGCGGAGACGACGCCGGAGACGAAATCGTCCCGCGAGGGCAAGTCCGGCTCACCGGCTGCTGCCAGGGCCGCGTGGGCTTCTCGTGCTGATCGCTGAAAGTCCTCGACCAGAAGTTGCATCAACTCGTCGTAGCGGTCGAGCACTTTCTCCCGGCGGTACGTCTCCCACTCTGCCTGGGTGCGCTGAAAGTCGGCTAGCCAACCGGCCCAATCCCTGTACCCTACCCAGCGGTATGGGTGCAGAAAAGCGACCTCGACGCCGGCCGCGTTCAGCCCGTCACGGGCACGCTGGGCGGTACTGCGGAACCACTCCGGGATCTCCCGTGGGACCAGGTCCTTCGGAGGACGGCGGTAGCGCAGTTGCCGGGCGGATTGTTGCGGCACCCCCAGTTCCGCCCACGTGGCTCGCGTGGAGAAGATCGTGAGCCCCCCGGCGTAGATGCGCACGAACGTGCCCATCCGGCTGAGGATGTCCAGGTCGAGCCGGGCCAGCTCAACCCGGTCTTCGGGCACGCCAAGCCCCGCTGCGTGCTGGCGGCGGAGGGTCTCCAACGGGGAAGTGTTCATTCAATACTACCTCCGTGTATAGTGCATTAAACTCACGTAGCCACCGCCCGTGGCGTTTTCGGATGGCTTCAGTCACAGCCGGCCGGACTCATTCCCACCTGCGGCCTTGAGCTAAGCCGCACGCGGGTGAAACACCACACCCAACAAGCCATGACACAATTCATAACCAAGACCGGTAACAAAAGGACTCTCGATTAACGTGTCGGCTTCGTTACGGTAGGCAGGTTCTGGAGATTTCAAGGTTCTGGCACTTGACAAATCAATTCATCGGTGGGCGGGCTTGCCAGCCGCACGGTGCCTTTCACAGACCAATATCACCTACCCCACCTCCTCAGGTGAAATCTTGCAGAAGTTGACGCTTTTAGGCCTTGCGTGTATAATGGCATTGCCGACCTGAGTGACTAGGGTTCCGCTGCAATAGCAGGTCTGGACCGAGCGTCACAAAAGCCATCGTGCGTAGCACCTTATCGGATAAAAGCCGGGAGGGGTCAGGTAGGCACTTAGTGTGCCGTTCCTAACCGACGAAAGGGGTGCTACGATGCGTTTCTCGCCACGTTTGCGAGCCATTCTACAGGCGTTTTTTGTGACGTTTCTCTGGTCTTCCTCCTGGGTATTGATCAAGTATGCCCTCAATGAAATCCCCCCATTGACCTTTGCTGGCCTCCGATATACGCTTGCATTCATCATCCTGCTACCTGGCTTGTGGAAACACAAGGTCGAAGTCCGTGCGCTTTCGGCTAAGGAATGGAGACGTCTGGCAGCTTTGGGCCTTGTGTTCTATACCATGACTCAGGGAGGCCAATTCCTCACCCTCAATCACCTGGAAGCAGTCACCTTCAGCCTGTTATTGAACTTCACCACGGTGCTGGTAGCGTTCATCGGAGTTACTGCCTTGCGGGAAGTGCCCTCCCGTTTGCAATGGGGTGGAATCATCATCTTCATCGCTGGGGTGGTGGCATATTTTTGCCCAGTGTCCATATTCGAGGGGAATGCGCTTGGGCTTGCCTTGGCAGGATTCACTGTGTGTGCAAATGCAGATGCCGCCTTGCTGGGGCGGTCGGTAAATCGAGAGAGAACGATTCCACCGCTAGTAGTGACCATTATCAGTATGGGAGTAGGGGCGATTTTGCTATTGGGAATTGGATTAGCGGTACAGGGACTCCCGCCCCTCAGCCCGGCAGGATGGGCGGTCATCGTTTGGCTCGCAGTGGTCAATACGGCTCTGGCCTTTACTCTGTGGAATAGGACCCTTCGAATACTGTCTGCTGTGGAATCAAGCATCATCAATAACACAATGCTTGTCCAGATCACCGTGCTTGCCTGGCTGTTCCTGGGTGAACGAGTTGCCTTGAGTGATGTGGCAGGATTAATCTTGGCAATGGTAGGCGTGCTGATGGTACAGATGGCGCGTCCCAAAACAACCGGCAAGTAATTCCAAGAATGTAATCAATCTTAGCTCGCCTAATGGGCCGTGAGATAAGCCCCCCCCCCAAGATGCGGTGCGCCGGAGGCGCAACCGCGCCGCAGTGGGGCGAGCGTAGCGAAGCCGGGGGCAAAGCCCCTGGGGGCGGCTTCATTGAGCAGTTAGGCGGAGGCGATGGGCGCGAAGCGCCGAGCCGACGTCGGTGCTCAATGAGCTCTCGCCTAACGCCAGCATATGCTGCTTGACTTCCTCCTCCAAGGCATTTGCCCGGCGGTTGAGGTGCAATGCGCAAAGGCGGATTCTGTGGACCTGGTCCGCCAAGCCACGGGGGATCCCGGGGTCATACTTCTTCTGTGTCGCCTTGCGACAGCAAATCTCTCAATTGCTCGGCAGCCTCACCTGGCGTGACCTGCCCGGTGATGCCGTCGGCGATGAGAGCGGCTATTTGCTCGTACATTCCTCAATCACTCCTCTAGCGTCTCCACAAGCCGGTGGAAGGTCTCCTCTCCATCCGGCTGCTGCGCCAGGTCGTTCACGTCCTCCGCTCCCTCGGACAGGCGGAGCACCGCGCCGTGCCCCACGGCTTCCCGCCACCGGGCGGCTGCTGCTTCTCCCGCCTCGTCGTTGTCGGGCACAAATATCACCTTCGCGGCCCGCGCCAGCTTCCGGGCGTCCTGCGGCTTGATCGAAGTTCCCAGCGTAGCCACGGCCTGGTAGCCCCACTGCCACAGCGTGACGTAGTCGAAGATGCCCTCGACCACGAACACGAGGCGCGAGGGGTCGAGCCGCGCCAGGCCATAGACCGGCTTGGGCAGCCCCGGCAGGAACAGGTATTTGAGCCGTGCTTTGCTGTCGAGAGCCCGTCCGGCCATGTGGATCACCCGACCGGCACGGTTCCGTTCGACGAAGGTGATGCGTCCGGCGAAGAACTCCCATGCCCTCTCCTTGGATCAGACTGCCCTGAACACCACCACAGCCGCATCCTGCGCAGCCTGGGCGTCGCGGGCCAGGTCCACGACGCGGTGCACCTGGTCGGCCCATCGCCGCACCGAGACCTCGGCGCTGGAACCGACGTCTACCAGGACGGCGAACACGCGCGTTCCCGTCCGCTTCTTGAAAGCCTCAAACTCGGCCAGGAACTCTGGCGTAACGCGGCACAGCCCGTCGGTGACGAAGACGTCGTCGGCTCGCTCGAAGCGACGGCTGGCCTCGACGATCTGCCGCGCCTCCATCAACGGGCGACGGAAGTCGGTGCCCCCGTTGAAGAACGGCTCTGCCACTTCCAGCACATCGGCCATCGTCGCCATCTCCGGCCGCTGGATCGTCTTGACGCGGATCTCTTTGGCCGAACCGAAGGCAATCGCCGCGAATGGCCGTCGCGTGACTTGGACCACGAAACCCGCGAAAAGGCACGAAAAGCGCGAAAGGCTTTCGTGATTTTCGCGTCCTTTCGTGCTCTTCGTGATCCAAACGCTTTGACAGTGTGCAGTTTCTGCGACTGCATCACTCGCTGCGCCAGGGCGAGCCGCTCTTCGGGGGAGACTCGTTGGAGCGCTCCCGGGGCCAGCCCCCAGCCGTCCAGTGACCCGGCCTGCTTGGCTGTATTCTGAGCCGCCTGCTTCACCGCCCGGTGGATCGCCTGGTCGGACGGCCCTGCGTCGAGGGCCTGCGCTATCTGCACCTCGGCCTCCTGCTCGGCCGCCCGTGCCTGTGCTTGCAGTGCAGCCGCCTCCCGTCGGTACTGCGCGCTCTGCCCCTCGTTGCCTGCCCCACCGCCTGTCTCGTCGGCGGCGGCTGCCAGCGCCAGCAGTGTCTCCGCCCGCGCCTCCTGGCGCGCGGCCTGTGCCTCTTGTTCGGCCGCCTGCCGGGCGGCTTCCTGCTGTTCCCCGGTGAGCAGGCCCATCAGTTGCTCCCACAGGTTGGCGGCCCCCAGCATGGCCATCGTCGAGTCGATCCGGGTGCGCAGGCGCAGTTCCTCGAAGGCGCACTCCTCCATCGCTTTGCCCAGGACGGCATAGTTGAGACGAAACGAGGGGGTGACCTCCTCCACCGGTTTGAGGCGGGGCGACCCCTTGTACAGCCCCAGCAGCGCGTCCTGGAACAGGCGGTGGGCTGGCAGATACTCCTCTTCCGCCGGTTCCACCGTCTGCCGGGCGATCTCGACGGCAGCCAGCTAGAGGGAGGAGGAAGGTGGCAGCGCAGAGACCCCCACAGCGTGCAAAGCAGAGGCGCTCTCCCGCCGTCGAATTAAAGAGCGAGGACGCCAACCCAGGCCCGGGCGAGAGGGCGGCCCACCGTGGGCTGGTGACGGAAGATGGCTGCAAGGCAAGCCCGCGGCCCTTCGACTTCGCTCGGGACGTAGCCCCACATTTTCCGCCTACCGGTATCCATCGTGGTGAAGGGAAGCGGGGCAGCGGGCGGGGTTGGTTGGCGCAGTCGCCATCTTTGGGTATAATAAGCGAAGCCATCATCCACGGTAGCACCGACGTGTGCACCGGCGCGGCGGCTGACACTGGCCGTTGGGCGGCGCGAAACAGTCCATCCCACAATTTGCATGAAATGGAATGACCTATATAATCTAGCATAGCGCGGTGAAGCCGCAACCAACGTAGAGCGGAATGGCATTCCGCCCTACAGAGTTCTCGCAGATAGCGCAATTCTTGCGGGGTAATTCTATATAGAGCCATCGAAGCAACGAACTCTTTTCAGCAACGCCAGGTTGACAAAGGTGGCGTGCGGCTAAATCGTTGATCCCATGCCCCAACCCGATCAGGAGACAACACCATGCAAGACCAAATGCAACTTAAACTCACTATCAACACAAGCTCAGAAGCCGACGAAGAAGAACTGGACCGCCTGACCCGACAACTGTGCCAGGAAATCTTGGACTTGGATGTCGAGGATGTTTCCCTGGTCGAGACCGGGGAAGCGCCAATAGGCTCCAAGGGTGCCCCCATCGCTCTGGGAGCTATGCTCGTCACAGTGTTGACCTCCGGCACCGTGTTCCCCCATCTTCTCGACCTGCTCAAGTCTTGGCTCACGCGCCACGGCCTGCGCTCCGTCACTCTCGAAATTGATGGTGACAGGCTAGAGGTAAAGGGTATCTCAGCCCAGGAACAACAACAGTTGATTGATGCCTGGATGAGCCGTCACAAACTGATTCTCACGCCCGGCAAATAAATGACTGAAAAGCGCTGTGCCTTGATCATCGCCAGCTACCAATACCAAGATCCTGACCTCCGGCAACTGGTCGCCCCGGCCCAAGATGCCGAGGCCCTCGCGCGCGTCCTCCAAGACCCCGCCATTGGCGACTTCAAAGTACAAACACTCCAGAACGAACGCTCGTACAAGGTGAACCAGGCCATAGAAGCCTTCTTTGCCGACCGCAGGCCCGACGACCTTTTGCTGCTCTACTACTCCGGTCACGGTATCAAAGATGAGGATGGATGCCTGTACTTTGCCACCACCGACACACGCCGCAAAATGCTGCGCACCACCGCGATACCGACCACCCTCGTCAACGACGTGATGCGCTACAGCCGCTCTCGACGACAGGTCTTATTGCTGGACTGCTGCTACAGCGGGGCATTTGCTAAAGGGATGATAGCCAAAGCCGGCGCGGACATTGGCGCCAAGGAGCATTTCGGGGGGCGCGGGCGGGTAGTACTGACTGCCTCCGATGCGATACAATACGCCTTTGAGGGAGACGAGGTCATTGGAGAAGGCAGCCACTCTGTCTTCACCCGCCACCTGATCCAGGGCCTTGAGACTGGCGAGGCCGACCTGGACGACGACGGGTGGATCTCCCTCGACGAGCTCTACGACTACGTCTATGATCGCGTCACCGGCGAGACCCCCCAGCAAACTCCTCGCAAGTGGGTTTTCGACCTGCAGGGGGAAATCCGCATCGCCCACAATCCACATTGGGTCATAAAGCCGGCCGAGCTTCCCCCCGAACTGCAACGGGCCATTGAGAACCCCTTTGCCGGAGTGCGCACTGGCGCAGTGAGCGAGCTTGAACGGTTGCTGCAGGGCAGCGACGAGAGCCTGGCCCTCGCCGCCCGCCAGGCCCTGGCGCATCTGACCGACGACGACAGCCACCGCGTCTCGACCGCCGCCGTCCGCGCGCTGCGCACTGTTACCACGCTACCGACCAAAAAGCCCCCTCCATCACTCCCAACCCCCGTCATCCAGGAACAAAGAGAACCCCCTGCCCGCCGTCCCGCGCCGGCAGTAGCACCCCAGGCACAAGAGCGGTTACGGCGTCTCCTCAGTTCAGTGCCAGTCTGGATCTGGACTGTGATTGGAGTAGTGGGCGTGGCGCTGTTCATAACCTGGGGCAGTTTGGCAGGCCGGGGGGGGGAGGAGGAGCCAACGCCAATGCCCACAGAAGCGCCGACTGACCAGCCAGCCATCGAACCGACCTTCGTTATCCCCACGGCTGCGCCAATCCAAGAACCAACGTCTACTATCGAACCGACCCTCGTTATCCCCACGGCTGCGCCAATCCAAGAACCAACGTCTACTATCGAACCAACCCTCGCCCCCGGCGCTCCCCAGACCCGCCCCGCTGACGATATGGTGATGGTCTATGTCCCCGGTGGCACCTTCCAGATGGGCAGCAGCGAGGGCGATTCAGGCGCTGGCGGCGACGAGTTCCCCCAACATTCCGTCACCCTGGACGACTTTTGGATAGACCAGACCGAGGTCACCAACGCCCAGTTCGCTGCTTTCCTGAACGACCGGGGCAACCAGACGGAGGGAGGAGTAACCTGGTTAGAATTGGACAGCGATCACTGCCTGATTGAGCAGGTGGAAGGCCAGTACCAGCCCAAGAGTGGCTATGCGGATCATCCCGTAATCGAGGTGTCCTGGTATGGGGCGGATGCCTATTGCGGATGGGTGGGCGCGCAACTACCGACAGAGGCCCAGTGGGAGTACGCAGCGCGAGGAGAGCATGGATACATCTATCCCTGGGGCAACGATGCGCCTACCTGCGAACTGGTAAATTTCGCTGTATGTTCGGGGGGTCCGATGCCGGTGGGCACTTTGCCGGATGGCGCCAGTTGGTGCGAGGTACTGGATATGGCAGGCAACGTCTGGGAGTGGACAGCCGACTGGTACGGCAGTTATTCTTCCGCATCGCAGACGAATCCCACCGGCCCAACGGATGGAAGCTTCAAGGTGTTGCGCGGGGGCTCGTTCTACGGCAATCGGTACTACGTCCGCGCGGCCCACCGCTACCACTTCGCCCCAGACTACCGTCTCGGCGGCATCGGGTTTCGGTGTGCTGGTGCTGCGCCAGGACAGTGAGTTTCTGGGCTGCTGTGTTCTGGACTTCTGATGGGGGGGGTCTGAGGGGGGCGCTTTTTGCCCCCCTCAGATCCGCGCGCAGCGCGGCCGCTCCAAAACCCGCTCCCAGGGGATCGCCAGATCCCCGACCAGTACGCGGATTTGACAATCCGCTGGGAGCAAGCAGGGTGAGATGAAAACCTACAAGAACCTTTACCCACAAATCTACAGCTTTGAAAACCTCTACACGGCGTATCGCAAGGCTCGCAGAGGCAAGCGGAGCCGGGTCGCGGTCGCCGCTTTCGAGTTCGATATGGAGCGCAACCTGCTGGGACTCCAGCGCGAACTCCGCGACCAGAGCTACCGTCCCGGCGCTTACCACAACTTTATCATCCGCGAGCCTAAACGGCGACTGGTGAGCGCCGCGCCCTTCCGTGACCGCGTGGTGCATCACGCCCTGTGTCAAGTCATCGAGCCTATCTGGGAGCCGCGATTCATCCACACCAGCTTTGCCTGCCGCGTGGGCAAGGGCACACACAAGGCGCTCGACCAATGCCACGCCTGGGCGCGGCAATACCGCTATGCTTTCCACGGCGACGTCGTCAAGTACTTCCCCTCCCATCGCCGCCTGCGCCGCAGCAGTGTGCGCCGTTTCGTGCGTCGCTTCCGCCGTCAGCGGGAGGCATACCGACACAGCGAGATTACGCTGGAGGAGATGACGATCTCGGTGCAAAGTTGGATCGCCCACGCCGCTCACGGCGATACCTGGCGTCTGCGTACACGGCTCTTTGCCGATTATCCCATTGGAGCGCCCCAGTGAAAGTGGCTTGACTCTATTGCTCTCGCCGGATTGCCAAATCCGGCGGTTGCGGCCTGGATTTGACAATCCAGGCCGAGTGAAGTAACGTGCCATGAAAGACTACCGTCCGCAGTCGCCTATCTTTGTCAAGACCTACGACTTTTTGCTGTGGCTCATCCCGCTCACGCTCAAGTTTCCCAAGTCACAGCGTTTTCTGCTGGCCGAGCGGCTGAGCAGGATGGTACTGGATTTCTACGATCTCATTCTCGACGCCGTGATGGAGCCGGAGCGCCAGGGCGAGCGCTTGGACGAAGCCGACAAACTACTGACCAAGATTCGGCTCTACGTGCGCCTGAGCTACGACCTCAAGTGCATCAGCCTGGGGCAACTGGAACACGCCGCGCGTCTTATGGACGAAATCGGGCGGCTCATCGGCGGTTGGAAACGCAAACGTGCGGCGAGATCAAAGGGAAAGGATATGGAGGAAGCAGCCACCTAGACCGCTCCCGCCGGATTGTCAAATCCGGTGGTTGAGGCGTGGATTTGGCAATCCACGCTGAGCAAGGTAAACTGGTGGGTCATTTGTCATGACTATAGCCATTTTGAACAGATGGTGTATAATGGCAGCCATCTTGTTCTGAAGGAGTTTCGCAATGACCCGACGACAGAAAGACCCGTTGCGCCCCCTCACAGACGAGGAGCAAACAGTGTTGACCCGGATTAGTCGTGCCCAAAGCGAACCGGCTAATCACGTGGCTCGTGCCAAAGCGTTGTTGGCTGTCGCGTCTGGTCAGAGTTACACAGCAGCAGCGCGGGTTGCTGGTCGTCGATCGAATGATGCCGTCTCGCAGTTGGTATCCCGTTTCAACCGTGAAGGGTTGGCAGCCATTGAGCCACGACACGGTGGCGGTGCCCAGACAATCTATGGGGTGGAGGAACGAAAGCGTATCCTGGCCGAATTCGAGCGCCAGCCCGACCGAGAGAAGGACGGGACCGCCACCTGGTCGCTGAGCACATTGCAGCGCGCATTGCGCGAAGCGCCCGATGGATTTCCGAAGGTCAGCGCCTATACCATCTGGGGTGTCTTGCGCGATGCTGACTGGACGTGGCAGAAGAACCGCACCTGGTGTAAGACCGGCACCGTCACCCGGAAGCGCAAAGGGGTCGCCGTCGAGGTGACTGATCCAGAGGCGGAGGGGAAAAAAACTTGATCGAGCAAGCCTACAAAGTCGGGGAGTCACTGGGCTTGAGTGTCTGGATGCAGGACGAAGCCGGGCCGTTCCAGACCATTCCTTACGAGGGATATGCCTGGCAGCCAGAGTGCGAACCCAAACGCCGGCCTCACGAATATGTTCGCAATGGTACTGCCAAACTCTTGACACTGTTTCATCCCTCCGATGGACAGGTGCGGGTCAAAGGTGTCACCAGTTGTCCAAATACTGTCCTGCATCCCTGGCTGCAACAGGAGTTGAGTGCCATTCTGACTGACCTGCCGAGGCCGCCTGAAGACCTGATCCCAGAAACGAATCGAGCATTGTGGGAGTGCTGGTGTGCCGGGCTGGACAATCCACTATCGTTGCCCGATGATTTACCACCGTTACGGATGCTCTTGATCTGGGACAACCTCGCGGGGCACAAGACGGCCAGCTTTGTGGATTGGCTGATCCAGCACGGTGTCATGCCGTTATACACTCCTTTGCGTGGTTCCTGGTTGAACATGGCCGAGTCGATACAGCGAATCTTGAAACGGCGGGCGCTGGCGGGACAGCATCCAACCAGGCCAGATGAGATCATTGCCTGGCTGGAAGCGGTCGCCCGCGCCTGGGATCGAAATCCAACCCCGTTCGAGTGGGGCGGAAAACGGGCGGCACGTCGGGCACGGAGCCGCCAGCGGCGCCACGCGCCAGGTGGCTCCGGGGCTTGCACGCGCCGCCCGATACGACGCCCCCGGCGCACCATAATCGAAGATTGGCGATCCGCATGACAAATGACCCACCAGTATCCACTTCCTGTCTCTCTACAGGCTCTCATTCCTATCCTGACCTTCTCGACTTTGTATTCTTACATACCTGGCTTTTCTGTTCTACATTCACACATACCCTTGGGTCTATCTCTCCCTTGGTCTCTTGGCTCCATCTTGATTCTCTCACCCTGGCTATCCATCGATTCTATATGATCTCTCTGATCTCCTTGTACTTCTATTCCCCCTGACTCTATCCTCATCTGTATCTGTTTCTTGCTGCCCTGCCGTCCTGAACCGGATGGATGCGCCGTGGCCCGTTGACCTGGCGGCGGTTTTGTGTATAATCTTTATGAGAAGATTCTCAGATTCTCTTCATATAGATTGATCGCTCAAGACAGAGGAGGACGCTATGCCCCGATTCGTGGATCGTCAGCGGGAACTGCGAGAGTCGAATGGTCTGTTGGAGAGAAGCGGAGCACAGTTCGTGACCGTCTATGGACGACGGCGGGTGGGCAAAACCACGTTGCTCCTACATTGGGTTCGACAGGCCAATCGTCCATACATCTACTGGGTGGCGCGACGCGAGACAGCCGATGCGAGCCGGCAGGGCCTGGCGCGGGCGCTGTGGCGTTGGGCCTATCCTGACGCAGAAGCGCCAGAGCCGCCGCGCTTTGACTCCTGGGCGCTGTTGTTCGAGCAGATGGCGCGTATGCTCGGCGATCAGCCCCTGATCCTGCTCTGGGATGAATTCACCTACGCTGTCGAATCTGATCCGTCGCTGCCTTCACACCTGCAGGCTGCCTGGGACCATCTCCTGAAAGACAAACCACTCATCCTGGTATTGGCCGGATCGCACATTGGGATGATGGTGGACCTGCTCAACTACCAGGCCCCTCTTTATGGTCGCACTACAGGACAGTTCCCGGTGGAACCGCTGCCCTATGCCGCTTTGAAGGATTTCTTTCCACGTTACCCGGCTGCCGAACGTGTGGCCACCTACGCTGTGCTGGGCGGTATCCCGGCCTACCTGGAACGGTTCGACGCTCGGCAGAGTCTGAGCGCCAACATACGCCAGCATCTTTTCCAGCGCCTGGGGCTGTTCCGCAGCGAGCCTTCCGTGCTGATCAGCGACCTGGTACGCGAGACGCGCAATTACGAGGCGACCCTGCGCGCGGTGGCGACTGGCAACCACACGCCGTCCCAGATCGCTCAGGCCATCGGAACAGCTTCCTCCAACCTGGTCCCCTACCTCAGGCGGCTGCGCGAATTGGGGTTGATCGAACGCCGCATTCCGACCACCATCCCGCCCGACCAGCGACGGACGACTACCCGCAGCCATTACTACCTGCGTGACCCATACCTGCGCTTCTACTTCCGCTTCATCGAACCCAACCTGGAGATGATCGAGCTGGAACTGACCGATCTGCTGTGGGAACGCATCGCTGAGCAGTTCCGCGCGTTCGTGGGTGCGACGGCGTTCGAGGATCTGTGCCGCGAGTGGACGCTCACCCAGGCTCGCGCGGGGGCGCTGCCCTTTATGCCGGAACTGGTGGGCAGCCACTGGGCAACCGACGCGCAGGTGGACGTGGTTGCCATCAACTGGCGAGAGCGGGCCATCCTGCTGGGGGAATGCAAATGGGGGGTGAAGGCGGTGGGGCGCTCCGTGATCCGGGAGTTGGTGGGGAAGGCCAAGCGCGTCGTCCCGGGGGAGGGCTGGCGGGTTCACTATGCCTTCTTCGCCCGCGCCGGGTTTACCGATGCCGCCCGTGCCGAGGCTGAGTCGCTGGAGGCATCGTTGGTGGATCTGGAGACGTTGGACGCGGATTTGAGGCAGGCATTGGAGAAGACGTAGGGACTGCTCGTGGGTTCCAGTGCAAAGTTTGCACAAACTTCTGCTGCAAAGCTTGCACTGAGGCGGTGGGAGGCGGCGGGGACACGCAGTCAGTAGGCGCGCTCTTGCCCTTCCCCGCCATCGTACATATAATTGCAATAGTGCTGATCGGTGCCTGTCTGGCGGCCCTGGTGTGGAACGGCGGGTTGAGGATAAGCGCGATAGATAGGAGGTTCAGGAGTGGCGAACATCGAAGTGCAAAAAACAGACCACGGTGACACTTATGAGTTACAGGTGACCGTGAAGGAGGGGCAGGAAGAGAGCCGCCATCGTGTGACCCTTCGCAAGGCCGACTACGAACGGCTGTCTGGGGGCAAGGTCAGCCCCGAGGCGCTGGTGACCGAGTCGTTTCGCTTCCTTTTGGAACGTGAGCCCAAGGAATCAATCCTGCGCTCTTTCGACCTCACCGTCATCGGCCGGTACTTCCCGGAGTACGAGCGCGAGATCGCCAGGCGGCGGCCGATGCCCTCTCGTCGCCATTCGGGTAGGATGATGGTACCCACCACGCCGGCGTGGTCGAAAGAGTCGGTGTACCTGGCCCGGAGGTCCAGGGATTGGAAGCCGGCGACGCGACCGTCCACCTCCGCCAGGAAGATGCCCTCGCGGTCGGAGAGAGAGGCGATGTAGTCCCACTCTTGTTGGGGCGTGAAGGGACGATTCACGGCGGTGTAGGCCCGCTCCGCGCAAACGATCCCCCACACGGCGGAGACACACGGCGGAGATGGCTTCGGCATCGTCAGGTGAGGCGCGGCGGATCGTGACCCGCATCGGCATCCTCCCGCAGAAGAGGGCGACCCCTGAGTGGGGCCGCCCCGTGGTGGCGGAAGGAGTGGGATTCGAACCCACGGAGCATTGCTGCTCACGCGTTCTCCAGACGCGTGCCTTCCTCCACTCGGCCATCCTTCCCAACGACCGGATGCATTATACCACGAGTGGAGGAATCGTTCAAACGCTGTAACACCCAGGGAGAATTAGCTGAACTCCCCGTTGATATAAGCGCGCGTGCGGGGCTCCTTGGGATGCTCAAAGAGCTCCCGTGCTGGGCCATGTTCGACGATCTCGCCCATATAAAGGAAGACGACGTAGTCGGCCAGCCGTTGGGCCTGCCGCAGGATGTGGGTGACGATGACTACGGTGTAGTTCTGCTTGAGCTCCTGAAAGCAGCGTTCAATCCGCAGGGCCGAGATCGGGTCCAGCGCCGAGGTGGGCTCGTCGCCCAGCAACACCTCCGGCTCCACCGCCAACCCCCGCGCCAGGCAGAGCCGTTGCTGCTGGCCCATGGAGAGTTTTGAGGCCGCCCCGTCGAGCCGGTCCTGTACCTCGTCCCACAGGCCGACCACCCGCAAGTAGTGCTCCACCGTCTGGTCCAGGTTCCACCCATCGCGCAGGCCGTGGATGCGCGGCCCAAAGGCCACGTTCTCGTAGATGGACATCGGCAGAGGATAGGGCCGCTGAGAGAGCAGTCCCATCTTCTGCCGCACCTCGGTGACGTCCACCAATGGATCGAGGACCTGGATACCGTTTACCGTGATCTCTCCCGACACCCGCGCCTCGTCAACCAGGTCAATCAGGCGGTTGATGCACTTCAAGAACGTCGTCTTGCCGCATCCTGACGGGCCGATGATGGCCGTGATCTGGTTGGCCGGAATGTCCACCGAGATACCCTTCAGGACTTGAAGGGCTCCATAGCAAACGTTGAGCTCCCGAACGCAGATGTGAGCCTGATGCTGAGTCATAGCACAACTCCTCGATTATTTCACCACGTACCTGGATAGCCTCTCCGATGCCAGGCGGGAGAGGACGCTGATGACGAGCACGATGGCCGTGAGCACCAGCGCCGAGGCATAAGCCCGCTGTTGCACCGCCGGGAAGGGCGTGCCCAATTGGAAGAAGATTGCCAGAGGGAGCGAGGCGGCCGGACGCAGCAACGAGGTGGGCAGGTTATCGGTGTAGCCGGCGGTGAACAGCACCGAGGCCGCGTCCCCGATCCCCCGCCCAAAGGCCAGCAATATCGCGGAGGTGATCCCCGGCAACCCCTGGCGCACCACTACTTTCCAGGCCACTTCCCAGCGCGTGGCTCCCAGAGTGTACGCCGACTCCGTCAGTTCGAAGGGCACCATCTTCAGCACCTCTTCGATGGCCCGGCACATGATGGGCAGTTCCACCAATGAGAGGGCGATGATCCCCCCCAGCAGCGAGGCGCGCATGCCCAGGAAGAGCATCAGGCTGAAGCCGAAAGCGCCGTAGACGATGGATGGTATTCCCCACAGCACGTCCAGCGAAAGACGCACCGCCTCAACCAGCCGCGAGCGGCCGGCATACACCTGCAGGTGGAGGGCGATCGGCAGGCCGAGGAGAAAAGCCGCCAGCGTGGCCCCCACGGCCAGGTAGAGCGAGCCCAGTATGGCGTTGAGGATACCCCCTTCGGCGCCGGTGTAAAAGCCGCCCTGGGGGGCCTGGATGAGCATCGTCAGGTTCACCGCTGGCAGTCCCCTCCACAGCACCGTGCCCAGGATGAGAAGTAAACATCCCAACACGAGTACCAGCGCCCCGATCATCAGCCCCTTCATCACCGCTTCTTCAATCTTCCACAGCAGGCTTCGTCTCATCTCACATCGCTCTCCTTGCTGCTCGCCGCAAGATGAGCCGGGCCAGCAGGTTGAATCCCAGCACGACCAGCAACAGGAACAGGCCCGCTCCCATCAGCGCCGCGTCATACAGGGGCACCGACATCATCTCTCCGTAGTTGTTGGCGATGAGCGCGGTGAGCGGGTAGGCGGCGTCGAAGATGGAGCGGGGCGCCTGGGGCACGTTGCCCACCACCATCAGCACAGCCATCGTCTCTCCGAAGGCGCGGGAGAAGCCCAGCACCACGGCGGCGATGACCCCCGGCAGCGCCCGGCGCAGGACCACTTTGCGCACCATGATCCAGCGCGTGACGCCCAGGGCCAGGGTGGCCTCGCGCAGTCCATCGGGCACCGAGCGCAGCACTTCCTCCATCACCGAGATGATGATGGGGAAGACCATCACCGCCAGGACGATGCCGCCGGCCAGCACCCCATAGCCGGTGGGGTTGGCTGCCGTGGAGAGGAGGGAGATGTGCCCCAGGTGACGGTCGGCCCAGGGACCGATGTGCTCGCGGATCAGGGGCACCACGGTCAGTGTGCCCCATAGGCCGTAGACCACCGAGGGGATCCCCGCCAGCAGGTCAATCAGCGGTTTCGCTGCCCGTTGCATCCTCGGGCGGGCATATTCGGCCAGGTAGATCGCGCATAGTGTACACAGCGGCACGGCAATGACCATTGCTAGAGCGGTCACCCACAGAGTACCCACGATGAACGGCCAGAAGCCGAACGCCCCCTCGAGGGGGTGCCACGAAGTGCCCAGCAACAATTCGCCCAGGGGCTTGCAGCGCAGGATGGGCCAGGCCCGCGCCAGCAACGCGGCCACCATCACCATCACCAGCAGCGCCGTGCCTGCTGCCATCCCGCCCATCACCCTGCCGCCCAGACGGTTCTGGAGCCGCCGCCACTCTGTCCGCGACTTCGGGCCTAGGATCCCCGGTAATGGAGCAGGTTTATCCGGTACGGTGAGCATGGAATTCCATAACGAGAGCGGTGAGGAAAAATGCCGCTCCGACTACCAAAACAGGCACAGCATAATGCCAGGCCAGGGATATAAGCCATACTATGCCCATTCCGGTTAAAGTATGAACCACCGCATTGAAATCGGCATGCTCGGTGTAGTAGATTCTGATGTTCTTACTCCAAGGAAATTTGACCATGACTCTTCACCCTTTTTTTGTTACTACTCAGGCTGCCCGTGATGCGTCATTCCGAGGAGTGTAGCGACGAGGAATCTCGTTCTCTGAGTGTCGAAGCATTGCCAACGCGAGATTCTTCGCTCCCTTCGGTCGCTCAGAATGACGATGCCTGAGTAGTCACTTTTTTTGTATCTTTTCAATATCTTGGGGTAGAGGCAACGTAGGGCGGTTTTGCTAACCGCCATACAGGGTCGGATAGCTTTCGCCCCAGCTTTTTGAAAAGATAGGCTCTCTGGGAACTGCCGTGGCGGGCACACTGGAGGCCCGAACTTGTTCGGGTTCCTCGCACCGCATCCCCAACGAGTTGGGGAGTCCGGAACTCAAACCACGGGAATTCCCAAAGACCCAAAAGATACCTTTTTTTCATAATTTTGAGCCCCTACGACTCACCTCTCGTAGCCCGAAACTGCGTATAATTGACTGATTACGGGCAGCCCCATCCCGGCCGCCCGCAACCAGTTCCCGGCCCTCACTTCAACTTGGACAGCCCCTCGTCGAGCATCTCCTGGGTCAACTGGATGTAGCCCACTTCTTCCAGGTATTGCTGTCCCTCAGTCATCACCCACTCGATGAAGGTTTTGACCAGGCCGTTGGGTTTGCCCCTGGTGACCAGGTTCAAGGCGCGGGATGGCGGAGAAGGGTAGGATCCCTCGGCAATGGCCTTCATCAGATCAGCCTTGGAATCGTAGAAGTCCTCCTCAGGATCAATCCGCCCGTTTTCGTTGAGGTCGAGGGGAACGACCTGGATGCCAGACACCGGCCTGCCCGTATCCGCGTCGTAGGCGAAGTTGAGGTTGTTGTAGCCGATGCCCAGAGTGTCCTGGCGCACTGCCTCGGCCAGACCGGGGTCGGCTTGCACGGCGATGCCTTGCAGGTCCTCCTGGCTGTAGTCGCCCAGGTACTTGGCCCAGGTCTTGGCCGCACCACAGGCGTCGGCACGGGTGTAGACGTGGATCTCATCCCCTGCCTCACTGCCCACCACCTGTCCCCAGGTAGTGACCTCTCCGGTGATCCAGATCGACTCGCCAGTGGCGCGGGTGATCCCCTGGGCCAGGAGTTGCTCCAGCACTGGGTTTTGCGCGTGGACCGTGCACACTACCGCGTCCTTGGCCACTGCCACCCAAAAGGCCCCCTTCTCGATTTCCTCGTCAAAGATGGGACGCGAGACCATGCCGATGTCTACCGCGTTGGCCAGGGCATCGACCATCCCCTTGCCCGCGCCGCCAGCTGAGATGTCGAAGGTGACGCCAGGGTGGAGACTGTGGAATTCTTCGCCCCAGCGAATCATCATAGGGTACAGGGCGAAGGCTCCGGAGACGGTGATGGTGCCTTCCAGTTCACCCGATGCAGGCTGGTTGTCCTCCTTCGGGCTGCAACTGACCAGCAACGTGCTTAACAGGAGCAGGACGAGCACCCAGGCGTGGCACCGCTTTCGAGTTGTCGTTGACATTTCTACCTCCTTTAAGGAATACTACGGAATTTCTAGTGGTATTATCGGGAAAATGACAAAAATATAAAATCGGCTTCAGGGGGGAATTTGCCCGGCGACCAGATCGGCCAGGGTGGTGCGCTCCATAATCCCGGCCACGGCATCGCGCACTTCTTTCATCACCCGCCGCAAACCGCAGGTCTCCATATCGGGACAGCCGCAGGGCTCGTAGGCCGTCTCGCTCACGCAACTGATGGGGGCCAGCGGCCCATCCAGCAGGCGCACAACTTCTGCCAGGCTGATCTGGTGTGGGGGATGAGCCAGGTAGTATCCTCCCTGGGGCCCTTTGTGACTGTGCACGATGCGGCCGTACTTGAGTATGAGCATATGGAGAGTTTCATCGCGTCTCTTTAACCTATAAAGTCTATAAGTTCAATCGTTTTAATTATACTCCATGTAGCCAGGATGTCAAGTGCGGGGGGAGTCTTTGGGAGGTAACCCTTGCGAAGGTTTGTGAGCAGATTTCAGGCCAGAAGCGTCTCTGCTCACCAGCGTCCCCCTCGTTGTCGAGGCTATTCACAACCTTCGCAAGGGTGGGTCACCGGCAGCGAACTTCTCGATCTGAGCACGCCATTCGGCCTTGAGTTCGCCGGTGCGGAGGCGGCCGTAGCGCCGAAGCAACCGCGTGCCGTCACGAAAGCGGCCCTCAGTGTCCACCAGCGAGCCCACCCGCTCCGGCGGGAGGATAGTATCCTCGTAGGCTCATCCCCGAGTACACCCAGGCGTTCTTCCAGAAGGCGCTGGAGGCCGCTGGCGGCAAGGTCCGTGACCGTGGAGGTAGATTCCTCGCTGTGGATGCCATCCCCTACGAAGTGCGTCGCATCGCCCAGGAGAACGGCTTCAAGAAGCGTCACGGCCACCTCCAGCGGCGCTATCCGATAGTCGCCTTTGACAAGGACATCGCCCGCTGGCAGACGCACGCTGAGCGACGCGGCGCGGGACGAGGCCCGCAACCAGCGCGTCGATACGCTGGGCGCGCTCAAACTGGCCTGCCTCTACCTGCTGGAGCGGGCCGAGGCCGACGCACGTGGCGACGATCTGGCCTGGGCCCTGGCCGGCCTCAGCCGTCGCGAACTGCTCGACCTGATCGGCGAGTTCGTCGCGCAACTCGATCCTCTGGCCCGCCGCCAGTTCCTGGCCCGCTTCCGGCCCACCGAACAACCCCCAGCCGAGCCGGTGGCCCCCGACGCCGAGGACTTTCTTGACGAGATTGACGACTTCGCCGCCGCCTGCCAGAGACGCCTCTTCTACGAGGAGGAAGAGGTCTGGGCCTGGGAGGAGGATCACACCGACACCTACGAGCCGGAACTGGAGGCCTTTGACATCCTGGACGATTTCTTCAGTCAGGCCGATCGCTACCATCAGGCCGGCGAGCACACCGTGGCCGCTGCCGCCTATGAGAAGCTGTTCGACGTCGTATGGGGCGACACGTATGACTGGTTTGGCTTCGAGGAGATCGGTGGCTGGCTGGCGACCGACGTGAAGGCAGTCGTGGGACACTACCTGGTCTCCCTGGGGCAGGTCTGCCCACCGGAGGAGTACGTCGAGCGCGCCTGGGAGCACATGGCTCTGTACTACATGGAGTACCTGGTGACGGAAAGCACGCCCGAGCAACTGGCAGCGCTGGAAGCCCATCTCCTGAACGAACTGGAGGAATGGACTGAGCGGGAAGGCTTCACACCTTTCTCATTGCACATGCTGCGTCGCCTTTACGAGCACCAGGAACGTGCCGAGGATGACCTGGCGCTGTGTCGTCGCCTGCGCCGGCAGCATCCCATGCTTTTTATCCCGCTGCTGGACCACGCCGAGGCGACCTGCGACTGGGAGCAGGTGGAGGTATTGGCCCGCGAGGCGCTGGCCCTGGCGGAAACCTGGTCGGAGCATCGGTGGCCCCACGACCCGGCGCGGCCTCAACTGGAGCGCCGGCTGAGCCGGGCGTTGGAGCAGCGCGGCGACCTGTCCGCAGCGTTGACAGCCGCGCAGTCTGCCTTCTACGCCCAGCCCGACTTCGCTGGCTACCAACGTCTGCGCGACCTGGCCGGGCGAATTGACAATGGGCGGCGTGTGGAGGTGGTGGAAGAGGTCATCTCCTTCCTGCGAGACAAAGCGGTAAGCCACCGGCCTTCCCTGTACTACGACTGGCCCTCGCCGGAGGCCGAGTTGCTGATCCAGGTTCTGCTGGCCGAGAGCCGTCACGCCGAGGCCTACGAATACGCTCTGGCCGAGCAAGGCGCGACTCGGAATAGCTTGCTTGGCCTGCTGGGCGGCTTCTACCTGACCGTCGGTTGGGGGGAGGAGCCGGCCGCCGGGAGCGAGGTGGAACGGCTGTTGGCCGGCAGCACGCCCCAGGCTGTCTTCCTGCGCTCCCTGGCGCCAGCACCGTTCAGTGGCACAACTCGTGATGAAGCGTTGGACCGGGCCACTGAATGCTATCGCCGCCTGATGCAGGCGCGCATTGACGCGCGGGGGCGGGATAACTACGCGGTCGCGGCAGGCTACGCCGCCGTGCTGCGGGAAATCTACGCCCACCAGGACCGCCGCGCCGAGTTCGACCGCTGGTACGTTGAACTGATGGAGACCTACCGCCGCTTCCGGGCGTTGAAGGACGAGTTTCGCCAGCGGCTGGGCGTGTGGGGCGCGTGACGAGGCGCGGCGGGAGATGAGACATTGCCTATGCCCGGGACACCGACAACGTGGTGCGGGGGGATGCGGGCCTCAGGCGGCCCGCGAGAGAGCGGCGTCAGCCGGGCCTGCCCTGAGCCTGTCGAACGGGTGGAGGTGTCGTAGTTTGCGGGCTCGTACAAGTTGACGACTGGCGCTGTCTGTGATGGAATAAGCCACATATCTCTTATGCTAATCTGCCGGTGGCTTATTTGAAGGTGCCCCAGCAGATTTGACTGACGACCCGTTCTGATTTATAATCTAAGCAGTTTATAATAAGCAGTTTATGAAGGAGTAGCGATGGCTAAGTTTGTCGGTCGTCAGCGTGAACTGGCCGAGTTGAACGATGTTCTAGCCCAGGGCGGCTCTCAGTTCATCCTGGTCTACGGTAGGCGGCGGGTGGGCAAGACGACGTTGATCCTGCGGTGGGCCAGGCAGACGGGCCGACCGGTCATCTACTGGGTCGCTACCCGCGATACACCGGCCCAGGTTCGCCTGGGCTTCACCCAGGCACTGTGGGACTGGGCCTATCCCGATAGCCGAGCGGTGCCCCGCTTTGGCACCTGGGCCGAATCGTTTGAGATGGCGGCCAACCTCACCGGCGACCAGCCAGTGATCCTGATTATGGACGAGTTCTCCTACGCCGCCGAGTCGGACTCATCCTTGCCGTCCAACTTGCAGGCAGCCTGGGATCACCTTTTCAAAGAAAGCAATGCGACGCTGGTACTGGCGGGCTCTCACACCGGAATGATGGTGAATTTGATGAGGTATGACGCACCGCTGCCTGCCCTGAGCTTGTCGAAGGGGTACGGGCGCTTTACCGCGCAGTTGCCGGTTGACCCGCTGCCTTTCTCCGCCCTGCGCGATTTTGTGCCTCGTTACACGGCTGCGGAACGGGTCGCCGTCTATGCCGTGGCCGGAGGAATCCCGGCTTATCTGGAGCGGTTCAACGACACTCAGAAGTTAGGGGCCAACATCCAACGCCTGTTCATGCGGCGCACCGGGATGTTTCGCAGCGAGCCGTTCATCCTGGTGGGGGACGTGATCCGCCGTGAGACGCAGACGTACGAGGCCGTGTTGAAGGCGATAGCGGCCGGCCGACGGACGCCGCAGGAGATCGGTGCTATGCTGGGCCTGACGTCTTCCTACCTGAGCCCCTACCTCAAGCAATTGGAGGCGCTGCACCTGATCGAACGCCGTCTGCCGGCGACAATTCCCCCTGAGCGACGGCGAACCAGCCGGAACAGTCTCTATCACCTGGCCGATCCCTACCTGCGCTTTTACTTCCGTTTCATCCAGCCCAACCTGGGTTTGGTGGAGCAGGAGTTGACGGGGGTCCTCTGGCAGCGCATCGCCGAACAGTTCCGCGCCTTTGTGGGTCTGACGGCGTTTGAGGAATTGTGCCGCGAGTGGACGTTGGTCCAGGCCCGCGCCGGACGATTGCCTTTCCCGCCGGAGATCGTGGGCAGCAATTCCCCCACGTCCGTCGAGGCCAGCAGGCCAATCGGCTGCGCGTGGCCTACGTGGGCCCACCTGCCGCTTCTACATCAACGACGAGTACACCGCCAGCGTCGAGGACGACGCCTGGCTGGCGGGGGACGTGGGACTGTGGGCGCGGGGTTTCGAAGATGGGGGTGTGGCGATACGGTTCCTGAATGCCCGCGTGTGGGTGAAGGGATGATCCGGCGTTGCGGATCAGCCTGCCAGCAGCTATTCTAGAATAGCGACAAAGGATTGCCTATCACCTTGCGGTTCCGACTGAATGTGCCAGGCCATCGGCCATACGGGCAGCGACTCGTCCACCCGGGCAGCAATCCAAAGCACATCGCAGGTTTTCAGATGCGCATCCGTCGGTTCTCTTAGTTCGATGATGGTATCGCAGCCGTCACTTTGGATCGTTATCAGGGCAGGAGAATCGAAATTCGAGGGAAAGTCACGGTAACCTTCTCGGGTAGATGCCGCTTTCAGCGCCACCCTACCCGCGGCACGATAGTCCTTGATTTCTAGGCTGCTGTCCAGGCCTGGCACCCGGTACCGAACGCTGTCTTCCGCGTTAGGTTGAATGGGTAATAGGGCTTCCTCTCCTTCCAGCCAAATTCGCTCCACTGTTACTTGAACCTGTTCGTCGGTCATCGACACATTCCTCTAGCATTAGGGTACTACTGGATCGGTATCTAGCCTATATTGTACCAGAACAAACGTTCTAAGTCAAGAGCTGGGAGAAGAAAAAAGTGAATTATCCCAATTTGGGAAATCTGTGGTATACTATGCTTGACTTCCTGCCTCGTCTCAATCGCTTGCACTTGCAAGCCTCTGTGTTGGAGGTACTATGGGCTGGCCATTTCGACTACCGGGCAAAAATCACGGTCCGGTCAAGGCGGTTCCGTTCAGCACGTCGCGTCGGTGCCCCCACTGTGACCGATTGATTGACCACTGCAATGTAAAGTCGCGCAAGAACAGAACAGTGTACCGATGCCCCAAGTGTGGTGGAAGTCTCTCCTCCACTTTTGTGAAGGACTAGATACATACGCGACATGGAAACGCTGCTCAAGACAGTAGGTCGCTCGTTGTTAGTCTCCTCTATGATACCGGCCATAGCGTTTGTTACTGTCACTATGGTCATTTTTGCCCCCCATCTGCCTATAGACTTGTTGGTATGGCTCAAGATTGACGAACCGGACTTTGGCGGTGTCCTGGCATTTGTGTTGGTGACCTCCTTCATAGCCGCTTACACCCTTATGATCTTGAACTGGATGTTGGTGCGCCTGTACGAAGGCTACTACTTGCCGCTCCCTGTCGCCAGACGAATTGCCAAGCGGCAGATCAAGAGGCACAACCAACTTGCCCACGACGTTAGAGACTCGAAAAAGCAGCTTGAAGGCTTGAAAAGGGACAGTGATCTCTACCGGCGGAGATGGCGCGAGTATGTGGAGAGGAAGGGGCAGCTCACGGCTCAGTTCCCCGACAATGTGACCGACTTCCTCCCCTCTCGACTCGGCAACATCTACCGCGCCTTTGAGGATTACCCTTTTGTCCGCTATGGCATGCACGGCGTCTTCTTCTGGCCTCGTCTGGCCAAGGTAATCCCTGCCGACTACGCAGCCAAGCTTGAGGAACTGAACAACGCAGTAGCATTCTTGCTCGCTTCAAGTCTTATAAGTGTGCTGATAGGAGTGGAAGTCATCATTGCGCTTATCAGCATGGAAACACTAGACCTGCGAGTATTCATTCCACTGGCTTGCTTCGTCCTGTCCCGCTTCTTCTACCACGCTGCGACCTCGACGGCCTTGACCTATGGTCACTATGTCCGTACCTGCTATGACCTTTTCCGTTTAGATCTGTTGGCTGCTTTGCGGATTGAGCCGCCTGCCAATCCGGATGATGAGAAAGAGCTATGGCGGCGGGTTCACGAGTTCCTGGTGCTTGGAGAGGATTCTCCATACCGGCGCCGCGCACCTGCCCATTCCCCCAGCATGCTCCTATGCACTGCTGGCCAACTCATACAGACTTGGGTAGCCCTAATCTTTTGGAGTGGGTTCAGTCGTGCCCTCAAATGGATCAGTGCTCCTGTGGGCAACTCCCAGATGAACATAATACCAGTCAGAGCAGGCGAAGGGTAGAGTGATCCGAGTATCAGAATCTAGGGCAATGCTGGGCAAACACGGAGAGGCAGCCAGGGCGGTGGATAGGTCCTGACAAGAGGCTATCCACACAGGGTACGCCCACCTGAAAGTGCGGCGGGCGTTGCATTGGTCACACCAACATAGGAGTAATGAATGTCCTTCGATATGATCCTCATCGTCAGTCTCTACATTGCCTGCGAGTTAATCGCGAATACCACCGCTGGCAAGTCGGTAACCCTACCAGGCAACATCACTGTGCCTGCAGCGGTCTTCATCTATGCCCTCACGTTCACCCTCATTGATCTGGTCAACGACCGGCTCGGGAAACAGGGAGCGCGGTACGTGGTGTACGCGGCCTTCCTGGCAAATCTGTTGTTGGCTGCCTATATCCAATTCACTATCTGGCTCCCGCCTGCGCCGTTCTATGGTGATGAGGGGCAGGCTGCCTTCGCTGGGGTGCTTGGCTCGACTTGGCGAATCGTGGGGGCTAGTCTGATTGCCTACCTGGTCAGTACAATGATTGATGTCCAGGTCTTTGCCTGGTGGCGGGAGCGGGTGGGGCGGTATCGGTGGGCGCGGGTGCTCATTAGCAACTCGGTGTCCACGTTGATTGATAGCGCTGTGTTCATCACCATCGCCTTCCTGGGCGTGATGCCCGTGTTGCCTCTGATCGCAGGGCAGTACGTGGTGAAGATGGCGGTGACGCTGGTCAGCATTCCGCTGATCTATGCAGTGAAGGTGCGCCGGGCCCAGGCGGTTGGGCAGGGAGTGGCGTGATGGTTTCCGACTCCCGATTGTTGATCCTGTCTTGTTCGCAACGCAAGCGTCGTGAACCAGATCTGCTGCCAGCCATTGAGCGATATGATGGCCCGGCTTTCCGTGTGCTGCGTCGCTTCCTTCGGGAGCGACCGAATGGGGCCGAGCACTTGCACGTGCGCATCCTCTCGGCAGACTATGGGCTGATTTCATCCGAGCATCCCACGGTCCACTACGATCAGATAATGACACGTCAGCGGGCTGCTGAATTGCACGACGAGGTACTTGATACCCTTGCAAACTTGCTCTGCAACAATGACTATAGCAGCCTTTGTCTGGCTATGAGCAAAGCGTACCTGGCCGCACTGGAAGGCTGGCCGGCATTGGTGCCTCAAGGAGTGCAAGTGGCATTGACTGACGGGCCGCAAGGAGTGAAGTTAGCAAAGCTGAAACGCTGGCTATGGAGAGACGTGGTGCAGGATGACGTGAAAGACAAACAACGAGGAGTTGAACCACGCGGGCATGCTCGTATCCGAGGCGTGGAAGTAACGATGACGCCGGAGCAAGTGCTTGACACAGCTCGCAAGGCACTGGCGGAGAGTCGAGACATGTCCGATCGCTACTACTCGTGGTACGTACAGGTAGATGACCGGCGGGTAGCCCCTAAATGGCTGGTCAGCCAGTTGACGGGATTGCCGGTCAGCGCCTTTGTAACCAACGAGGCACGACGCTTGTTGACGCAATTGGGTATCAAGGTGATGCACGTATGAATCAGAACGACTCTCAGAATCGCAGGCTGACAGAGGATGGGATACGGGAAGAACTGCGGCGTCAGCCCCATCTGTTGATGAAGTTGGCTGAGAACGCACTGACTGTAGCCGAGAGCCTGCGCGACAACTACTTTAAGAACACGGCGTGCTTTGTGACAGCGCTACGTCGGGCGATGCATGCTGCAGATCAAGGCAAACGCTCTGATCCGATCCTGACCGCCTACAGAATCGAAAATGCTGACTGGTCGACTGTGCAAGGTGAAGTCGTGACGTTTGTTGACGGCGGCGTTGGACGGGTGCAAATCTCAAGCCAGGTGCCAATCCTCCTACGTGTCGGTTCATATTGTGTGCACACTGGCGAGCGTCGTCTAGCCGAACGGGAACAGTTTGGCTACTACCCTGTCATCCTGGGTGATCTGGAGGGAGGTAGCAAAGAGCGCAAGGACTTCCCCGACATTGTGCGTATCACAGCCGAACTCCTTGGGGGCCTATCGGCGTTGGAACGAACGCCCGATCTCAGTATCTTGATGTTCCATGGCCCGCTGGTTTACCTGATGGGAGGCTATGCGGGACATACCCCCTTCACTGAGCGAGACATTGACCTATTCTTGCGTCAGTATGCACCGAATCCTGACCGGGGCCGCCAACTCAAAGAAGGCTTTTTGCGGGAAGCGAAACTGGACATTTACCCCAAGATGACAGACCGTTCCGACGAATGGGTTAGACAGCGGGTGTTCGAGCCGCTGGCCTGGATCGCTTACCTGTATCGGCTACTGATTCGGGAAGCCCGCCAGCGCAAACCCACACCGATCATCGCCGGTGTGGTCGAGCGTGGGGAGCTGCGGGAATTCAGTGAAAGGGTGTTGCTGGAGCGCGTCTTCCGGGGATTGCGCGACAAAGAGAACGAGGACTATTTCAACCAGATGTACGGCCGATCCGACCTGACCTCACCTAAGGCCTTGCTAGACCGGCTGGGGTACACCGACACGCTCCTGTTGGCCATGCTGCTTCAGCCAGGGCAATTCTCCGAATCGTGGGAGATTGGAAAATACGAAGGTTTACGTTGGGGCAACGTCTCTCTGCCAGGCAAAGCCGGTACAGGGCGAGTCAACTTCGCGCCCTTAAAGCCGGGGAGGATCGGCTTCCCGCGTGTTCGTGGATGTTACGTTCACGTGTCGGAGACTGCGGAGCCGCTGCGAGTTGAGGTGTTCGAGGAGTTAGGGGCCGACCAAATCACAGAAGCCGCCCGCCGCACCTATTTGTACGCGCGCCTGCTCCCCGGCTATGGTTTCCCCGTGGGTCTGGATATCGCCGACAAGCACGCTCACGTTCCAGCCTGGCTGACTAATGCCTATAGCAAGCTTATCCGATACCACTTGGGCGTCAGCTTACAACGTGGTGAAATCAGCGATGCCGATATGCGCCGTATTTTAGTTCAAGCGATCTATATGACTCATCGGGACTGGTTATTCCGCCCCAAGGCTTGACAGGAGGGTGATTTGATGACAACTTCTAGTGACGCACAACAGGCTAGCCGGTATGTCGGCACGATAGTTGGAGAAAGCACCAGCAGGGAGTTCAGGCTGGCCGTGGCGCATGAGACGATCCGCGAGCAAGACATCATTGCCGTGGATGCTGAACTGCGTCAGCCAGAAGGCAATGCTCCACCTGAGAAGATCCGCGTGTGGGCCAAAGTGCAGCGCATTGAGCGGCTGAATCCTCTCTTTCCTGCTGAAGCCGGTCACGAATTGGCTGCCACTCGGACGGATCCGTTTGACACGGTCCTTTCGTTGAGCCGGGAGATGGTGACGGCAGTTTGCCAGGTGCTGGGCGCCGAGCCGCTGGAAGGCAGCGCCGGTGGCAAGTTGGATCATCTACGCTACCCGCCTCAGCCCGCTTCCAGCGCTTACCGCCCCGATTCAACGGACATCGCCCGCGTTGTCTTGGGAGAATTGCAACAAAAGCAAAAGCGCGCCCTGGATATCGCTACCCTCTCCAATCGCCCTGAAGTAGACGTGAAGGTGGATGGCCACGCCATTGTCACGCGCCACCTGGCCATCCTGGCGATGACTGGTGCCGGCAAGAGTTGGACAGCGCGCCGCATCATCGAGCAACTGGCACAGAAAAACTATCCCATTGTCATCTTCGATCCGCACGGGGACTACACCGGGCTGGCGGACATACCAGGCCTCAAAGGCCGGGTGCAGCGATACTATGCCCAGTTCCCCATCTTTGAAGAAGACAGCGAGACGGTAGCAGAGATCGTCAACTCACTAGGTTATGAACTGACCCCCACAATGAGCACTCGCTTCGGCGATGTTTTTGGTGCTGCCAGTTCGTTCATTGTAGACGAAACAGATGAGATGCAACAGCGGGTTGAATGGCTGGCGCGAACGATTGGTAAGCCCGACCTGCCCGCGTATGGCATAAGACCCAACATGTGGCTCGTCGCCAACTTGGCCGAAGCAGGTGAAATGGTACTGCGCCAAGATGACCATGTTGCCAAGCGTCAGCTTGTAGATTGGGGTTGGAACGGTTTCAACAACTATTCAGGCACTGACCGACGGACATTGGAGGGCATCAAGAAGCGAACTTATCGAGCAGCGGCTGCACTCCATCGTATGGAGCAAATCAATAGAAGAATCTCCCGCAGTGCCCAGCCCCTTCCCACCGATCGAAAAGAACTGGTACGCTATGGTCAGATTAGCATCGTGGCCCTGGGTGGCTACACCAGCGACTTTCAAGCTACAATCTACAGCATCATTGCCGACGACATCTTCGAAGCGCGGGTGAGAGACGATCTCAAGCTGCGCGTGCTTCTACTACTGGAAGAAGCACACAAGTTTGCCCCGGCCCGCGCCAGTATACCTGCCGAGCAGCGCTCCATCACTACCACCAGGCAAATCGCCCAGGAAGGGCGCAAGTTCGGCGTGGGGCTGATCCTGATTAGCCAGCGTCCGTCACAGTTGGACGAGACCACGCTTTCTCAGTGCAACTCTTCCATAATCATGCGGATGGTCAACCCGGCTGACCAGGCCTACGTCCGTCGGGTGATCGAGACCTTGGCTGAGGATGAAGCTCGTATGCTCCCAGATTTGGACGTAGGAGAGGCTATCCTGTCCGGGCAACTCATTAACTTCCCTGTGTTGGTCAAGATGAAGGAGCCTGAGTCAAAGGGCGAGCGTGAGGAGCAGGACGCCTTTGAGGCTCTTGAGAAAGCGCACGTCCGTGCCAGCAATGAAGCAAGGAGATAGGCCCTTTGGAAATCATTGCAGGTCTCAGTTTAAGGAATCTAAAACCAAAGGTATGGGACGCAGCTTCGCCCTATCACTTGTCTGGCCTGCGGGCGGTAATGGTCTCTTACGCTGACCTTGATCGGACACCAGCGCGGCGCCGTAAGGCGATGGAGAAAGGGTTGCGTGCCTACCTGGGTATCCCTGAAGGGGTTTCTATATACTTGGACAACGGGGCCTTTTATTTCCTTCGCAAGGGCGGTGAGGTGCCTCGGCAAGAGTACGAGAGCTTTGTTCGCCAGGCGCAGCCTGACTGGTACGCCATTCCCCAAGACTATATCCCCACGCCACGAATGAATGATGATGAGCAACTGGATTGTCTGCGGCGAACGATGCAAGTCAATCGAGCCTTCCAGCACGATGGCTATGTCCCCGTTGTTCACATCAGTCGGTATATTGATGAGTACCTGCGTCAGTTCCTGGCCGATGAGCGGCTGCGCGCCAAGCCAGCCGTAGCTCTGGGCGGGATCGTGCCCAACCTGCTGCGCGCACGCAAGGCTATGCCGTATAGTGACGTGCTGGACAGCGTGCGCCAGGCCCGTGTCGAACTGGCTGACAAGCAATTACATATCTTTGGCATCGGTGGTACGGCCACGTTGCATCTGGCGGCATTGCTGGACGTGGATTCGGTGGATTCATCTGGCTGGCGCAATCGGGCGGCGCGGGGCATCGTCCAGATGCCAGGCCGGGGCGACCGGATGGTCGCCAATCTGGGCAGTTGGCGCGGGCGAGAGCCGGACGAGGATGAGTGGGGCATCCTGGCTTCGTGTTCGTGCCCAGCCTGCCGACAGTTTGGCATCGAGGGGCTAAAGGCCAGTCGTATGCACGGCTTTTGCAATCGAGCCACGCATAATCTGTGGACGCTACTGGACGAAGCGCGGCAGATAGAGGCCCACTTGACCGATGGCACATACGAGACGTGGTATGATCAGCATGTGGAAAACTCGGTCTACCGGCCATTGATTGACTACGTACTGGAGCAGCGACAAGTCTAGAGCATGGGAGATGAATACTCCCTCCTACCTCCCAAACTACCTCACGCCTGAACAGCACGATGCGATTCTGCACACCGGCAGTCCGTTGTTGATCATCGCCGGCCCTGGCTCCGGTAAGACCGAGGTCATCACCTGGCGCGTGATGTACCTGGTGCGGGCAGGGCTGGTCGCGCCGGAGCACTTGCTCGTCACCACCTTCACTAACAAGGCGGCACTGGAACTCAAAGACCGCATTCAGCAAAAGCTTCCGGACGTGCACGTTGAAGCGATGCAGGTGGGCACGCTGCACTCATTCTGCGCTGACCTGCTTCGCCGGTACCAGTCCTGCAGCCCCTTGCCGCGCGGCTTCCACATCCTTGACGAGCATGGCCAGTTCCTCTTTGTCTATACTCGGCGCAAGGCGCTGGGGCTCAATACACTGGTCAAGGGCCGTCCACACACGTTCTTTTCCAACGTATTGCGTCTGTTCAACCTGGCTACCGAGGAACTGGTCGAGCCGGAGCGGCTGGGCGAGTGGTGTGAGTGCCATCGGGTGGAGGCGGAAACATACGCCGCCGAGGTGGCCTGTGGTCGGAGCAAGACCAGGGCGAAAAAAGCCGCCGGTGAGGTAGAACGGTGGTGCGAGGAAAAGGTCGTCATCGAAGCATACCTTCGGTACGTGAATCTGCTCCGCGAGCGCAGGCTGGTTGACTTTGCCTTCCTGCAGCGCCACGCCTACGACTTGCTGACCGCCAAACCGGAGGTCGTCGCTGAGCTGCGCGATCGCTACCGGGCCATCCTGGTTGACGAGTATCAGGACACCAACGCTGTCCAAGAGCGCCTCCTCGAGTTATTGGCGGGTGACGGCTCCTACCTGACCGTGGTGGGTGACGATGACCAGTCCATCTACCGTTTTCGTGGTGCGACCGTCCGCAACTTGCTCTCTTTTCCCGAACGCTACCCCGGCGCACGCGTCGTCCGGCTGGCGCAGAACTTTCGCAGCCGCGAGCCCATTGTGACGCACTCGCTTAACGTCATCATCCACAATCCGGCTCGCTTTGAGAAAGAGCTGTTCACCCAACGCGGTCCTGGCAGCGACGTGTTGCTGATCTATGAGCATTCGGTGGGCGAAGAAGCGGTCGCGCTGGCAGACCTCCTGCAGCGGCTACATTACGGCGGCAAGATACGTCGCTGGAGCGACGTGGTACTGCTCTTGCGCAGCGTTCGCTCCTACGCCGCCCCCTACGTCGAGGCACTGCGGGCCGCCGGTATTCCGGTCGTTGTCCTGGGCGACGCCAGTCTCTTTGAGCGCGACAACGTCAGGCAATTGGTTAACCTGTTTACCTTTCTCGGTGCAACCAAGCCGTGGGGCGACGTCCACGTCCGTCAGTCCATCTTGGGGTTGGACGAGACGACCGCTGCCGCACTGAAGGCATTCTCCGGCTATCTGCTCGACGTGGACAACAACGAGAAACTGCAGGACATTGGCATCACCTCGCCGGCCGACCGGCGCAAGCTGTTGGCGCTGATCGCCCTCAAGCGGCATGTTCAGGCCAAGAAGCACACCTGTTTGCTGGAAGTGTTTTACGAACTGCTGGCGGTCACCGGCTATCTGTCACTGTGCGAGCGGGCCGGGTACCTCGATCCGCTGTTCAACCTGGGCGTGTTCAGCCGACTCATCGCCGCCTTTGACGAGCACGCCGGGACGCGCACCCTGTACCCTTTTCTGGACTATCTCAAACTGATGCGGCAAGGAGGTGTGGATCCGGCCGTCGTCGAGCCGGGGGACGCCCTGCGGGTGATGACCATTCATCAGGCCAAGGGACTGGAGTTCCCGGTGGTGGTGGTCGGATCGGTGATGCAGGGCCGGCTGCCGTCCACCCGACGACGAGAGCACTACGAGATACCGCACGAACTACGCGCCAGCGGTCCACCGGAAGTCCAAGATCCGCACCTGGTGGACGAGCGTAAACTGTTCTACGTCGCTGCGACGCGCGCCCGCGAACTGCTTGTCCTGGGGACGGCTGACGTGGTGAACAAGCGCGGCGGTGGCCCCAGCCCGTTCCTGTCTGAGATGCTGGGGGAGGATTTGCACGCTGCTGCGGACCTCAGTCAGGCACTCGTGACTGAGATCGAGAGCCACCCGATCACCTCGGATGGTCCGCGCGAGCGAGTCAGTTTCACGCAACTGGCCTACTTCTTGCAGTGCCCGGTGCGTTACAAGTTCGCTGTGATCTATGGCCTGGAACTGCCTCGCCCTGACCCGGTGGACTTTGGAGCCAACGTTCACCGGGCGCTGTTGGACATTCACGAACGTGCCCGACTCGGACAGGTTCCGTCGCCGGAGGAGGTCGGGGAGATCGTCGCTGTCGCCTGGGTGCCTGCGCCGCAGGCCGATCCAGTCCAGGATCGCCAGGCGCAGAAGGCTGGCGTCCGGCAATTGCAGCACTACGTCGCGCACCATGGCGAGTCGCTGTCGCGAGTGGCCCAGGCAGAGACCAGCTTCTCGTTCGGGCTGGACCGACACGTCCTGGTAGGCAAGATTGACCTGCTGCGGCACGTGGACGGCGGCTACGAGTTGGTGGACTTCAAGGCAGGTAAATCGGCGCCAGCAGCGTTGGAACAGGTGGACACACAACTCGACCTGTACGCGCTAGGGGCAGAAACGAGCCTGAGAATGCCCATCGTACGACAGAGCGTACATTTCTTGGAGGACGACAGGGTCTACACGTGGGAGTGGTCACCGGAACGAGCGGTATCGGCCAGGGAACAATTGGGGACACTGTTGAACCAGATCGTGCAGCAGGAATTCCCACCACGACTCGCGTATTGCCCACGCTGTAACGAATTCCAGTCCATCTGTCCCTACAGGGAGAATGAACGATGAAGGCCTTTGACGAACTACTGCAGCAGGAAATCGCTTTCTATGAGGGCCGTCACGACGACCTGATCTATCTGGCCCCGGACTTTTACCGGCTGTTGACGCGCCTGCTGGACGATCCGCAGTTGCCAGTGCGATTGCGGCCGCTGATTTCCAGCGCCATCGCTTACTTCATCCTGCCAGCCGACGTCATCTCAGAAGAACTGCACGGCCCCTACGGCTACGTGGACGACATCTGGCTGTGTGCTTACGTGGCGGACGTCGTGCGCCAGCAACTGGACGACGAGGCCATTCTGGTTGAGAACTGGGATGGAGAAGCACCGCTCATCCCCCTGATCCGCGAGGTAATGGACAAGGAGCGTGACCTGATCGGCGACGAGCGCGACAGAATCCTGTGGTACACTGGCTGCGCGCAATTGGTAAAGTAACCGTCTATGTCACAGCCAGCCTGAGTTGACGGTGTGACGCGGCACTTGCAGCGCGAAGTGCCACGACGGAAGAGGATCTGTTGATCGAGGTGCTGGGCCAGGACGGTTACTACCTGGTCACGCAGCGGCCCTGGCCGCAGGTAGACGTCACGCTGAGTGCCACGCTGCCAGTGGATTCGCCGATCCCGATGCCGGACAGCAGTGTCTGGCGTCGCTGGGCGGCCGAGGTGGCGTCCCGGCTGTCTCCGTTCCTTCCCATCGAGAGCGAAGAGGACAATCATGGGTTGGTGGTGCTCTCCTCGCGCAGCAAGCCTGCTGCCCGGTTGCGCTGCGATCCCAACAATGGGGAGTTGTACCTGACCCGCGTCGAACTATCGGCCTGGCAGGGGATAGACCTGCCCCGCCAGTGGGACAATCCCGACCGCGAGCCGGACCCCTGGCCCGAGGCGCAGTTAGCCGACTTTGCCGGCCGGGTGCGCGAAGCGCTGCTGGTGTGGGAGGATTGCCTGGGACATTTGCACTCGCCGGTGACCAGTTGAGAACGGCAGACCCGTTGGCTGCGTGAAGTTGCTCAACCTTCTTCGGATCCCACTGGCCCGACCGCGTGTAGATGCGAGTCGTGTTCAGTCGGCTGCTGTATGCGTCGTGTGGTCTGGTCTCTCAGTGAAGCAGTCAGCTCTTTTGCACAATCTTCCTGACCAGTCGCTCAAGTTCTCGCTCAAGTTCCTCTAAAAGGTATTTCTTGCTCTTTGTCCCCAGTCTTTCCTCGTGCGCAGCTACAGAGACTTCGACTAGCCGTTGATGGTCGGGGTCCTGAGCGTTGTATCTTGGAACGTGCATGTACTCAAATATGGCAGTGCCGATTTGCTTTCCGATCAGAAATCCTCCAAGCCATGTCCGCACGGGATGGGAATTGAGAAACGCACAGATGTAATGTGCCTCATCAAGGTTATCCACGGAGGCGAGATAGACCTTGTGGTCGGGGACAATTACCTTGTTCGGAACGATTGAATCTGCAGCTTCGGTTACTACTGCTGCTCGGAAGGCGTTGGGATTCTGTTGCTCAAGCCAGACAACTTTATAGGGCTGAAAACTGTAGTCTCCGACACAGAAGATGCTATAGATAGGAAGCCCACTCTGGTACCTCTTATAGGTTGAGCGTTTTGAAAGCATGTCAGCGTAGTTGAGCAGATAAGAATAGGTTGCAGGGTACTTCTCTGCAAACTCCTCCTCGGTCTCGAATTTGGCATAGTGCCGATTGGGGACAATTTGGTACCAACCTCCTGGCTTTGTGCAGTACCGACCTATTTCTCTCCCACGAAGCAGCGGAAACAAGACGTCTGCTTCTATCCATGCTCCCTCTGTCGGCTCAACCCACTTGGCTCTTGGAAGTTCATCCTCCCGCAATGTCCGAATTAACGCTCGATTGGTCTCTGGCGAATATTTCTCGACCTTCACCCAGAACACCCGAGCCAAGTCTGATATTGTTCCCCGGTGCGCCTGCAACAGATACTCCGATTTGCCTCGAAGTACCGCTACTTCGTCATAGTCTGCTTTCTTGCCCGTGAATAGTGGTGAACCAAACTCGGCTACGGGGCATGCTTCGCCATCGTCAAACGACACCTGTCCCAAGACTTCGGCGAGTGACAACGACGGATTGATTCGCGTAGACTTCTTTGGATTCCATACGCGGCAGGGGACTTCGGAGAACTCTGCTTGGGGAGCTGATGTCACCCTGGTTGCTATGTAGATGGCTGTCTCATTTGATGCATCAGGAAACGGCTGGATAGCCGTAAGATCCTCAATCTGATCTATGCGCACACCTGATGAATCTGGGAGGCTGCCAAGCCTGAACCCCCTTGCTGAGTCTGACTTGAACACAGTCGCGGTAATCAAGAAGCCTATGCGTCCACCGATCCGTAACCAGTGATCAACAGCGCTGAACGTGAGTACTGTCGAGATGTCGCTCTCGACTCCACCTGTATAACCGCGTCCCGATACGAGACCATAATAGTCACAGAAGCGTTTTACCCGCTTCCGGTACGTCTCAGGCAATCGGCTCCACCTGACCCAGGGCGGATTGCCCACAATATAGTCTACGTCCTCAAAGCCTTTCGGTGAGAAGTTGTTCTTGACAATGCGACACCAAATAGTATCCCAGGGTGGCTTTCTGTTATGGAGTCCTTGAATCGCCTCGTAAAATTTGGCTAAACGCTTCTCTGTCGGCGTGTCTAAGAGATGGTCGAGTTCTTGATCACGCTCGAGTTCGACTAAGAACTGCTGTGAACTGCGATTGCGTTCTATATCGTCCTCGCACTTCAGCAAAATTCTTCCCAGCACCTGTGCACGGACTAGTCTGACAGGAATCTCGAACCTGATGCCCCCAACCTCGGTGTCGAGCGTGTACTCCAGTATGCCACCGGGCTTCTCAACAGGGACGTTGATGCTATCTGCGAGATACACCGGTATCTCTATGTCATGACCCAACGCAAAGACCAAGTCAGCCACCGAGAGGATATAGTTGGCGCGCGCCGAGATAACAGCAAGGGGGTTCAGATCGAGTCCTCGGATGCAATGCAACACTGTCTGAAGAGTTTGTAAGGATGAGAATTCAGCCTCATCACACCTTGCTCGTAGCCGACCTATGCATTCTACGAGAAAAGTGCCTGAGCCACATGCTGGATCAACAACAACCTTGCCAGGCTCGCCATTGTACCCCACTCTATTCACAACATATTCGGCCAGCCAGTCAGGTGTGTAGTATTCGCCCAAATCGTGTCGAATCTGCTCATCCACCAGGCTCGAATAGAACTCTTTGAGCAGGTCTTTGATGCTTTCGGGCTTGAGTTTGGCGGTAGCTGGTTCAAACTCCTGAAAGATACGCGCCAGAGTTCGTAGACTCTCAGCCAATTGGGGTGACTCCTCGTTGGTGTACCAGCTAAAGAAATCGCCCTCCAGGAAATTGCTGATGCGATAGTTCTTGTAGAAGTCTCCATCTTCAAGCTTGACCAGTTCCCTGTAGAGACTCTCGCGATTGGGGGCATTCGCAATAGCGTCAACTAGCGACAATTGCGAAGTGGTCTGAGTTGCCGCCAGCAGTTCAGCCGTAAGGAGTTTCACGACCAGGCTGTAGTAGGTGTGCATTGCAAACAGGATCTGCGAAGCGTCCTTTGTGGCAATGCCATTGCGTCGAGCCCAGTCCTTGAGTGACGGCAATTGGGACAGGCCATATGTGGATACTTGCTGAAACAGTCGTTTCCACTCATGAAAGAGCATTGTTGTTCGATGTTTCGGCTTTGACAGGTGGCTGCACATCACTGGCAAAACGGCCCTGGCTACGTCGGAATCTTTGCCAAAGTACCTCGTCAATAGGGTGGCGGTGAGCGGCAATCGCCCAAGTGATCGATAAATCTGCACTAGCGACAGGAGAGAAGCTTCAGATGTTTCGTGCGTTTTGGACCAAGTCCACGCCAGCTCAGCAGAGCGACAGAATGCCAGGTGGAAGCCATCCCATAGAACACCAGCCCATTTGGCACACTCCCCTGGATTGAACTTTGGCCCACCGCCGGTAACCGTGTTCAAGTAGCGCTCAATCTGCTCCTTTGCTTCAGCGAATTTCTGCGGGACAGCTAGGTCGCCTGGACTCTTGTAGTCCAAGACGACGTGTCCAAACAAGCTGTCAGGTCGGTCTGAGCTTACTTGGGAGTAGCCTAGTTTGCGAAGTGCCTCATTGACGACCGGGTTGTATGGGATACCATGCGCCGCAAGAAGCTCCTTCAATTGCGGTTCGAGCCCAATTTGCAGCTTTGCTTCTGAACCGGCAGTCTCAGCTATTCTGTGAACTCTTTGCACAACCGGGTAAAGCAATGGATTACCTTTCTCATCTGTTGGTGTGTTTCTTGTTCATCAGTGAACATTTCAAGAGTGGCCAGTTGCAGAATGGACCTCCCATTTACGCCACGGCCACATCGCCTCCAGCGCGCCGGTGCGCGCACATCGGTGCTGCCGTGGATGGTGGCCCGCCCCAACCATAACCTAACGACAGCCCTCCCACAAACGAACGCCGCCCGCCGCCCCGCTTTCCCGCCACGACCGGCATCGCCAGGCGAAAAACGCGGGGCCGCGGGCTTGTCTTGTAGCGAGCGGCTTTGTCACGCCTACGGCGGGCCGCCCTCCCGCCTGCGCCTGGGTTGGCGACGTGGCTTTCCACTTCGACGGCGGGAGAGCGCCCCTTGCTTTGCACTCCACGGCGCCTTCGTCGTGTCGGTGCTCCACCGTACTCAGGCCGGCATCCCAACAACCTGAACCTGCAGGTGTTCCTTGACCACAAAGCCGCTCGATTCTAACAACTGGTCTATGGCATCCAACGTCGTGGCGTGGTAATAGCGCTCGCCACATTCCTGACAGACTTCGGCCTCCACATCGTCCACGATGTAGAGTTTCCCCTGAAACCAGTGAATCTTGCGCACCTTCTTGCTGACTGTCTCGCCACCACAAAACTCGCACAACATCACTCCACCTCCAACGCATAGACGGTTATGATGAGCAGATCCTTGACCTCGTGAAAGCGGCAGATCACGTGAATCAGTCGCCCATCCCTGGCCGGTCCCTCGATCCGGTATCGCGTTCCGCGTATATCCTTGGTCATCTCCTTCTCGATTCGCCCTTTCAGCCCTTTCAGTATGCATCGCTCGATGTCCGCGCGCTCCAACCTGTCGCCCCACATCTCTTCCTCAGCGTGGGCAGAGAGGTGTAGCGCCTGTCAACCACCAACTGTCGGATTCTTTGCAGGACACTCACGCTTTACCCTTTCCACGGATATTTGTAGCATAGGGAGTATAAGGCGGATTGTGGGTTGTGTCAAGAATGGCGCTCCCAGATCACTGTTGACAAAGAGCAGAATCTGTGGTATCATATCATGCAGTTATTTCGGATTGCAAAGAAAGTGGCTGGACTTATGCCTCGCTTCTGGACTGCCAACCGCCAACTCATCCGGGCCATCAATCGTTCCACCGTCCTCAACGTCGTCAAGGACGAGGGGCCGGTTTCCCGTACCGACATCGTCCGACTTTCTGGACTCAGCCCGGCTACCGTCTCCGAGATCACGGCCGATTTGATCGCCGAGGGGCTGATCTACGAGAAAGAGGCCGGAGATTCGACCGGTGGCCGCCCGCCCATCCTGCTGGCTCTGAACCACGACGCGGCCTACGTGGTGGGGCTCAAGTTGGCCGAGCGCCAGATCAGCGCCGCTCTCACCGACATCGAGGCCACCATCCTGTCCACGCTGACCGTGCCGGTGACAGGAATGACCGTCGTCGAGCGGGCCGTGGCAGCACTGGCCGGGGCGGTCGAGCAGGTGATCGCCAAAGCGTCCGTGCCACGAGGACGTGTCACCGGGGTGGGGATCGGCCTGGCCGGTGTCATTGACGCCGGGCGCGGGCTGTGCCGCTACTCCCCCTTTCTGGACTGGCGCGACGTCCCGCTCAAGCTATTGTTAGAAGAGCAGATTGGCATCCCGGTGTGCATTGACAACGACGTCAACACGCTGGCCATGGCCGAGAAGTGGTTCGGGGCCGGGCAAGGTGTGGACGATTTCCTGGTCGTGACCGTGGGACGAGGCGTTGGTCTCGGCATCGTCGCCAACGGCCAGTTCTACCGGGGTACGCGGGGAGGCGGGGGTGAGTTCGGCCACACGGTGATGGATCCGGACGGGCCGTTGTGCGATTGTGGCAAGCGTGGCTGTCTGGAGGCCTACGTGGCCGATCCGGCGCTGGTGCGGGCGGCGCAGGGCAGGCTGGGCAGCGTCGACCCGGACCAACTGACGGTGGAGCGGGTCACGGAACTGGCCCGGGCAGGAGATGGATCGTTGCTAGAGGTCTTCGCCCAGGCCGGCCGCATGCTGGGAATGGGGATTGCCAACCTGGTCAATGTCTTCAACCCGGCGCTGATCATCATCAGCGGCGAGGGGGTGCGGGCCGGCGACCTGCTGTTTGGGCCGATGCGGGAGGCGGTGGCCCAGTACACGTTCGACGGGCTGGCGGAGGACACAGAGATCGTCGTCCAGGAGTGGGGTGACGAGGCCTGGGCCTGGGGCGCGGCCAGCCTGGTGTTGCAGGGGATCTACAAGTCTCCCGTCGGCGTGGTGGTGCCGGTCAACTCGTTGTACACCCAGTGACAGCCTTTTTTTGGCCCGAGTTTCTTTAGCCACCGAATAAAGTGCCTGGCAACCCCGCTGGAACGATATAGCGACTATTGGGAGAGATAATCATGGTTGGAGAGAGGGGCCTGGGAAAGCTCGCCTGGGTACTGGTGTTCGTCTCACCCAGCCTGGTCGGCCTCGCGGTCTTCAGTGTCATTCCAATTCTGGCCTCATTGGGGTTGACCCTCTATGAGTGGGACCTGCTCACGCCACCGCACTTTGCCGGCCTGGGCAACTTTCAGCGTCTGATCCACGACCAAAACTTCTGGTCAGCGCTGGCCCACACCCTCTATTTCATCGTCGGATACATCCCGCTGGTGATGGTCATCGCCCTGGGCGTGGCCGTGATTCTGAATCAGAAACTCAGAGGCGTGATCCTCTTCCGCGCAGGCTTTTTCATCCCGGTAGTCTCCGCCTGGGTGGCCGTCGCGTTGCTATGGAAGTGGATCTTCAATCCCAAGTTCGGCATCGTCAACTATCTGCTGGGACTGGTGGGGATCCATGGGCCAGCCTGGCTGTTCGATCCGCAGTGGGCCATGCCAGCCATCATCATCACCAGCGTGTGGAAGGACATCGGTTTCGTCATGATGATGTTCCTGGCCGGTCTGCAGGGTATCCCTGCCGAGTACTACGACGCGGCAGCCATTGACGGTGCGGGGGGCTGGCAGCGCTTTCGTTACATCACGCTACCCTTGCTCTCACCGACCGCGTTCTTTGCCCTGATCATGTCGCTCATCAACTCCTTCCAGGTCTTCGATCAGGTGCGGATCATGACCGGTGGGGGGCCGGCCGGAGCCACCAGCGTCCTGGTAGAGCAGATCGTCAAGAATGCCTTCGACTACAGCCGGATGGGCTATGCGGCCGCCCTATCCTGGGCCCTATTCCTGTTGATCTTCACCGCCACGGTTTTCCAAATGCGCCTGCAGAAGCATTGGGTGACCTATGATTGAGACGGCGATCAGGTCCTTGACCAGACCAATCAGAGCCAAAGCGCGGCCTGTTGCCGGATTCCTTCACTTCACCCGGCAGGGGGTCTTGTACGCTATTCTTGTGATCGGCGCGTTGTTCATGATCGTGCCTTTCCTGTGGATGCTCTCCACGTCTCTCAAGGCCGACCAGTACGTGCTCACCATGCCGCCCCAGTTCTTTCCCCGGCCGTTGACCCTGAGCAGTTACGTGCGGCTGGCCAAGTTGTTTCCCATCGGGCGTATGTTCTTTAACAGTCTGCTGGTGGCAACGCTGACCACGTTGGGGCAACTCGTAACCTGCTCTATGGCCGCCTATGCATTTGCCCGGATGCGTTTCAAAGGGAGCAACGCATTGTTTCTGGTCTACCTGGCCACGCTGATGGTCCCCTTCCAGGTGACCATCACACCGCTCTTCATCCTGATGCGCTATCTGGGGTGGACCAACACCTATCAGGGCCTGATCCTGCCCTGTGTTTTCAGCGCCTTCGGCACGTTCCTGTTGCGACAGTTCTTCCTGACCATCCCCCGAGAATTGGAAGAGGCGGCATTCGTTGACGGCGCGTCGCGTTGGACCGTCTACTGGCGCATCATCCTGCCTGTGAGCAAGCCGGCGCTGGCTAGCCTGGGGGTGCTCTCCTTCATGGGATCCTGGAACGCCTTCCTGTGGCCCCTGCTCGTCGTGCGGGACATGGATATGATGACCCTGCCCGTGGGGCTGGCCACCCTGCACGGTCGCTGGCTCACCCAGTGGAATCTGGTGATGGCAGGCACGGTGATCACCGTAGTGCCTATGCTGGCTGTGTATCTCCTGGCACAGCAGTACTTCGTAAAAGGTGTTGTCTTGAGCGGCATCAAGGGGTAGGCTGCCCCGGCAAATTGAAGGAGGTGATCGAGAAGAATATGATTCCAGCGCTTTAGCCACATGTACATATGATTTTCTAAACAAACCCGAGGAGGAAAAAAATGACCAAGCATCTGTTTGTGTTACCAGCGGGGCTCCTGGTGCTGGCCCTGGCTGTGACAGCCTGTGCACCAGCGACCACCCCAACACCGGTCGTCGTGGAGCGAACGGTAGAGGTACCGGTCGAAGTAGAGAAAGAGGTGGTAGTGACAGCGACTCCAGCGCCCACCAAGCCACTGGAACCGGTGACCATCACCTACTTCACCTTCTCCGCCGCGCCGGACCACCTGGAGGACCTGGATGAGATGATCCAGATCTTCGAGCAGGCTTACCCGAACATCAAGATCAAGGTGGAAACAGCTGCCTTTGACGAGTACTTCACCAAGTTGCAGACCCTTATTGCCGGCGGGACGGCCCCGGACGTCTTCGAGCTGAACTACGAGAACTTCGTCAGCTTCGCCGCCAAGGGGGTGCTACTGAATCTGGATCCCTTGGCCAAGGCCGACGAGGCGTTCGACCCGGCCATCTTCTACCCGCGGGCATACGGTGCGTTCAACTTCAACGGGATGCAGCTCGGCCTGCCGGAGACCTTCTCGACGGTGCTCCTGCTCTACAACGAGGACCTCTTTGACCAGGCTGGGCTGTCCTATCCGACAGAGGATTGGACCTGGGAAGACGCCGTGGCGGCCGCGAAGGAACTGACCGACGCCGACGCTGGCGTCTGGGGTCTCCACTCTGGCATCCAATTCTGGGAGTTCTACAAGAAGGCCGCCCAGAACGGCTGCAGCTTGTTCAACGAAGACAAGACCGAAGTGACGATCAATGCCCCCGAGTGTATTGAGGCGCTGGAGACGATGGTCGGCTTCGTCACTGAGGACGAGGTCATGCCCAGCGACGCCGAGATGGGTGGTATGTCGGATGGCGATCTGTTCAAGGCTGGCAAGATCGCCATGGATGTCACCGGCATCTGGATGTTCGCCGCTTTCCAGGATGCACCCTTCGAGTGGGACATTCAGGTCGAGCCTGGTCTCAAGCAGCATGCCACCCACTTCTTCTCCAATGCTGTGTCGGTCTTCGCCGCCACCGGGCATCCCCAAGAAGCCTGGGAGTGGGTCAAGTTCTTCACCAGTAGCCCCGAGATGGCGCAAATCCGGGTGGCATCCGGGTGGGAACTGCCAGCCCTCGACAATCCGGCCTTCTTCGAGGACTACCTGAGTCTGAGTCCACCAGCCAACCGCCCGGCCGTCTTCAAGTCCCTGGAGTATGCCATCGTGCCGCCGGTCATCGAACGTCAGGCCGAGATGCAGGACGCTGTGAACAAGCTCATAGATCAGGTGAAGCTGGGCCAGCTTACGCCTAAGGAGGCACTGGATCAGGCCAAGATCCAGATCGAGGAGTTGATAAGGTAGAGGCCTCTGAGATCAAGGCAAGGGGCAACGTTGTGTTGCCCCTTGCCTTTTCACCCCGGGTACCGGGAATCAGGAGAGTGCAATGGACCTCTATACTCGAAGCATCCAGGTGATCCTGGGACACCAGGCCGACTCCGGTGCCTATATTGCTTCACCCAACTTTCCATCTTATGCCTATTGCTGGTTGCGGGATGGCAGCTTCATCGCTCACGCCATGGATCGTGTGGGGGAACATAGTAGCGCCAGAGCGTTCTTTCAGTGGGTGGATCGGACGATTCGACGCTATGCCTGGAAAGTGGACAGGGTGTTGGACAGGCTGGAAGAAGGACACCCCTTGGACGACAGCGATTATCTCCACACCCGTTACACGTTAGAAGGAGAAGAGGTTGCAAGCGAGTGGTGGAACTTTCAGCTCGATGGGTACGGCACCTGGTTGTGGGCCCTGGCCGAGCACGTGTCCATCACAGGTGACACAGCCTTCTTGACCGAAGTGGCTGAAAGTGTCCGAATCACAGTTCGCTATCTCTCAGCTCTATGGATGCTTCCAAATTACGATTGCTGGGAGGAGCATCCGCAGTACATTCACCCCCACACTTTGGCAGCTATCTACGCCGGGCTATGCGCCACCGAGACAACCGATGCTCACTTGGCGCCAACCACTACCAGTGACCTGCCGCATGCGCACGTCGCTGAGGAAATCTGCCGCTTCGTGCTGGAGCACGGTGTGCAGGATGGGCACCTGGTAAAGCACATCAGCCCTCCTGGGGAGACAGCATCCGTGCGCGGTCAGCCCGCAGCCGTCGTAGACGCCAGCCTCATTGGCGTTGCCACTCCCTACCGCCTCTTGCCTCCAGGGGATATCATCATGCGCGCCACGGTGGACCGCATCGAAACTGATCTCCACTGCCCCGGCGGAGGGGTGCACCGCTACCTGGTCGACACTTACTACGGTGGTGGCGAATGGGTGCTGCTGGCCGCGTGGCTGGGCTGGTACTATACTGAGGTGGGAGAATGGGATCTGGCAAGGGAACTGCTTCGCTGGGTTGAGGCTCAGGCTGACGCGGACGGCCACCTGCCGGAACAGGTGTCTACTCACCTCCTGGCGCCCGACCGCTACGCCGAGTGGGAGGCGCGCTGGGGGCCGGTGGCTAAACCTCTCCTTTGGTCCCACGCCATGTACTTAATCCTCTATCGCGCCCTCGAATTCGCTGGTCGGGGATAGGCTATGGCTGGTACATACTGCTTGCAAGGTCTGCTACACGATCCGTGTGGCCTGGAACATCCCTGCGAGCAGGCGCCTACCGAGCGTTTCCCCCGAGACCCCGTTGCTGGTCAACCGGTGACACTGGGGGTGGCTACCTGGCCACCCGGCGCCGCCGAGACGGTGTCGGCCAACTGGGTCGTCGAGGGTGTGGACGAAGAGAGAGAGACCAAAGGCCGTTGGGTCAGGGATGACGACGAACGGAGCTATTGGCGGATCCAGCTTCCGGCTTTTCGTCCTGGGCAGCGAGTCGCCTACCGCTTGCATGTGCGCCAGGGCGATTGGCTATTGAGCTCGGAGGTTTTCTCCTTCGTTGTTGCCGGTTGGTGCTCCACAGGGGACGTGATCGGGTATCGTCTCGCACCGGACCACCTGGAACTGCAGTGCGCGTGCGACGACCCAACTTTGCAACCTCGCGCGACGATCCTCTTCCTCGCCCCTCACGCGCTGTGTCTACGGCTGGCCGCCACAACGCCCGGCGGTCGCGAGCGCAACGAGCCTGAGGGATCGTCCGGGAATGGCCAGCGGTCATCCACCGGAGCGACGTACCACGTGGTGGAGGAAACAGCAGAGCGCATCGTCATGGTCACGGAGAACCTGCGGGTCACCATCCAACGCCGCCCCTACAGATTGGAGGTGTCCAGGCCGGACGGGACTCCACTTCTCCTGGAGAAGGAGCCTCTCACCTGGCTTGTAGGTGAGGATGACCGGGTCTTGCGGGTGCATCAGACCTTCGCCAGCCCGCCCGGGGAAGCCTTCTATGGGTTCGGGGAACGGTATAACGCGCTGGATCAGCGCGGGAACGAGTTAGATGTGCGGGTCTTTGACCAGTGTAAGAACCAGGGGCGCCGGACTTACCTGCCGGTGCCTTTCTTCCTTTCCTCCCAGGGCTATGGGCTGTATCTCGCTACCAGTCGCCACGTTGCGTACGACCTGGCAGCCTTCCGGACAGCCAGCTGGTCTTTCGACGCAGAAGTGGGGCCGGACGGAGTCCTGGAGTCCTACGTCATCGCCGGTGCCCCGCAGCAGGTCATTACCACTTTTGCAGACCTGACGAGCAAGCCGACCCTGCCACCACTATGGGCCTTCGGGCCCTGGATGAGCGGCAACGAGTGGAACAGCCAGGCCAGGGTGATGGAGCAGGTCCGTAAGACCACCGAACACCGTATCCCGGCTACCGTACTGGTCATCGAGGCCTGGAGTGATGAAGCCACCTTTTACGTCTGGAACGACGCCCAATACACACCCAAGCCGGCCGACGAACCTTTCACTTACCACGACTTTACCTTCCCACCCGAAGGGCAGTGGCCTGATCCCAAAGGCATGATCGAAGGACTTCACCGTCTAGGGATCCGTGTGCTCTTGTGGCAAGTCCCGGTGATGAAGGCGCTGGATGAACCTCACTCGCAGCATGACCAAGACGAAAGATACATGATTGAGAAGGAATACTGCGTGCGGGAAGCCGACGGCCAGCCCTATCGGATTCGGCCCTTCTGGTTCCACGGCGGCCTGGTGTTGGATTTCACCAACCCCGAAGCCGTGCAGTGGTGGCTCAGTAAACGAGCCTATCTGTTGGAGGAACTGGGGATAGATGGCTTCAAGACCGATGGCGGAGAACACCTATGGGGCCAGGACCTACGCTTCGCCGATGGGCGACGAGGGGACGAGCTGTGGAACCTCTACCCCAACCTGTACGTGGGCGCCTACCACCGCTTTGCCCGGGAGAAGCGTAGTGGCGATGCGGTAACCTTCAGCCGGGCCGGGTTCACGGGCGCTCAGGCCTATCCCTGCCACTGGGCCGGCGATGAGAACTCGACCTGGGAAGCCTTCCGCGCCTCCATCCTGGCAGGGCTGAACGCGGGCATCTCTGGCATCCCCTTTTGGGGTTGGGACCTGGCCGGGTTCAGCGGCGAGGTCCCTTCAGCGGAGCTCTATCTGCGAGCGGCAGCCATGGCGGCCTTCTGTCCCATTATGCAGTACCATTCAGAGTTCAACGAACACCGGCTGCCCTGTCGTGATCGGACGCCCTGGAACATCGCTGAGCGGACTGGTGACCCAGGCGTCGTTTCTGTCTACCGCTTCTACGCCAACGTGCGGATGAACCTGTTGCCCTATATCTACAGCGAAGCCTGGCACAGCGCCCGGACTGGGCTACCGCTGATGCGGGCGATGTGGCTTGAGTATCCGGATGACCCGATATGTCGAGATCTGGAAGATCAGTATTTCTTTGGGCGAGCATTGCTGGTCGCGCCCATGCTAGAAGCAGGCGCTCAGCAAAGGCAAGTCTACCTTCCGCAGAGGAGGTGGTTTGACTTGTGGAATCAGGTGGTTTACGAAGGGGCAGCATGGATCAGCTATGCCACACCGAAGGATGTCATCCCGGTGTTCGTTCGCGAAGGCGCCGTCCTGCCCATCAACACCGGAGAAGGTTACAGGCTGGGCAGTCCGGTCGGGAATAGGCTAGATCACTACGAGAATCTCATCATCCGACTCTACCCGGCAGCCACACGCACTACCTACGATTGGCACGACGGGCTAACGTCAGCCACTTACTCCTTCATCCTCGAAGTTCAATCGAAGGGTGACTTGAAGGTCAGTGTACCCCCTCTACCCTACGCCTGCACTTTACTCGTGCCAGACACTGGGTTCCGGCAGGTCATACTCGATGATCGCTTGCTCCCGCAAGCAGAGAATCTGAATGTATTGGCCAATGGTGCATGGTACAGCGAGCCCGGCAGATGGACTTACGTACGGATTCCTGCGGCAAGAGTATCAAGACGGATGTTGTTTGTCCCGTGAGACGCCTGAGCTGGTGAAGGCTTACACACGGATTGCGCCATGAGTGTGAAGCTGGATCTACAGAATCTGGCCTGCCATAACCCAGAGTGCCCAGCCTATCTCGTGATAGGAATGGGTAATCTGGTTACGGGCAGTCCGTATGGCAGTGACAGGACCAAGCCACGCTACATGTGCGTTCTGTGTGGCAAGAGTTTCGCCATCACCCGTGGCTCAATGTCCTATCGGCTTCACACCGATCGAGAGACTGTTCTCAGAACCCTGGCCCAGTTGCCAACACAGGGAAGCATTCGAGCCACGGCACGGGCAACCGGGGCGAACCGCTGGCCGAGACAGACTATCTCCACACCCGCTACACGCTGGAGGGCCGCGAGGGCGACGACGCGGCCTGGCCCAACTTCCAACTCGACGGGTTGGGTACCTGGCTGTGGGCACTGGCGGAACACGCCCGCCTGGCCGGCCTGCGAACACTGCCGTCGGCCTGGCAGGAGGCCGCCACCCTGACCGCCCGCTACCTGGCTGCCCTCTGGCCGCGCCCCTGCTACGACTGCTGGGAGGAGTTCGAAGACCGGGTGCATCCCTATACCCTGGCCGCCATCTACGGGGGGCTGCAGGCATTAGCCTCCCTGGGTCTCGAAGACGAGTGGGGAGCGGCCCCGGCGGCCATCCGGGCCTACGTGTTAGACCAGGGCGTGCAGGATGGCCGGCTGGTCAAGTCCATCGGGAACGTTGCCGTGGACGCCAGCCTGATAGGCGTTGCCATCCCCTATCGCCTGCTAGAGCCGCATGATCCGCTGGTGCGGGCCACCGTGGCCCGGATCGAGGCCGACCTGCGGCGTGAGGAGGGCGGCGTCCATCGCTATGCCGCCGACACCTACTACGGCGGCGGCGAGTGGGTGCTGCTGACCGCCTGGCTGGGCTGGTACTACGCCGAGGTGGGAGAGAGCGAAAAGGCCAGGGAGATGCTGGCCTGGGTCGAGGCCCAGGCCGACGAAGAAGGGAACCTCCCGGAGCAGGTACCCCGCACGCTGACCGCCGCGCGTTACCTGGAGGTATGGCGTGAGCAGCGGGGGGAGATCGCCAACCCGCTGTTGTGGTCACACGCGAAGTGCCTCATCCTGCGGCACTACCTTCCCGAGCCGATGCAGGTGAGGCGGCGTGCCCCCGCGCAACGACTTGCTGCACAAGGGACACTCTGAACGACAGGAGCGGGGTATCCCCAGGGATAGGTTTAACAACAGGCCGGCGTAAGACGAAAGCCCCTAGGCGTGGTGCCCCGGGGCTCCTTTACCATCGCCTGCCCACCCCCAGGGCGACCTTACCACCTGCACCGCTTCGCCGGCCCATTTTGCTGGCCAGCAGGGCGGTTTGCAGCCTGTCCGTTGATCTCCCCCCACGTTTTTCGCCCCAGACGTGTTACCTTTTCCTCTCACCTGCGATATACTATATGTGTGCACAAGTTCTGGCCCACGATCAGGGTCGAGCTGAATCTATGTACAATCTGTCGCTGGCGAAGGCCGGGGCACTGGCAAACGCTGAGAAGGATGCGTCGCTGGTGAAGGCCACCCGGCGCGATCCAGCGGCCTTCGCTACCCTGTACCGGCGCTACGTGACGCCGGTCTACCGCTACCTCTCAGCCGGGTGGGCAATGGAGCCGATGCCGAAGACCTGACCGCTCAGGTCTTCACCGAGGCCTTGGAAGGTCTGCACCGCTACCGTGAGCAGGGGAACTTTGCGGCCTGGCTCTTCACCATCGCCCGCCACAAAGTCGCCGACCACTACCGCCGGCAGCGTGCCAATCTGCCCCTCAACGAGGCCCTCGACAGCCCGGCCGAGGGTGATGATCCACTGACCCACGTGGTGCAGGAGGAATCGCTGCGACGGCTGGCGGTACTCGTGGCGCGACTGGATGAGGAACAACAGGAACTGCTACGGCTCCGCTTCACCGGTGGCCTGACCCACGGCGAGATCGGAGCGATTGTGGGCCGCAGCGAGGCGGCTGTCAAGATGGCCGTGCACCGGCTGCTGCGCCGACTGGAAGCCGCATGGGAGGAGAGCGATGAATGAGTAAATTGAATTGGCGTATTCGCCCCGCATCGAAGGGGCACTACAGGCAGTGTTCAGCGCCGCAACCCCGGACGCTGCTTTCGTCACCAACCTGGAGCGCCAACTCCTTGCGCGAGGGGCCGTGCTGACTAAACCGCGTGCTGCTGGAGAGTCGCCCCTCCGTCGCTGGTGGGCTCGATGGGTACAGCCTTTGGGCCAACGTCGCTGGGCGACGATAGCCCTGGGCCTGCTGCTCGCCGTGGCTGTGGCGCTGGCCGCTGTGGGCCCCCAGCGCGTGTGGGCCGAGGTACAACGGCTGCTCGGCTACGTGCCCGGCGTCGGCTTCGTGGACCTGGAGGAGACCCGGGTGCTGACGGCCCCGGTGGAGGTCACCCGGGACGGTGTGACCCTGCGCTTGGAGCAGGTATTGGCCCAGCCAGGCGGCACGACGGTCGTCATCCACACTGAGGGCCTGCCGCCGGAGGATCAGTTGTGGCCCCACGGCGCGACCGTCGATGATGACTTCGATCCCGGCCTGCGCTTGCCGGACGCCCGGCGGCGGCCCTTGAAGGGCTGCACCTTGCGCCTGGAAACCAGCACCCTGGAGTTCCCCCCGCTGCCCGATGACGTCTACCGCGTCACGCTGGAGTTGCCACGCCTGCCACTGGCCCCGGCCGGCACGGCCCTTGCGGCATGGGAGGTCCCGCTGATCCTGCGCCCCGCCACCGGCGAACTGGTGGGGGAACTGTTCCCGCAGCCCTACGCCCCGTCCGACGCCAGGGACACGCACGAGGACGTCACCCTGCGCGTGCTGGAAGTCGCCCACAGCCCGGACGAGACGGCACTCCGCCTGCAGGTGCAGTGGCCGGATCCCGACTGGCTGTTCCCTCACATCGGCCATCACCAGTTGCTCACGCTCCGCGACGACCTGGGCCACGTGTACCAACGACCCGCCGGGCCGAGCAGTGGCTCATCGAGCCAGACCGTGATCGTGGGCGTGCAGCCGGATGGCGAGGCTATGCCCTCCCCTACCCCCACCATCCCCACGCACGAGCGAACCTCGTCTTTCGCCCCCGTCTCCCTTTCGGCCCGACGACTGACCCTGGTGGTGGACGAAGTCGGCTTCGATGTCCAGGCTGAGGCAAGTTTCACCGTGGACCTGGGCGACGATCCGCAGGTGGGCGACCACTGGCCGCTGGATATCGATCTGGACGTAGCGGGATTCCCCGTGCATATCAGCGGGGCGCGGCTGGTGGAGGAGCGTCTACGCCTGCGAGATGGCCCCATGCAGCGCACGCTGCTGCAGTTTGACGTTGACCCCGTGCCGGAGCAAGCGGGCCGCACGCTGCAGCCGTGGCTGCTGGGCGGGCTCGCCGTGCTGGCGGGGATCGCCGCCTGGGGGGTGCGTCGTCTCGACGTAGGGCCGGCGCACCTGGGGTGGACCGCGCTGGCGGGCGCGCCGTACGCCGTCGCTGTGTTGCTCCTGCTGGCCCACCTGCTGACTGCCGCAGACATGGTCGGTTTTGGGCTGCGCGCTGGCGGCTACCCGCTCAACCGCTGGGGTGTGTGGGGTTATGCAGCGGTGGCTCTGCTGGCGGCGGTAGTCTTTCTCCGGCCCGGATCCCGGACGGCGAGCGGTCTCACCCGCCTGGCCCTGCCGCTGCTGGTCACCCTGGCGTTGATGCAGGCCCACTTCCTCACCGACCTGGTCGGCGCCGAGTACGCCACCTACCGTGATTACGAGCAGCCGATTGTCCTGGCCGCCAACCTGGGAGTCGCGCTGGCCCTCTGCCTGGCCGGCATGCTCTACCGCCGCCCGCGCTGGCTGCGGGGCGTGGCGAGCGTCCACGTCGCGCTGGTGCTGGGCCTGATGGGCGGCAGTTCGCTCCTCTATGCCCTGCGCGACGGGTTCGCGCTATGGCAGGTCTACCGGGTGGTGCTGGGCCTGATGGGCGGCAGTTCGCTCCTCTATGCCCTGCGCGACGGGTTCGCGCTATGGCAGGTCTACCGGGTCGTGCTGCCACCCTCACCGCTGCTCTACCTGATCATTCTCTACACCCTTGGCCTGCTGGGCGCCCGCCCTGCTCGGAAGCAGGTCTATTGGGGTGCACTGGCCGTGCTGCTGGGTGTGTTTGTGGCCGGCGAGACCTTGCTCTTCGTCCACGATCTCACCTGGATGCACTCCTCTCGCCCGCCTTTCTTCGACTGGCTGACCAACCTGATGCTGGTGCCGTTGCTGTTGGCGCTGGGCATTCTGAGCGGCGTCTACCTCTGGCGACGCCAGCGCCTGGCCCTGCGATCCCCCCTGACCGCGACCCTCCTGCTACTGTGGGTGGCGGCGCTGTGGACGCCCAGGCTGTTGGGACCGGGGGGATTGCCGGAGAGCGACGCTGCGATGCCGTGGGTCAGCGCTGATTATCACGTGCCCGCCGGAGCCTGGACGGTGCTCCTGCCCGTAGCCCGCGTCCTGGCCGGGGCCGCGCCATGGCTAACGCTGCTCGTCGTCGCGCTCCAGATTGGGCGATGGATGAGCGGCGCACGGCGGTCGTTTGGCCCCCTCCCGGCCGAGAGCCGCAGGCGGCTGGTGTGGCTGGCGGTGGGCTACAGCGGACTGCTGGTGGTCGCTGTGGGTCTGGAGATGTGGAGCCTCCTGCAGATTGACGTGCCGCTGGCGATGGTGTGGGACAGCCGCCAACCGGTAGCCCTGTGGGGTCTCGTCTCGCTGGCGAGTGTGGGCTTGCTCACCAGCGCGCTACGCCGCCGGTCCGGGCCCGGACGGTGGGGCGGGTGGCTCTACGGGCTGGTGCTGACCGTCCAATTTCCGGCCTGGCTGTTGGGTCTGGGGCAATTGGAACCGGTGTTCGGTTTGTTCAACGCGCTGGCCCTGATAGGCGACCTCACCGCTCCGCCCGCCTGGCGGTTGATCCTGCCGTGGCTTTCCACGCTGGCGCTGGGCGCGCTGGTGTGGCAACTAGGTATGGCCGCACGGGCGCTGCGCCAATTAGGCGGCAGGGGGCGTATATAGAACTTGGGGGAGCATACTTCTTGCCGCCCCGCCGATGATTGAAATCACCGGCTGATACCACGAAGTGCGTTCAAAACGCACTGGAGCAACCTGTTTTTAACAGGTTTTGGGTGTCAGCGGGGCGTTTCAACGCTCCGCGAGGCGGCGATGAGGCCATTCAATGAGCCCTCCCCCAACAAATGAATGCGCCCGACGGCAGGGAACCGGAGGTCGTGGGCTGAGATTATGCAAAATACAGGAGGGTGAGAAGATGATCATATCCGTAATTGGTCAACACTTGCTGATTTCGATACTCCCCTGGTTGATTGGAACTGTCGTTGGTGGTGGACTGGGCTACGCCTGTGCCATCGTGGCACGCAGTGTAGTCTCCACCCACCCTGGCCTACGCAGAGCGGTTATGTTGCTGCCATGGCGGACCATCGCCGTGACCCTGACGTTGGTGGCACTATTGTCGCCCCTCACCGTGGAGCACTTTGGATTAGGCCTTGAGGCAGGCCAGGTGAGTGTGGGATTTTTCGTATTCGTTTTCGCACTGCCTCTCGGTGAACGAAGTGTACCGGGCGGAGATGGAAGGGCAGCAAGCGCCCGCGATGGAGCAAACCTATAAACGTTGGTCATTCGCCCGGCTGCTGCGCTGGGCGAGGAATCACCGGAAAGGAGAGAGAACAATGAAAGGAAATCAATCTACCCGCGTCAAACGTCAGACATTGAGCGGAAGCGTGTGGGTGAACAGGCTCGTCGCCGGGGGGGTTCTACTGGGAATCGCGCTGACGTTCGCTATCGGCTTCGGCATCTATACCGGATGGGGACGTTTCGGCGGCACACCTGCTTTTTTACCACCGCCTACGGAGGCTCCGGCCGCGGTTGAATTGCCGTCCGGTGAACGAGCTTTTCTAGATGAGGATGGCAGAGGAGCCAGCGGGGATTATCCCGACCATAGAGCTCCAGGGCAGCCAGGCCTGGCCCTGGAGCCCACTGTTCCTGTCCCCGCCCCTCCCCCCCGCGAGGCCAGTATGTGGGGCCTTTCGCAACCAGTCGAGCGCTTGATCACCCGCAACGGCAGCATCTCGATAGTCGTGGAAGACACGCGCGCCGCGCAGCAGTCGGTCGAGGACATGGTCGCCGAGATGGTCGGCGAGGGCGCTTACGTCGTCTCGAGCGAGGAATATGGCGGGGTCGAGGGCGGCTCCCCCTATGTCGCCATGACTATCCGCGTCCCGGCCGCGCGCTTCGACGAAGCGATGGATCGCCTGGCGCACCTGGCCGTCGAAGTTATCGCCCGTAACGAGTCGGGCGAGGACGTCACCGAGGAATACGTTGACCTCGAAACCCGCCTGGAGAGCCTGGAGGCGGCCCGCGAGCGGTTGCTGAAGATTATGCAGGAGGCACGAACGACAAAAAATCTCCTCGAGGCCGAGCGGCAACTGACCGAGCGGGAGGCCGAGATCGAGTCGCTCAAGGGGCGCAGGCAGTATCTAGCGCAGTCGGCGCGACTCGCTGGCATCCGCATAGAGTTGCAGCCCTACATCCTCGGCCAGCCGGTCAGCGCCCGCTGGCGTCCCGCCGAGACCGCCCGCCAGGCGGTTGAAACGCTGGTGGATAGCCTGCGGAGTTTGGGCGACTTTATGATCTTTTTCGTCATCGCCATCCTGCCCTGGGCGGTGGTCTTGGGGTTGCTGGCGTATGGAGTCGTGCGCTTCGTTCTATGGCGCATTCGCGTGAGCCGCGAGAAGCGCGCTGCTGCCGGTGAGTAGAGGCCTGGTTCAGCCACGTAATCCAGGGGTGATGACACCATCGTCTGGAAGGGGCAAAGAATTTGTGAGAACAACTCAACGAAAGGGGGTCAAAATGGTGAAGTACTCCTGGTCCAACCTATCCATCTTGTTTCTGATCTCGCTGCTGGCCACGGCCTGCGGGTCGGTGACGTCGGCATCCGTCACCGACCCGACAGCGACGTCTCCCGTGTCGCCTGCCGGCGTACCCACGCCCCCTCCCCCTCCAACCGGGGTCTCTACGCTCATTCCTCTTCCAGGCACCTCGACGCCCGTCACGCCGCCCTCAGCCTACGCCACCCAGGAGGCAGCCCGCCAGGCGACCATCGTCGCCCGAGCGACCGCCTCCCCTTTCCCCACCGCTGGCCCGGCCACCGTTCGGACGGGCCAGCCAGCCAGTGCCACCACGCGGCGTGATGGCCTATCCTTCCAGGTGCGCCTGGCCAAAGACACCTACCTGGCTGGCGAGGGTGGGCAGGCGAAGATTACCCTGCGCAACGATGGCCCGGAGACGGTCTTCGTCACCGGCAGTGGCCCGCACTCGCACCTCTTCCGGCCGATTTTGTTGGACGAACGAGGCCACGAGCCAACTCCCTGGCCCTGGCCGCCCATGATCCTCCCGGGCCTTCCCTACCTGCGCAAACTGGCCCCAGGCGAGGTGGTCACCGAGAATCTTGCCTTCCAGGTGCCACCCGCGGAACAGGCGGCCGGTCATGCTTACGTCCTCTGGATTGAGACACGCTTCAGCCGCCCGCAGCCTGACTATTCCGAGGGGACAGACAACCTATGGCTGCACCTGGAGACGGGGCCGATCCCACTGCAGGTGACCCCGCCCGGCCCCGCAGAGCGGCTGGTGGCTGAGTTAGAGGCCGACCGGGACGGTTGGCGCCTGCGGGTGACCGATGCCACCGGCCAGATGCCCCCCGGCCCACTGTGGGGCTTCCGGGAGGTCGTCGCGTCCAATGCCGCCTCCACCGGCCCCCTGCAGGATACCACTGACGGCACCTGGTCAGGAGCGTGGGATGGCCATATGCGCCAGGACGACAGCCAGATTTGCCTACGGGTCTGGGTCGCCGCCCCGGGCTATGTCACCGCTGCCATCATTCAGACGGTGCCCAGCGAGGGGGATGCATGCCGTATGTTCGGCGCATGGGAGCCCCCCGCGCGCCAGACCTTCGCCTCGCTGGAGGCGGCTCAGGCGGCGCTCGACCTCCCCCTCTACCGGCTAGATCCGTTGCCGGATGGAGCGACACTGGATGACGTGCTGGTCGAGATCAAGACCCACGCAGAACGCCGTTGGACGAATGTGTACCAGTCCTATCGCCTGTCGGATGACGCCTGGCTGGAACTGACGCAGATGGTTACGACTCCTGCGAAGCAATACGCCGGCGGCAGGTGGGGCCAGGCACGCTACGCGCCGGAGGCACGCTCCGTGACGGTGGGCCAGACTACGGGGTACGTCGTCCAGCAATTCGGCTGGCGGATGCTGGATTGGAGAGTGGGCGATGTGGGCTTTGAGATGCGGACGCCGGTGACGGCCCTCTCCCTGGAAGAACTGTTGACTATCGCCACCGAGGTGCAACCGCCCGAATAAGATGCGCCGAGAGAGAGTGAAGGAGGATATGACCGATCCCCACACCCGGCCTATGACGTCCATCACCTGCGTGCCGGCTATGGTTGGCGGCGAATGTTGACATATTTCCGGGGATCGTAGCCTATTCGCCTGCCGGGCGTCAGGAATGTGTCCAGCGTGATCTGAGATGGTGTGATAACATGAGAGTGTTGGGACAGTTCGCACGGGAGGAAACGGATATGATTTTTATTGTGAGGACGATGAAATTCTGTCCGGCCTGAGACACATATGGCCCATATCGGTGAACGAAAGTGGAACAGACTTCGTCTTCATAGCCGAGAACGGGCCCAATAAAAGGCCGCTGTACTTGTCGGTCGGCAGTGGCGGTGTGCAGCCAGTGGGCTGGACTCGATTTGTACACGGCGTCGTCCCTGTCTACCTGGGCAATGACCTGCTCACTGTGGAAAGTCTCGATAACTACGGGATACAGTACGCAGTCAAGCAGGATGGTGAGGTCGTCTACACCCACACGGCCAGCAAACCGCACAGAGGCGATCCCAAACGGCTGGCGGCCTGGGAGGGGCGCTGGATCCTGGAGACCATCGAAGGAGTATTTATGGACGGGGAGAGTCTCACCGAGCAACTGGGGGTTGGCGAAATCTTCCACTACGTCATCTTCCAGGGCCAGCCGCTGTTCTTCTTCGAGCAGAGAGGGCAGGTGCGCGTCTCCTACGGTGGCGAAACGCTGCCGCTCACCTACGACGAGGTGGTCCACTATCAGTGTTGTGAGCCGTCTGTGTTCAATATCGGCTCCAACGAGCACATGCTCTGGTTCTACGCCCTCAAAGACGGGATGTGGCACTACGTCGAGATAGGCGTATACGACGAGTAACCCGGCCACGCCGCCGTAATAGGGACCTGCCCGAACTACGAATCACGAATACAGGAGGTCTTTCAAATGGAACGACACACAACCCTGAAACGCTGGCTCACTGTGCTGGCCATCCTGTTCGCCCCGCCTTTCCTGGTCGTGGGAGCGATGCAGGCGCTGTTCTGGTTGCTCTATCGGCTGTTCCCCTCCGCGTCGTTCCTGGCCTGGCTGGGAATTGAGGGGTACGCAATCACCGTCCTGGGAGCACACGTTCTGATTTCGGCGGGGCTGATGAGGCTTCTGGTGCGCCGATGGAGACGGGCCGGACGATGGCAGTTCGTCCTCACCGCCGTGGCGGTTCCGTTAGCCATGCCTTTCCTGGCTTTCTGGCCCCTGTCATTGCTGACGCGGCTGTCTTACCGGCTGTTCCCCTCCGCCTCCTCCACACCGTGGTTGTTTTTCGGAATCGAGATGTACCCCTTTCTCTCCACCTCACTCCTGAGCGACATGACCCGTTACGTGATCCTCAGCCTGGCCGCGCTGATACTGACCCTGGCAGCGCTGACCTGGCTGGCAGCGCAGGAGCGGAGACAGGCCTGGCGGCGCGGGTGCTTCTACGTGCTCCTCGCTGCCTGCGCCTCGGTATTGGTCTTCCCGCTGCTGATGCGTTACCAGCCGGTGGTTAAGGCCGCTCCCGGCGTCGAACTGCGCCTCGTGGACGAACCGGGTTTGCTGGAAGGAGTGGTCAAGAGTTGCCAGGCCGCAGCCGAAGTGCGGGGGTGCCAATACGAACCGCTGGGCTGGGCGGATGCGCAGACCCTCGTCTACTGCCAATGGTGCGGTAGCCATTACGACAAGGTGGGCGTCTGGCACCCTGGAGACTCCCAGCCACCCCAGGCTTACCACCTGGACACGGATGAGGTCTCGCCCTTCGAGGGTGACCTGGACGCACTCACGCACGAGACCTGCGCCCCATCGGTCTGCGTCTTGCCGGCGCTCGCTAAAAGAGAACTGTTCGAACAGGGCTATCACCCCGGCCAGTACGAAGACGCCCTCATCTCACCTGATGGCCGCTGGGTCGCCTTCACCGCCGAGCACATCTACGGGCCGGAGGATTTGCTGGTCATATCGAACGAGTGAGCGCCGCTTCTCTCAGGCTCGCGCTGGACGTGCAGTCCGCCGCTTGAAACGCGGGCGACATGCCCGCTCCAAGCAGAATTAACTTGCTAGTCAATCTGATGATTGAGTTGCTTCATCACGTGGAAGCGATCTGCGACAATTTGGGCATGAGACAGTTTCTTGCGCACAGCCTGGCGATAGGCTTCCCACATGTCCATCGACACAACCTTGATAGCACAGCGTTCTTCCTCTGTCAGGCCATCCAACCACTCCTCGAACGTCTTCTTGAGGCGATTTGGCAACACAGCCATCACCCTGCGTCGTTCCAGGTCAGAAAGCACCAACGCGTACTGCTCGTGTCCCTTCCGCAGCGAAATCTCGTCCACTCCCAGAATGCGTACCCTCCGACCGTCGACTTGGCGGGCAGCACGCTTTGCCTGCCGCTTGAAGATATCCAATACCGTTGCTTCATGCAGCCCTTCCTGGAGTGCCACTTGCTTGCGGGGCGTCTTGTTCTTCACTCGTTCGTAAACGTGCACCTCGAAGACACTTGTCTGCCGTCGTTTGGGATCAATCCACTCCAGGTTCTCAGTGAAGGGCTTCCCGCACACGTCGCAATCAAAGCGCCGCTGGGGGAAATGAACCAACGTCTTCATCCCCCAGATGTCCAGGTGACGCACACAGCGCTCCTCCTCTTCGTGAACTCCGGTCGTCGCCTTCAGGCAACGTGGGCATATGGCCACATCGTGTTCATGTTCACAGAACAGGTGTAGATACTGCTCCTCGTTTTCTTCCTCGATGGCAAATCGAGTGACTCTCATTCCAGGCAACCCCAGCAGATCGCTCAAGGTTTTCGCTGTCACTGCCTGCGTCGTCAGACTATCCACACGTTTCACTGCCCGCGCCGCATCTCTGGGTATCTTTTTAGCTGGCGGTGGCAGCTGGAGGGGCTTCTTCATATCGGGCCTCCTTGGGTCAGTTTGCTGTGTATTCTAACTCAAGCTGGCCTCCAGTCCAGTTTTCACCCCACAAATCTGCGTAGACCCTTATAAACAACTTGACTAGATCAGCAAGCGGGCCGTCAATAACCCCAGCACTACCCCCGCCATCCACCCATAGTGCCGGGCCTCTTCAAGGAGAGGCCCAGCCTCCGGCAACCGGCCGCTCAATCGATCCACGGCCAGTTCAATCACTCCCTGGTACAGAAGGGCCAGGAAGCCTGTCCAGATCAGGTAGGCGATGAACCGTTGCACGCTTTACCCTGCTTGCTCTGCGCGCCTGCGTCGTCGCTGGGCGGCACTGCGACGTGCATGGGCCTGTGTCTCCCGGCTCAATGCCCCCAGATCCAGCCCGCGCTGTGTCCCCGGCGGTATGCGGCCCAGCCCCTCAAAGCACCAGGCAAGCGTGTTGAAGTCATCCACCCTACGCCAGGCTCGCAGTCCCGGCCACATCATCTTGCGTGCCGGCCACCCAGGCCCGTCACCGTCCCCCGAGCGAGGCTGACAGTACCATCGGGCAACCGTTCGGGCTCTCGCCAGATGTCGTCCAACGTGGCGACGTACGCCCGAAGTGGCCGTTCCCCTCGCTCGCGTGCCAGGTCCACGATCACCTGCCGCACCTGTCGAGCGCGCCCGAGCTGCCGCGTCACGATCAGCAGGCGCGGCATACTCCCCCCATAGGTCGCATCCGGCCGGCGACGGTAGAGATAGTAGCGCTCGTACTTGCGCCTGAGCGCCTGGCCATGCTTTCCTCCCACACTGTGACCCCGATCCACCTCCAGCCAGAACTCGTACACCTCCTGCCCGATCTGGTATACGCCGCCAGCGTCTGGCAGCAACCGCTGCCGGCCCCGATCGTCCCAGAACCAGCGGGGGCACTCCACGCTGTCCCAGATCAACAATTGGTGGTTCCTGTGCCGCCGGTGCCACTGCTCCTCGGCCAAACGCCGCAGACCGAGGAAGAACTCGTTGATGAGCAGCGCGTGCTCGTAGGCCAGGAGATGACGGGCTATGCGGAGGACCACCACCCGCTTCCCGTTTTGCTCCTCATACCCCACTGGCCACAGGCTAGCGCGCCCGTAGGCCAGCGGCGGCATGGCCCGGGTAGCGGCCAGCAACTCCAGGCCAAGGTGGGACATCACGTAGCGCTTCTCCCCCTCACCCTGTTCGGGAAGATCCTGCAGGGCGTGCTTAACCCGCACCAGACGCTGTTCCAGCTTCTTCACAGATACACTCTCGGTGGCCTTCGCCACACGTCCACGCAACTGGGCCCGCTGCAAGTCCAGACCACGCCGGGTGGCCTCACTTTCCCACACAACCCTGATGAGCCCCTGGGCCTCCAGCTTTTGAACCGCCCCGGCGACGAGGCCTTTCCCGCTATCAGAGTACCCACCCAGGAGCGCCAGGTCACCGCTCCGCAGGAGAGGCCAGCGGGCAACTCCCTCCAGCACCTCCCACTCCTTGCCCGACAAGGCCAGGAAAGCGCGCACCAGGCGTCGTCGGCCGTGCTCTCTCTCCTGTAGCCAGTCGGCCAGGTTCTGAACCATCACGGGACGGGAGTCGGAACACGGAGCCAGCGACGGCCACGGGCGCGAGATGGCCACCGTGCTGCCGTGGCAGCCGCTCCACAAAGGCCCCTGCTCAGCCATCCCTCCCCGCCACCATCCCGCTGGATTTCCTACCAGTTCGTCGAATACGGCTACGAACATATCGAGGTGCGTGCTCTCTAGTCGCCCGGTCACGTCCTGCCACAGGACCGACAACTGGAGCGCCCGCCGCGTGTAGGTTGTCAGCATCACCAGCACCGGCCGGACACCTCCGGTAAGGCCAGCTTCACCTGCCCACCGGGCAAAGTTCCTGAGTACGTCGGCGTACCTCTCGACCGCCAGTCCTCCCGGGTCGGCCAGGATGGCGAAAGGAATATGACGCCCTATCCAGAGCACGCAGCCGTAGGCGTCGAGGCGGAATACGGCACACCCCACGCGGGTTTCCCAGGGGCTAACAGCCCACTGTAACCCTCCGGCCCTGGGCACGACCAGCGTGGTCAGGAAATCCCGCGCCCACAGCAGCGAATGCGCACGCAGCAGCGTCTTCGCCAGGTGAAGGCTGTCAATGCGGAAGCCACGAGCGTAGGTCCTTGCCTTTCGCTTACCTCCTGCCAGTAGAGCGATGCCGGCCGCTGATGGAGCATACAGCCTCCCTCGCACCCGCGGAACACGCACTGCTTGGACCAGGCTCGCGGAAAGCAGGTTGGAGAGATACCGCTGCCCAGAGCGCAGCGACAGGTTGGTCAGCCCGGCCACCTGGGACGCGGTGGAGCAGGGGTGATCCCGCAGCAGGCAAAGCGTGCGTTGCTCTGACTCATTCACCTGACGACTCATAGCCCTCCGTGTCGATGACGCGAAAACCTTGTGGCCTCCGCTTTCTCCCTGCTCTTCGCTGCTGCTCAAGGCGAGCCGACATTCCCCGCCCGATGCTCCCCGCTTTCGGCCCGTAGTCCTGAGTCGAGCGGGTCGCCATCATACGGGCCAGTTCCCCCAACTGCTGCTCAGTGACGAAATCGCTCTCCTCCCGGGCCTGCAGCCAGGTGTTGATCTCTTCCTCGCGTTGCCGGGCTTCTGCACTATCGCTCAGCTCCGCAGCCAGCCGGGAGGCCTGCTCCTGGGCACCTGCTGCCAGGCGGCTGTACCCGCCCACGGGAGAATGAACAATGAACAATGAACAAATGAACAAATATGGACTGGAACTCGTCTACGATTACCAGGCACGCCAAGAAATGAAAACATCGCCGGGCGCGTGCTTCGGACGTCCGCTCGCGGATGACTACGTTGAGCAGGTTCAGGATCACCGCGCCCCCAGAAAATGAAAACGTGCCGCCGATCTCTTCTCCCAGCTCGCCTGTCGCCGTGTGGACCAGCAGGATGCCTCCCTGGCGTAGGACCTGGCGCAGGTTCAACGTGGAGACGGCCTGGCCGAACACGCTACGGGAGGAACTGTTGCCCGAGAGGCGAAACACCTTGGTGAGGACCGGAGAGATGACGTCCTGCTGCAGGCTGGAGCGCAGCGGCTCGTACCACCGGCTCCACCACCAGCGCACGTCCTGCCCGTCAGGTGTGCCCAGGGGCAGGTTGGACAACAGAAAGGGCTTGCCCTGAGCAGGGCCGAAGGAGCCTGCCCTGAGCTTGCCGAAGGGTTCCCGCCGGTCACGGGGGGCCAGGAGCAGCGGGGGCACATCCAGGGTCGTGTGCTGTTGTGGAAAGAGAAGGCAGCAGTGCAAGGTAAGTCCTTCAGCTTCGCGGGCGAAACCATCGCGCTGCCCTTCGCCGACCGGCACCGATCGGGCGGTTTTTTTTGTGCGAGTGCAAGCGCCGGGCTTCGGGGTTGCCAGCAACAGAAACCGGGGCCGCTTTCACACGGCCCCGGTTGTTCTTGCACATCATCTCTGCGTACTACGGGTTCTTCTCCCCCCTCCGATGCCGGCTCATCCGTATGTTATGTCACCGCCCCGAATGCTTGTCGAGCATACGATCCAGCCATTCTCTTACTTCGACTACTGCGAAGGCAACTAGACTCAGCGAATAGGCCACCTTCTGTCGAAAGAGCTCCTCTTCCCAATCCTTGTCCTTCATGTCGTCCAGCAATTCGGTGCTGTGCTCCAAGCGCATCTCCAGTGTCACCAGGCAGGAAACGAACTTGGGGTCTAGAAAAGAAAACGCGCGGTCAAGGACGGTTCCAAGCCGCTCCTTGATATGATTCAGAGACACGGCATCGACCTTCCCGCCGTCGGTGTATCTACGTTCGACATATTCATTCGTGAGCGCAAACAGGCGATCGAGACTATCTTGCTTCAGATCAATCCTAGGGGCAGCACTATCACCGTAATTGCTCTCGAATACGCTATCATTTTCCTCGTAAGCCTCTTGGGGAAGTATATTGACTATCAAATCCCTGACTATCCTGAGTAGTCTGGCGTATACTATGCGTTCCAAAGGCAGCCGTCGCAGTCTCTCTTTCCTCTTGTCAATGTAGTCAGTGATAGCGTTGATGAGGAAGATAGACAGAGTGAAAGCTATAGCCTCGGCAGCCAGGTTGAGAGCCACGTCTCTACCGATACCTCCTTCTACGACAAAACCCTCCAGAAGTGTCAACAGTATGAAGACAACAAGCACGACCACGAGTGTTGCTACGAGAACTGTCGTGAGCGACTCAACAACTCTGAAGGTCATGTTCCTTGTCCTAAACGCTCGTCCCATATCTCAGACTTCCTCCCACGAGTACCTGATCATCTTCAGCAGCTCTTCGTCTTCTTCATATTGGGCAATCTTATTGTTGAGTTCGAGAGTGCGGTCCCACGGCACGTCACGCCCGGAATCGCGGATAAGATCAATCTTTCTCCTGAGTTGGTCGATTTCCTCGCGAAGGTGATCGTGTCGCTGGCGAATCTCATCTGCGGGATGGGCAGCCGCTTCCGGATCAGCCGATAACTCTCGTTCACGCTCTCTGAGCTTTCTTTCGCCCCAGCGTAAAGCACGTAGCCGCCACAGCAGAAGAGCTATCATCAGTGCCCAAGATGCAACTACCAAGAGGAAGGTCGAACTACCTAGCAGGGATTGAAGTACGGGCACTATCCCGACGGGAGGCGGTGCGGGAGTTGGAGAATGAGTGGGTGTTGGTGTTAGCCTGAGCGTCGGCGTTGCCATGGGCTCAGGCGCTGGGGTAGGTACCAGGGCAATCGCATCCAAACTCGAACCCTGTCCAGCACGTCGTTCCGCAGGGGAAGACGGCACAATGTCCTGTCCTGGGTACAGGTATTGGCGCAGCGAAGTGAGAATATCCGCTCCCAGTGGTTGATCGGAGCAGCGCACGAGGCATTCTCTGGCTCCATCTGGGCTCGCCTGGATTACGATGCGATTGCCCTGGGCAGGTACCGGAGTGAGGCAGCGCTCGAAGTCGCTGGAGGCAGCGGAGGTGCGATCATCCAACTCCCACACCAAGTTGCTTCCGTCAAATCCGACTGCGAAGACATCACGGTGCCGTCCAGGTTTGAACTCGGTTGGCTGGCCGCGATCGGCTGGTGGGGGATGGAATTCGTTGTTCGAGCCAATAGGAATCGGTACGGCTACGTTGTACGGGTTCACATACCCAAAGTGAGCCACGTGGACACCGCCCTCCCCCTCCTCTACGCACTCCAACACTGGGCTGACGTTCTGGCAAACCCTTTCAACGGCATCTACTTCGGTCAAGAGTTCTGGATCTGACGCCGGGGCATCGGGTGGATACGTCTGAATTCGAACATAGCGGTAGGCAGTTCTTTCGTCACCACCGATATCAATCCCAATGGCAGTCTCGTTGTACAGTGCGGCAGACTCGATGGGTATGTTCGGTTCCTCCTCACCATCCTCGAAGTATCCTGGAGGTATGGAGCCGTTGTTGGTGGGATCGTCATCTCCCCACACGAACACTACCTCGAACGAGTTCGGATCTGGACTACCCGAACCGTCGTCCTGGGCAACTGAGATCTGCATAGCGTCCAGCCAGATTCCTGGATCGTATGGCCGCTCGTAGTAGTAGAAATCCACCCCTGGGCCCGTGACGATGGGAGTATCCTGCCCCATATCCAGAGTAAGTACAGAGTTCGCTTCCAGCCCCACGCTTGCGTATGCGCCATCAGGTGAACCGATGGCGTAAGATGCATTCTCTGTACCTGTCGCCTGCACCACAGAGTGTGCGTACGGATGCTCGTCACACGAGGGCGGGATGATGGCCCACGATGCTGGGAGCGCGTTTGCTATCATCGAGAATGCGACAAGACTCAGAATCACCGCGAGTACTGCACATAGCAGGACAGTCAGACCCCACCGCTGAACAGCCGCAGGCCAATAGAGCTTCTGAGCCACGGCAGCGGCCTGTCTGTACACGAAAAGGCTCGGGTCATGAAGCGTTATCCGGCGGACTTGAGGTTCGAAATGAGCCCATTTCCAGACGTCAGATGCAGCCAGCTTTTGCAGTAGTTCACACGCGGTACCCCGGATCAATGGATCAACATCGTGCAGGGCACAGTCTATCAGCATACGTATCGTCTCGGCATCGAAGTCTCCAATGCGCTGGGACACCTTCTGCAAGACCTGTATCTTGCGGTATGCGTCCGCTACCTTGAATAGCTCAAGATCAATTCTGCCTCCGTCGATGATGGCAAATCGCTTGGCCGCATCCATAGCTCGCTCTCGAACCAAGACGTCACTATCGTGCCGGCTCATACGGCGAAGCTGCGACTCGAATTGTGCGGCCTCTCTCTTGCTTGTCTCACTCCACTCTTCTACAAAGTCAGCGGCCATCACACGAACGTAAGGGTCGGAATCACCCAAGGCAGCAGTCACGATTACCTGTATTGTCTTGTTGTCAAAAGCGCCCTCTTCCACTCTGAGAGTCTGAAGTTTTAGCTGCACGTAGGTGGATCCCCGGGTGGCCTGCTCTCGCATTGCATCAGCAACCCTCTGGTCCAGATCTTCTGGTGTGAGCAGCCGGATATCATCGGTCTGGGCAGCCTCGCGGGCCTGCTTGCTGAAGCCTGCGGTGGAGACAATGACTCCTTCGTCAATCAGCCGCTTACGGCGCAGGCGGTCCACAATGCTGGAGAAATCTCGAATGATTGCAATACCTACTGGAGAGTTATAGTCCTTCGCCTCGACAGCGATTCTGTGCAGAGCACGATCCGCTGTCTCCAGTTCGACGTAGACATCAATCTGGTGGCCCGACAGCTCGACGTCGTGCTCAACCTTCCGCGCACCCATCTGACGGTAGGCTTGGGCTACGCGGAGTTCGAGTTCTTTGCCAGTTTTGGTCGCCATCTGTTCAACGACAACTATAATTACCCATTGATGACAATTAGAAATGCCCACTAGGAAGATCGGCTGAGTCGTTGTAAACTGGCCTCAGAACTGAGGAGGCCAAAACAATGACAGCAACCGATGCCCAA